>Ga0102931_1000798_pt1 | contig 15554 bp, 13 predicted proteins | sample SalPonR1_C_D1_MG_FD_79282 | JGI IMG/M metagenome (GOLD analysis project Ga0102931, IMG submission 79282) | Salt pond soil microbial communities from South San Francisco under conditions of wetland restoration - Salt Pond MetaG R1_C_D1_MG | ecosystem: Environmental > Aquatic > Marine > Intertidal... | reverse complement strand
GTGGGGTGGGAAAGACGACCACCGCAATAAATCTTGGCGCTGCGCTCGCGGAAGAGGGCTTCAACGTCCTCCTCGCCGACCTCGATCCCCAAGGCAACGCCTCTACAGGTCTGGGGATTGAGCGCGACGACCGCGCTTACACGACATATGATCTCCTTCTGGAGGAAGTGTCGCTTGAGGATGTGATTCGGGAGACCAGGAGCGAAGGGCTTTGGATTGCACCGGCGACGACGGATCTCAGTTCAGCCGATCTGGAAATGGTTTCGAACGAGAAGCGCAGCTTCCTCCTCCGCGATGCGCTTCGGCAGCGCGCAATCGACAAGTGGGCGTTTGACTTTGTCCTGATCGACTGTCCGCCCTCTCTCAGCCTGCTCACGGTCAACGCCATGGTGGCGGCGGACTCGGTTCTTGTGCCGCTGCAAAGCGAATTCTTCGCTCTCGAGGGCCTGTCGCAGCTGATGCTCACGGTCCGGCAGGTCCGGGCTTCGGCGAACCCGAAGCTTCGGATCGAGGGAGTTGTGCTCACCATGTTCGACGTCAGGAACAACCTGAGTCAGCAGGTCGAACGCGATGCGAGGGACACGCTGGGAGAATTGGTGTTCCGCACCGTGATACCCCGGAACGTCCGGCTGAGCGAGGCGCCTTCCTTCGCCGTGCCGGTTCTGGAATACGACACGATGTCGAAAGGCAGCCAAGCGTATCGCGCGTTGGCTCAAGAAATGGTATATCGTTATGAACCAGCCACATCATGAGGTAGGGCAAACGCATGTCTGAACGTAAGCCGGAACGCCGCGGGCTTGGACGGGGACTGTCGGCGCTCATGGCCGACGTGGCGCCTGCGGTTGAGCAAGGCGCTGCATCCGCCAAGGCCGAACAGACCGTTCCGATCGAGAAGATTTCGCCCAATCCAGAGCAGCCGCGCCGGAGCTTCGCGGAGGAGGCGCTCGATGACCTCGCCAGCTCGATCCGCGAAAAAGGGATCATCCAGCCGCTGATCCTCAGGGTAGATCCGGGCGATCCCGCAGGGTTCCAGATTGTTGCGGGGGAACGGCGCTGGCGGGCCGCGCAGCGGGCGCAACTTCACGAGGTACCGGCCATCGTGCGCGACCTCGACGATACTGAGGTTCTCGAAGTCGCCATCATCGAGAACATCCAGCGCGCGGATCTGAACCCGGTCGAAGAAGCCTCTGGATACAGGCAGCTGATGGAGCGCTTTGGACATACGCAGGAGAAGCTGGCTGACGCGCTGGGGAAAAGCCGGAGCCACATCGCGAACATGCTTCGTCTTCTAAACCTGGAGCCAGAGCCCCTTGGCCTTCTGCGCGACGGAAAGCTCACGACGGGCCACGCCCGGGCGCTCCTTACGGCGACGGACCCGATCGCGCTGGCGCGCAAGATCGTGACCGAAGGGCTTTCGGTGCGGGAGACCGAACGTCTGGCCAAAGAGCCGACAAAGCAGGTGAGAGCGGCCAAACAGAACCGCTCGCCGGAAAAGGACGCCGATACGCGGCTGCTCGAGAAGGACCTGCATGCCGCGCTTGGCATGAAGGTGTCGATTGATCATGAACCGGGGGGAAACTCGGGCAAGCTGACGATTCGTTACAAGTCGCTGGAAGAACTTGACGAGGTGTGCCGGCGATTGTCGATCATGGGGGAGGTTCTGGCGGACTAAGCCAGAAGTGCCGAAATCAGCCGATTGAGGACAAGACGGCCCGAGTGGGTAGCGATCAGCCTGCCCTCGCGCGACACAAGGAAGTCGTTTTCGCACAAATATTTGATTTCATTGGATTTCCCGCGGTCATCAGTCAGTAGAAACTCGGGGATTCCCTCGGAAAGACGCAGGCCCATCATCACGGCTTCCGCCCGGTTATCTTCCGGGGAAACCTTCGTACGGCGACTCTCGCCCGCTCCCGTCGTTTCCACCAACCGAAGCCATTCCACGGGCAACAGTGGCGTTTCAGTCGCCAGCCGCTCCTCGGCAAGCGTCAGCCGCCCATGCGCTCCGGGACCGATCCCAGCCCAGTCTCCGCCCCGCCAGTAGATCAAGTTGTGGTGCGATTCAGCCCCTGGTCGCGCATGATTGGAGATCTCGTAGCCCGGCAACCCCGCCTCCTCCGTCAATTCCTGCGTCAGCAGGTACATATCCGCCGATATGTCCTCATCCGGAAGCCCACCCAGACGTCCTTGCCGAAGGCGGTCTCCGAAGGCAGTTCCGTCCTCTACGGTCAACTGGTAGAGCGACATGTGATCTGCGGCCATCGCAAGCGCTTCGACAAGTTCGCTCCGCCACGCTGCCAGCGTCTGATTCTGGCGGGCATAGATCAGATCGAAGCTTACGCGATCGAAGGTCTCGCGGGCGATATCGAACGCGGCGCGCGCCTCGGCCGTGGAATGAAGGCGGCCCAGCGCTTTGAGATCCTTGTCGTTGAGGGCCTGTATCCCGACAGAGACGCGGTTGACGCCGGCGTCCCGGTAGCCTTGAAACCTGCCGGCTTCGACAGACGTCGGATTGGCCTCGAGCGTGATTTCGAGGTCGTTCGCCGTCACCCATGTCGCCCGTATCGCGCTGGTGACTGCCGCAATGAGGTCCGGCGACATCAGGCTGGGTGTTCCGCCACCGAAGAAGACCGTCGACAGGACGCGCCCATCGGTCTCGCGGCCGACGCGTTCGATCTCGGTCAGATAGGCACTCTTCCAGCGGCTTTCGTCGATTTCTGACACGACATGGCTGTTGAAGTCGCAATATGGGCACTTCGCCTGGCAGAACGGCCAGTGGAGATAGAGGCCGAAGCCCGCGCGCTGCCAGTTCTCAGCCAAAGCAGCCCGCAACGAGCTTGGCGAAGGCGTCGGCGCGGTGAGACATCGAGTGTTTCTTCGCGGGGTCCATTTCTCCGAACGTCTCCGTCTCACCGTCAGGGAGGAAAACCGGATCGAAGCCGAAACCCTGTGCACCACGCATGGGCCAGACGACGCGGCCCTCGACCGCTCCATCGAAGATCTCGTCATGCTCGTCCGGCCAGGCAAGGCAGAGCGTGCACCGGAACCGGCACGTGCGCGGTTCAGGCGCGGAGATCTCTTCGAGCTCCGTCCAGAGACGCGTCATCGCCATCGCGAAGTCCCGCCCGTTCCCGGTTTCGGCCCAGTCGGCCGTGTGCACGCCAGGCGCCCCGCCAAGTGCATCCACCTCAATCCCGCTGTCATCCGACAGTGCCGGAAGACCGGATGCCGCCGCCGCCGCATGCGCCTTTATTCGCGCGTTTTGATGGAACGTGTCCTCGGTCTCTTCCGGCTCGTCGAGCCCCAGGTCCTTTGCTGACATGACATTCACCCCGAAAGAGTCGAGAAGGTGCCGAATCTCTCGAACTTTCCCTGCGTTGTGGGAGGCGAGAACGAGATCGCACCCTTCGAACCGTCGTGTCATGCGGAGGCGACTTTCTGTGCCGCCACCAAGTCTGACACTCCCTTGTCGGCAAGTTCCAGAAGCGTGTCCATCTCCTCGCGCGAGAACGTCGCGCCTTCGGCCGACATCTGGACCTCTACCAGCCGTCCTGTCCCAGTGATGACGAAATTGCCGTCGACCCCGGCTTCGCTGTCCTCCGGGTAATCGAGATCGAGGATCGGCTGCCCTGCATAGACGCCGCAGGACACCGCCGCGACGTGGTCGGCAATCGGATCCGAAAACACGTCACCCGCCTTCATCAGCTTGTTCGCCGCGAGCCTGAGAGCCACCCAACCGCCAGTGATCGCGGCGCAGCGCGTTCCACCGTCCGCTTGAATGACGTCGCAGTCGACCACGATCTGCCGCTCGCCCAGTGCCACGCGATCCACCGCTGCGCGGAGAGAGCGCCCGATCAGCCGCTGGATTTCCTGAGTCCGGCCGGACTGCCCGTTCTTCGCCTCGCGCCGCATCCGGGTGTGGGTCGCCCGCGGGAGCATTCCGTACTCCGCCGTCACCCAACCCAGCCCCGAGTTCTTCAGGAATGGAGGCACCTTTTCGTCGATCGACGCCGTGCACAGGACATGCGTGTCGCCGCACTTGATGAGGCAGGACCCCTCGGCGTGCCGCGTCACCCCCGTCTCGATTGAAATCGGGCGCATTTCGTCTATCTGGCGTCCTGACGGGCGCATCGTGTTTCCTTTCGGCAGAGTGGGCGGTTGATACCTGCCGCCGCATCGCGAACGCAAGCCGATTGACGCGAATTCCAGCTTCATTCTAATTGGCCCGCCCGTACGGGAACCGACGCTATGAACGATGGAACACATATCCTGACGCAGATGAGCGACCGGAGCCGCGAGGTCTTCCGGCGGGTGGTCGAAGCATACCTTTCGTCAGGTGGTCCAGTGGGCTCCCGAACGCTGACCCGACAGATGTCGGAAAGCATCAGCGCCGCAACGATCAGAAACGTGATGCAGGATCTCGAATACCTCGGCGTCCTCGATAGCCCGCATGTTTCCGCAGGCCGCGTTCCGACACAGCTTGGCCTTCGGATGTTCGTCGATGGCCTGCTTGAATTCGGCGAAGTTTCGGCGTTCGACCGCGAAAAAATCGATGCGACGCTGAATTCTAATGAACGTGACGTGGGCACCATGCTGGACCGGATCGGTTCGGCGCTCTCGGGTCTGACGCAGGGGGCCAGTCTTGTTCTCGCCCCAAAGCACGAAGCTCCGATCCGCCACATCGAGTTCGTGAATCTCGCCCCGGACCGGGCAATGGTCGTTCTCGTCTTCGCGGACGGCCATGTCGAAAACCGTCTCTTCCTGCCGCCGCCGGGTCAAACGCCCTCGTCGATGCGCGAGGCCGCCAACTTTCTCAACGCGATGGCAGAGGGCAAGACGCTTGGTGAACTGCGGTCGACGATCCAAAAGGAAATCGCTTCGCACAGGCAAGAGCTTGACACTCTGGCCGCGGCTCTTGTGGAAAGTGGCGTCGCGGTCTGGGAAAACGAGGGCGAGCCCTACGAAAGATTGATAGTCCGCGGGCGGGCGCACCTTCTCGACGAGTCGAACGAAGAACAGGATCTCGAGCGCATACGGCGGCTCTTCGACGATCTGGAGAGAAAGCGAGACATTGCCGACTTCCTTGAACTCGCCGAGGAGGGTGAAGGCGTCCGCATCTTCATCGGGTCGGAAAACAAGCTTTTTTCACTTTCGGGTTCATCTCTCGTCGTCTCTCCATATATGAACGCAGATCGGAAAGTGATTGGCGCGGTTGGCGTGATCGGTCCTACCAGGCTGAACTACGGACGGATCGTCCCGATCGTCGACTATACCGCGCAACTGGTCGGACGCCTCCTGTCCGACCGTGGGTAACGGAAGAGGCAATGGGCAAGGCGAAGAAGGAAGAAGACGTGACGCAGAACGAGACCGAGCCGACGTTCGCCGAGGCCGAGGCGGAGTATAGGACAGAGTATGGCGCGGACGAGGTGGTCGATGTGGACGAACTCGACGCGCTCCGTGCCGAAAGGGACATGCTGCGCGACCGGTTCATGCGTGCACTCGCGGATGCGGAGAACTCCCGCAAGCGCAGCGAGCGGGATCGCCGCGAGGCCGAACAGTACGGTGGCTCGAAGCTTGCCCGCGATCTTCTGCCCGTCTACGACGCGATGCGGCGCGCGCTGGTTGCGGCGGAGGAATCGGACAGCGAAGCCGACAAGGCCCTGCTCGAAGGCGTCGAGTTGACGATGCGCGAGCTTACCAATGTTTTTCGCAAACACGGAATTGAACCCATCGAGCCCGAAGTCGGCAACACCTTCGATCCTCAGCAGCACCAGGCGATGTTCGAGGCGCCGGTGCCGAATACCAAGGCCGGCGATATCATTCAGGTGATGGCGGTAGGCTTCATGATTCACGACCGTCTGCTGCGGCCGGCGCAGGTCGGGGTCAGTTCGACTCCGGTGTCGTGAGCGACTTGAGGTCGTAGATCAGATCGAGCGCGTCTTTCGGCGTCAACTCGTCAGGATGCACCCATAAGAGCCTCTCCTCGACGGGCGAGGCTTTCTTGGGTGCGGCCTGAGGAGCTTGGGTGGCGGTCGCGGAAAAGAGTGGCAGGTCATCCACAAGTGCCTTCTGCCCCGATCCGCCCTCTCGTTCGCCTTTTTCGAGCGCGTCGAGAACCACCCTCGCCCGCTCGATCACGGACTCGGGCAACCCGGCCAGCCTCGCGACCTGTACGCCGTAGCTCCGGTCCGCCGCGCCTTTCCTCACTTCGTGGAGGAAGATCACGTCCCCCTCCCATTCCTTGACCGTGACCGTCGCGTTCTCGACGCCCGTCAGCTTCTCCGCCAGCGCCGTCAGCTCGTGGTAATGCGTTGCGAACAGCGCCCGACACCGGTTCACCTCGTGCAGATGCTCGAGTGTCGCCCACGCGATCGACAGCCCGTCGTACGTCGCGGTTCCCCGCCCGATCTCGTCGAGGATCACCAGCGCGCGATCATCTGCCTGGTTCAGGATCGCCGCCGTCTCGACCATCTCGACCATGAAGGTCGATCGCCCCCGCGCAAGGTCGTCCGATGCGCCTACCCGGCTGAAGATCTGGCTGACGAGCCCGATATGCGCAGAATCCGCCGGCACGTAGCTTCCACATTGCGCCAGTAAAGCGATCAGCGCGTTCTGTCGGAGGAACGTCGACTTTCCGGCCATGTTCGGCCCGGTGATGAGCCACACTGCCGCATCGCCCCCCGGGTCAAGTACGCAGTCGTTCGCCACGAAGGGCGCACCGTCGGCCTTGAGTGCCTTCTCCACAACCGGATGCCGTCCGCCTTCGACGCGGAACGTCCGGCTGTCGTCGACCGTTGGCCGCGCCCAGTCGCCCGCCGCAGCCAAATCCGCCAGAGCCGCCGCCACGTCGATGTCGGCCAGCGCTCCCGAGGCGTCCGATATCTCGGCCGAGCGTTCGAGAACAGCCCCTCTCAGGCTGAGATAGAGCCGCTTCTCGATCTCTAGCGCCCTGCCCCCTGCGTTCAGAATCCGGGTCTCCAACTCCGACAACGGCACTGTCGTGAAGCGGACGGCATTCGCGGTCGTCTGCCGGTGAATGAAGGTGTCCGACAGCGGCGTCGACAGCATTTTCTCTGCATGCGTCGCGGTCGTCTCGATGAAGTACCCCAGCACGTTGTTGTGCTTTATCTTGAGCGAGGAGATGCCCGCGTCCCGCGCGTACTCCGCCTGCATCCTCGCGATAACGCTCCGCCCCTCGTCGCGCAGCGTCCGCGCCTCGTCGAGTTCGTCGTCGAACCCGTGCGCGATGAACCCGCCGTCCCGGGCCAAGAGCGGCGGCTCGGCCACGAGTGCGTCGTCGAGAAGGTCCACGAGCTTCTCGTGTCCCGTCAGAGAGGCTGCCAAACCGACGAAGATGTCGGGTAGTCGCGCCGCGAGAAACGCCGCGATCGCGGCGCCCTGCGTCAATCCGCTTCGGATCGCGGCAAGATCTCGAGGACCTCCCCTGTCCAACGCCAGCCGCGAGAGCGCGCGGGTCATGTCCGGCACCGGTCTGAGCGTCGCCCGCACGTCGACGCGCAAAGCGGTCTCGTCCACCAGCGCATCAACCTTCGAGAGCCGGTCATGGATCACGTCGAGATCCCGCGACGGGCTCGACAGACGCCGCTCGAGCAGCCGTCCGCCCCCCGCGGTCACCGTGCGGTCGATAGCGGAAAGGAGCGATCCCTCCCGGCCGCCGGAGAGGCTGCGCGTCAATTCCAGGTTGCGACGGGTCGCCGCGTCGATCTGGACGCTCGCCGCCTCCACCTCCCGCTGAGGCGGACGCAGAAGCGGAAGCCGGCCCCGCTGGGTCAGGTCGAGGTAGGACACGATGGCGCCCATCGCCCCGATCTCCGGCCGCGAGAACGCGCCGAACGCCTCCAATGTCGAAACGCGCAGCGCCGAAAGCAGTCGACCTTCCGCCGAGGCGCTGTCAAAGCTCCCTCGCGCAAGCGATGTCACCGAGGCCCCGCAATCCATGACGAACGCGGTGAGATCCGGCTCCAGCGCCTCCGACACGAGGATCTCGCTCGGCATCAGCCGCGCCAGTTCCGGCGCCAGCCGCCCTCTCGCGCAGGGCATCACCCGGAAGGCCCCTGTCGAAATGTCGACCCAGGCCAGCGCCCCATCGCCCCGGACATCGCAGAACGCGGCGAGGAAATTGTGCCGCCGCGCCTCCAGCAGGCTTTCTTCGGTCAAGGTTCCCGGCGTCACAAGACGGACGACCTCGCGCTTCACGACAGACTTCGACCCGCGCTTCCTTGCCTCCGCGGGATCTTCCACCTGTTCGCATACGGCGACCCGGAACCCCTTCCGAATCAGGGTCAGCAGATAGGCTTCCGCAGAATGCACCGGCACGCCGCACATCGGGATGTCGTCGCCCAGATGCTTGCCGCGCTTAGTGAGCGCAATGTCGAGAGCCGCCGCCGCTGCCACGGCATCGTCGAAAAACAGTTCGTAGAAATCGCCCATCCGATAGAACAAAAGCGCGTCTGGGCACCCCGACTTGATATCGAGGTATTGGGCCATCATCGGTGTCACGGCAGCAGTCGGCGCGGTCATCAGGCTCCCCCGGGCCCGGACCATACGAAACGGCCCTCGCCTCCGAAAGGCGAAAACGCGGCAGTTGCGTCCACCTCCGGAGCGGCGCTAAGGAACCCGGCGGGGAGGACGAAGATGGCAAGGATGAAGATCACGCGGGAGGATGCGCTCCAGTTCCATCTGGAGCCGCAGCCCGGAAAGCTGGAAATCGTCGCGACGGTTCCGATGACGACTCAGCGCGACCTGTCGCTCGCCTATTCGCCTGGCGTCGCCGTCCCCTGCGAGGAAATCGCGGCCAAACCCGAGACTGCCTACGACTACACGACCAAGGGCAATCTCGTCGCCGTCATCTCGAACGGCTCCGCCGTGCTGGGGCTCGGCAACCTCGGCGGTCTCGCCTCGAAACCGGTGATGGAAGGCAAAGCCATCCTCTTCAAGCGCTTCGCCGACGTGAACTCGATAGATATCGAACTCGACACACAGGATCCCGACGCCTTCTGCTCGGCTGTCAGGCTGATGTCGCCCACCTTCGGTGGCATCAACCTCGAGGACATCAAGGCGCCGGAGTGCTTCATCATCGAGCAGCGCCTCAAGGAAGAACTCGACATCCCGGTCTTCCACGACGACCAGCATGGCACCGCCGTGATCTGCGCCGCAGGGCTAATCAATGCGCTCCACATCTCCGGCAAGAGGCTCGAAGATTGCCGGATCGTCCTGAACGGTGCCGGCGCGGCCGGCATCGCCTGCATCGAACTGCTCAAGTCGATGGGCGCGCGTCACCAGAACTGCGTCGTCGTCGACACCAAGGGTGTGATCTACCAGGGCCGGACCGAAGGCATGAACCAGTGGAAATCGGCCCACGCGATCAAGACCGATCTTCGTTCGCTCGAAGAAGCCATGAGGGGCGCGGACGTGTTCCTGGGCGTGTCGGTCAAAGGCGCCGTCACGCCCGAGATGGTCGAGAGCATGGCCCCCGATCCGGTCATCTTCGCGATGGCCAATCCCGACCCGGAGATCACGCCGGAGGAGGCGCAGGCTGTCCGCCCCGACGCCATCGTCGCGACGGGCCGCTCGGACTACCCCAATCAGGTCAACAACGTCTTGGGCTTCCCCTACCTTTTCCGCGGCGCACTCGACATCCACGCCCGCGCGATCAATGACGAGATGAAGATCGCCTGCGCTCGTGCGCTCGCCGATCTCGCCCGCGAGGAGGTGCCGGACGAAGTGGCGATGGCCTACGGCAGAAAGCTTACCTTCGGCCGCGACTACATCATCCCGACACCCTTCGACCCGCGCCTCATTCACCGGGTGCCGCCTGCGGTCGCGAAGGCAGGGATGGATACCGGGGCGGCCCGCAGGCCGATCGTCGACATGGAGGCGTACACTCAAGGTCTGAAGGCGCGGATGGATCCCACGGCGTCGATCCTCCGCGGCATCACCGCCCGCGCGCGCGGCGCACAGGCCACGATGATCTTCGCCGAAGGCGATGACCCGCGAGTCCTCCGTGCCGCGGTTGCCTACCAGCGGAACGGTTTCGGCAAGGCGCTGGTCGTCGGACGCGAGGCGGACGCGAAGCAGACGCTCGAGGCAGAAGGCCTTGCCGACGCGGTCAGCGAACTCGAGATTGTCAACGCCGCGAACACGCCGCACCTCGAGACCTACAAGGCTTTTCTCCACCATCGTCTTCAGCGGAGGGGCTTCGACATGCACGACGTCCACCGTCTCGCCGCCCGCGACCGGCATGCGTTTTCGGCGCTCATGCTCGCCCACGGCCATGGCGATGCGCTCGTCACCGGCGCCACCCGAAAGTCTGCGCATGTCCTCGAACTCATCAATCACGTCTTCGACGCCGATGCCGAGCACGGCGCGATCGGCGTCACCGCCCTGCTCCACAAGGGACGTGTCATCCTGATCGCCGACACGCTTGTTCACGAATGGCCCGACGAATCCGAACTCGCCAACATCGCAGAGGCCGGGGCCGAGGTCGCACGGATGCTCGGCCTCGTCCCGCGCGTCGCCTTCGTCTCGTTCTCGACGTTCGGCTACCCGGTCTCCGAACGCGCCGACAAGATGCACCGCGCTCCAAAGGTCCTAGAGGATCGAGGCGTCACCTTCGAGTTCGAGGGTGAGATGACCGTCGACGTGGCGCTGAATCCCAAAGCGATGGCGCAATACCCCTTCTCCCGCCTCAGCGGTCCCGCGAACGTCCTCGTGGTCCCGGCCCGCCACTCGGCGTCGATCTCGGTCAAGCTCCTGCAGGAGATGGCCGGCGCCACCGTCATCGGCCCGATCCTCACCGGCGTCGACAAGCCGATCCAGATCTGTTCGACGGTCTCCACAGTGAACGACATCCTCAACATGGCGGTCCTCGCCGCCTGCAACGTGCGCTGACATGGCGGTCTGGAACTTCGGTTCGATAAACGCGGATTATTTCTACGCGGTCCCGCACCTGCCCGCCCCCGGCGAGACGATCATCGCGACCGAGGTCTGGCAAGGTCTGGGCGGCAAGGGAGCAAACCAGTCCGTCGCCGCAGTTCGCGCCGGCTCCGCCGTCCACCACATAGGCGCAATCGGCGCTGACGGGCGCTGGGCGCGGGACCGGCTCGCACGGTTTGGGGTCGACACGACCTATGTCGCCGAGATCGACGGCCCCTCGGGTCACGCCATCATTTCGGTTGCGGAAAACGGGGAAAACGCGATCCTCGTCTTCGGCGGGGCGAACACTGCGCAATCGGCAAGTCACGTCCAGGACGCCCTCGCCGGCGCCGCGCCCGGTGATATCGTCCTGACGCAGAACGAAACGCCGCACCTGACCGAACTCGGCGAAGCCTCACGCCGTCTCGGGCTCCGCCTCGTCTATTCCGCCGCGCCCTTCTCGGTCCGCGCCGTCCGGGAGATCCTGCCTTTCGCGTCGGTCATCGCGATGAATGCGGTCGAGGCGTCACAACTCGAAGAGGCCGTCGGTCGTGACCTCTCCGATTGGCCTACCAAGGCGCTGCTGGTCACCAGAGGCGCCGATGGCGCCGACTGGCGCGACCTGGACTCCGGAGAGACAGTATCGGTTTCCGCAATCGCCGTTACTCCGGTCGACACGACTGGTGCGGGCGATACTTTCGTCGGCTACGTCGCGGCCGGGCTCGATCAGGGCCTAGAGATCCGCGAGGCTCTCGAACGCGCGGCCGCCGCGGCGGCCCTCAAGGTTACGAAAAAGGGTACGGCCGACGCGATCCCGACACTTGCTGAGGTTGCGACGTTCCTGAAAGCCCGGTCCTAGCCCGCGAACGGCGCGTCGGACCCCCAAAGCTCCCGCACGCGCTCGTCGCGCCGGCAGGCGTCGCGATAGAGGTCGTATGCCGAGGCCTTGGACCGGGGCCCGAAGCGCGTCAGGATGATATCGCCGCTCTTGTAATAGTCCTGATGGTAGTCCTCGGCCTCGTAGAACGAACCCGCCTCAAGGACGGGCGTCACTATCTCCTGCCCCAGCGCAGTCTCGGCCTCGGCGATCTCGCGCTCGGCGATCCGCCGTTCCTCGGCGTTTTCCACGAAGATCGCCGTCCGGTAGCTTTCGCCGCGGTCGCAGAACTGTCCGCCCGGATCGGTCGGGTCGATCGACCGCAGAAACAGTTCGATGATCTGTTCATAGCTGATGACAGACGGATCATAGCTGATCTCCACCGCCTCGTAGTGCCCGGTTCCGCCGCGCGTGACCTGCCTGTAGGTCGGGTCCGCCACGGTGCCGCCGGTGAAGCCGGAGACGGCCTCGCTCACGCCGCGCACTTTCTCGAAATCCGCCTCGACACACCAGAAGCAGCCTCCGGCGACGACGGCCGTCTCGCTATTCTGAGCTTTCGCCTCGTCGCAATGCACCGCGTATCCGACGAGAATCGCGACGGCGAGGAGAGCGGGCTTGATACGAAGGAGTGTCTCGGTCATGAGTCTGGTCCTTTTCATGTATCCAGTTTCGTGCCTCATCCCTCTCGTATGCAAGACAACCGCGCGTGAAGTCACGCACGAGTGACAGTTGTCTGCCTGCGCGCCCGGGGATAGCGTCGCGCCGGGAGGACAGTTGATGGACCATGTCACGACGCATCAGGCCGAAGAGGACGCCCGGAACGAGGCGATTCTCGTTTGGGTGAACGGTGCGCTCCGGCCCAAGGCCGAGGCTGTGGTCAGCGTCTACGATTCCGGCTTCATGCTGGGCGACGGCGTCTGGGAGGGGCTCCGCCTCTACGACGGACGCTGGGCGTTCCTGGACGACCATCTCGACCGGCTCTTCGAAGCGGCGAAAGCCATTGACCTTGATATCGGCCTCGACCGTCAGGGCGTGATCGATGCCCTCGAAGCGACCCGCGCCGCAAACGTCATGGAAACCGACGCCCACGCTCGGCTCATGGTCACGAGGGGACCCAAGGTCCGCCCGTTCCAGCACCCGTCTCTCTCCCGCTCCGGGCCGTCCGTCGTCATCCTGATGGAGCACTCGAAACCTGTGATTCCCCGCCCCATCCGCCTCGCCACGGTTCCCCATATCCGCGGCCTGCCGATGACACAGGATCCCAAGCTCAACAGCCATTCCAAGCTCAACTGCGTCCTCGCCTGTATCGCCGCCGAGAAGGCGGGCGCCGACGAGGCGCTGATGCTCGACATCCATGGCTTCGTGAACACGACGAATGCCTGCAACCTCTTCATCGTCCGCAAGGGCGAGGTGTGGACCTCCACGGGGGACTACTGCATGAACGGGATCACCCGCCGGAAAGTCATCGATGTCTGCCGCGCAAACGGAATTCCCGTCCATGAGAAGAATTATTCGCTGGTCGAAGCCTATTCCGCCTGCGAGGTCTTCCTTACCGGCACCTTCGGCGCACAGACCCCGGTGGGAGAGATCGACGGCCGGACCATCGGAACGGGTGGGCTGGGTCCCGTGACGACGCGCATCCGCGGTCTCTACGCGGACCTGGTTTCCCGGCCCTGACGCCAGCTCGACTTGCCCATAACACGCAGCACAGCGGCGCCGCCGCAGTGATCCCGATCAGGAGAGAAGCATGCGCATCGCCATGTGGTCCGGCCCGAGAAACCTCTCGACCGCGATGATGTACGCCTTCGGCAATCGCCCGGACTGCGCCATTTGGGACGAGCCGTTCTATGCCGCCTACCTCGCGGCGACCGGCCTCGACCACCCGATGCGGGACGAGATCATCGCCGGCGGAGAGACCGATCCCGAACGGGTCGCCGCCCGCTGCACAGGCTCTGTTCCGGCTGGAAAGCGGCATTTCTACCAGAAGCACATGGCTCATCACATGATCGACGGATTTCCGCGTGGCTGGATGTCCGAACTCTCCAACGTTTTCCTGGTCCGCCATCCCGCCCGTGTTGTCGCGAGCTACGTGCGGAAGCGCGAACGCCCGACCCTCGACGACCTGGGCTACCGTCGGCTCATGGACCTCCACGATCACGCCGTGACCCTTGGCCAGTCACCGACGGTGATCGACAGTGCAGACATAGGCGCCGATCCGCGCGCAGCCCTGACGCGTCTCTGCGACCGCCTCGGGCTTCCCTTCGAAGCCGCGATGCTTTGGTGGCCCTCCGGCGGCCATCGCGACGACGGTCCTTGGGCGCCCCACTGGTACGGCGCCGTCCACCGCTCGACCGGGTTCGACGGTCCTGAGGATCCGCTTCCGGATCTCGACGGCGACTACGCCGACCTCGTCCATAAGGCGATGCCTTGGTACGAGGAGCTTGCGGCCCGGACCTGATGCAAGCGGGAGGCGTTAGCGGTCCGCGCGTCTCGTTCTTGACCCCCGAATGGGAATCCCTACGCTGCGCTCCAACCAGCGGAGGCCCCATGACCCAACGTCTGCACCTCGTCTTCGGCGGCGAACTCGTCGATCCGCAGTCCACTCAGTTCAGAAACGTGGACGATATCCACGTCGTCGGAATTTTCCCAGACTACGCAAATGCTTACGCTGCATGGAAGGCCGAGGCACAGCGCACTGTCGACAACGCGCACATGCGCTACTTCATTGCGCACCTTCATCGCCTCCGGGACGAGGGAGCCGAGGCTTCGTCGACCGAAGAACTCGGCCGCTGACGTGCGATGACGCGCTCCGCCGGACTGGCGCTCTACCTTGCGTCGCGTGCTTTCGCGGAACGTGGAAAAGGCAAGACGGATCAGGAAGACCGGCCACCCGCCTCCAGGCCAGAGGGAGAGGTCGTCTGGTTCGCCGCCGGCCCGGGTACACGTCCCGACGCTCTTGTAGAGCTCGCGCGGAGGTTCGTCTCCACACGTGCAGGAAGCTTCGCACTTGTGACCTCTGAGGAGCGCCTGGCGCTTCCTGATCCCCTCCTCTCCGACAGGATGCCAGAGGATACGACACGAGAGCTCAAGCGCTTTCTCGATCACTGGCGCCCGGATGTCGCAGTGCTGGCGGGCGAGATCGCCCATCCGGCCGCGATCGTCGAAGCGCATGACCGGGGCACACCGGTCTGCCTCCTCGACGCCCGCGTTTCGAGCGCCTCCGCCCGGCATTTGCGCTGGGCGCCGATGGCGGCGGCGTCTCTCTTCCAGCGCGTGTCGTACATCCTGACGCCCACCGCCGCCGACGCCGAAATGTTTCGCCGCTTGCGCGCGCCGACAGATCGCGTGGAGGCGACGGGATATCTCGAGGAAGGACGCGCGCCGCTTGCCTGCAACCGCTCAGACCATTCGGCGCTGGCAACGCTTCTTGCGGCACGTCCGGTCTGGCTCGCCACGAATGTCCATGCCGAGGAGGTGGAGCAGGTTCTTGCCGCGAACGATCACGCGCGCCGCCTCGCACACCGGCTGCTTCTGATCCTGAGCCCGGCCGATCCGGCGGACGGACCGGGTCTCCGGGACAGGTTCGAGAAGCAGGGCCTGAAGGTGGCGCTGCGCTCCGGGGGAGAGGAGCCGGACCCGGACGTGCAGATCTACGTGGCTGACGTTCCGGGCGAAGACGGTCTCTGGTACCGGCTCGCACCGATCGCATTTCTCGGGGACTCGCTGATCCGGAACGGCCGTGGTC
>Ga0102931_1000796_pt1 | contig 15559 bp, 10 predicted proteins | sample SalPonR1_C_D1_MG_FD_79282 | JGI IMG/M metagenome (GOLD analysis project Ga0102931, IMG submission 79282) | Salt pond soil microbial communities from South San Francisco under conditions of wetland restoration - Salt Pond MetaG R1_C_D1_MG | ecosystem: Environmental > Aquatic > Marine > Intertidal... | reverse complement strand
CCTGTGTAGCTTTAATGGCCATAGCTTTTACTCTTGTCGACTCTCTTAGAACTTTGTCCTCATTTGATAAATCTGCCATATCATCAGAAAAACCTAACCATAACGATGTCCCGGCTCCGGCTGAGCTTCCGGTAAGTATGATATTATTCTTATCAATATTTAAAGCTTCACTATTATTTTTTATAAACTGCAAACCGCGCTTGCTATCATTAAGAGATTTGAGTACACCGTCAGGATCATCCTTAAATTCTAAAAGTCTATAGTTAATAGTTGCAAAGGCTATATCAGCTTTCAACAGGGTTTTGATCTCTTCCGGAAAATCCCAGCTCCCGTTCCACATAGGTTCATATACGATATCTTTATTCCCCGATATAAAACCACCGCCATGTATATAAATAACCAAAGGAGTTGGACGATCTGAATCGGGCAAGAAAATATCAAAAGTATTTCTGGCTTCCGGCCCATAGCTGATATCTTCAGAAAATTTTGCATCGATATCTCCTAAAGGAATTGGAGAGTAACTGTAAGTAAGTTCCAGCTGATTATCTAAGACCAGATCATCATTATTCTCACAAGAGATAAAAATTAAAGCAACTAAAATCGTTATGAATTGACAAGCTTTCATATCATTGGATTAATTCTTTGTTTTTTTGTGAATATGAACTTTTAAATCATCACAGGTAATGATGTACAAGTAAACAGTAGAAATATTACTTTACGCCAACCCCCCGGAAACAATGAGTACACAAGTGACTCAATATGCTAAACTAATTGTTAAGTCTCCGAAAAATTTTAGCTGAATCATTTGCCTGACTCTGTGACTGAATCATTCACAAATACGAATGTTATGCCAAAGAACATAATGAGGCACAAAGATCTTCCATCCTATATCGTTCAACATTCTCTCCGCATATTTGCGGTTCAGATAATCAAAATTCCCATCTCATCATCACATTCAAATTTCGTCCCGGCATGGGCGCGTCACGGTTTTCTACGCGACTGAGGTGATCACGGTAATGTTCATTGAGGAGATTGTCGAGCCTGAAACTGAGCGTCACTCCCTTACCAAACCGATATCCTGCATCAGCACCAATTAATATGTAGCCGTCCGTGGGCTGCTCGTTTGGCGCAACACGATTTTGGCGATTGACCAACCGCATACGTGGTCCCGCATGCCAGCCACCTTTTTCAGCTTTGAGTGAGACATTAAAACGAAGCGGCGGTATGTAGGTGAGGTCGTTTCGATTGCCGGTATATTCATACCCGCGCACATAGTCAGCACCCACTTCGGCTGATAACAACTGATTAATCCTGAAACCTGCCAAAAATTCGAATCCATATAAAATCGCATCTTTTGATCCATATTCGAAGACCGGCAAGCCCGAAGGTTCATGTGTTTCCCCGGTCGGGAAGAAATCAACGTAGTTGCTGATGCGATTAGCAAAAAGCGATACCTGCCAACTCACCCGATCACCGGTGTAGTCTGCGAAGGCGTCCGCGCCCAGACTGATCTCATTTTCAAGATCCGGATTACCGCGGTCGAACGAGCCTGCCGCCGCATGCGGGGCGAATGAGTAGAGCTCCTCAATGGTGGGTGTTCGGTAGGCACGTGCCAATTGGAAGCCGGTAGTAAAAAGTTCATTTCTGGAGTAGTTCAGGCCTAGTGCTCCGGAAAAAATCAGATCCGAACGGTCTTCAAAAATAGAGGCATCACTAAAAAGCTCATTGGTTTTCACACGAGTATCCTTCCACTCCACCCTGAGCCCTGTTTTCATGGAGAGAGTCTCGGTTAGACCGATTTCTTCGTATATAAATCCGGCAAGAAATGTTCCGGCCGCATTTGGAGTAAGCGCATCAGCTCCGCCGAGCTGCAGCGCCGATCGATTAAAACTAATTCCCAGTGCTCCCTCAAGTGCACCCGTTTTCTTATGTCTTAAGAGCAGGGAACTGCTCAGTGTCTGTTGAGCAAATGTGATCGCCACGGACTCTTCAACTGTTTCCTGCGGCACCCTGCTGACCTCCACCTCATCATGGCTGTAGTCACTATAGTGAATGCGAAATTCCGCATGATCAAAAAATCGATCCATCTCCATAGTTGAGATGCTCTGTATATTGATGCGGTCCATACGAATTTCAATCGAATCGTTGAGGTCATCAATCATCTCCGGCAGCCCGTAATCGTAGTTCATCCCGGTTATGGAGAGTCCGGTCTCCGCCGGACCCAATCGATAGCCCAGACCTCCGCCAAAGCTTAGATTTCGAAGTGCCGTATCAGGCAGTGTGCCTTCCGGCGTGGTTAGGTCGCCGCCGTTGCGATAGATCATCCTGCCGGATACTGCATATTTCTCGGTTCCGTATCGTGTGCTTATCAGGCCTGCTCCCATGTCATTCATGCTCGAAATATGGGAGGCGAGCGCTGACCGAGAGCCTTTTTCCCATTCTCTTGGCATGTCTGCACTGAACAGATTCACCACGCCACCAATGGCACCGGATCCATACATTAGACTAGCCGGGCCCCGAACAACCTCCACCCGGTCCATTGCCAGGGGATCAAGTCCAACAGCATGGTCTACTGCAGTACCCGACAGATCTCCCATCCGTTCACCATTTTGAAGTACAAGTACACGATCACCGTCAAAACCCCTGATTACAGGGCGTGCCGGTGCAGAACCAAACGAACGGGTAGTCACTCCCGGATTACCGTCTAAAATCTCCCCAAGACTTGGTGCAGCTCTCTGCTGCAGCTGCTCCGCATTGAGCGACTGCGCAGGCTGATACTGAATATTACGGCCAATGGGTGAAGCGGTAACAATCACATCCTCAGACCGTACAACCGAAGCTTTCAGTTCAAAAACAGGTTCCACTTCTGAGGGATGTGTGATATCCGCAATAACCGGCTCATATCCCACTGATCGTACTTCAAGACTCCATACACCGTGTTTAAGGTTCTCAAATACAAACCGTCCACTTTTATCTGCAGAAGTACCTTTTTGGAGTGCTTCGATATAGACGGTTGCGCCGGGAACCGGTTCACCGCTTCCGGCTTCCACAACGATACCTGAAAAGGAAGTTTGTGCCCCGGCAGTACCGGCGATCAGTGAAAAGTACAGACTAAAGATTATGATTTTGAGCAGTTTCATGGTCTCTTAGATTTATTGGATGTTATTAATACCTAACTTAAATATTATTTAGCCAAAGCTAAATATATATTTTAATGCATTAACATCCACTTAAATTATATAGAGACCTATTGGACGGGAGAAATGTTGTGGTTATTGAGTATGACTCTCTACGCAGAGGGAACACTCTACCCACTCTTCGCTGGGGATCCGGCGTATGGCTTCCTGGCTGTTTCCTTTTTCAAATACAGGGCGAAAGAGTATGTTACCCTCTGAGTGTTCGGTGCCGCAGCTGTGACAACTCACCTCATGGTCGGTTCGAACGGGTGTGTATCCGGTAATCACCCAGCCTTCATGGCCCTGATGCGTAGCCAGACTCTCGAGGGCCGCGCGAACCGTCTGTGATTTGTTTCCGCTGTAGTATTTCTCAGCCAACTTTTTGAGAAGCTCAACTGTTGAATTGTCCAGAGTAAAATTAAGTCGCTTCATATTCAATCCTGATGTGTGTTTTCTTCTGCCACCGGATGGTGTTCATGAGATGATACTTTACAAGTGCGGTGATGCTTATAGTTTTTCCAGTGCCCAAAAATCAAAAAGATACTGCCCACAACTGTTGCGGAACTTTCAAACCAGTAACCAATCCAGAAGTGTCCGAGCAACCATCCCAATATGATCAGCAAAAAGCCGACTCCAAGCAGGCGTACAATTCGTGAGTCATAATGACTTCTGCGAGATGCGTAATAGATCGTTGGTGCTATCAGCAGTATAAATAGAGGGTGAGCCCAGCCATGTAAAACAGCCGACAGCGATGTAAGCGGTAAAATGGCAACCAATACGGGTAGAAACAGGCAGTGAATGGCACAAACTACAGAAACACTGATTCCAAACCGATCCCAAAGAATAGAACTTGTAATACTTTTGTTAGACAAGAAAACTCAATTTTAAAGACTTGATTTTTGATGTGTACTAAAATACACACTTTCACTATACAAAATCAATCTTCTCGTAAAGGATCATCCCCTTCTTCGTCTTCACTCTCAGAATCGTTATCCTGATCGTTCGATGTAGGCAAATTTTCATCATCCGGTTCAGCCTCGTCACTGAATTTATCCATGAACTCCTCCAGAATCTCATCGGCTACATCCGTTTCGTCAATCTCCATCTGTCGCTCCATCAACAAGCGCCGGTGTTCGGCCATATCATCATCTTTCAGAATTTCATCAATCTCGCGCGGCTTAGGAAGCTCTGACACCGAATTAATTCCAAAGTGTTTCAAAAAGTAATCTGTTGTTTTGTAGAGCAACGGTTTTCCGGGTGAGTCTGCCCGCCCGGAGACTTTAACCAGCATTTTTTCCAGAAGCTGACGTAAAATGTAACCCGAATCCACGCCGCGAATCTGATCTACCTCAGGTTTTGTAACCGGCTGGCGATAGGCTACAATGGCCAACGTTTCTATGGCCGACTGAGAGAGTTTTCGATAAGCATTTTCGTGCTGAAATATACTGAGCCATGGATGAAATCGTGGCTGAGTTACAAAAGTGTACCCACCCCCTGTTTTTTCGATGCGAAAACTAAGGTCATTCTCCTCATACCGATTATTGAGCTGATCAACAATTCGTTGTATCACTTTTTCGTCCGGTATAATTTCCTCCTCATTTTCTTGTACAATCGAAGAGAGTTTATCCCACGCAATTGGTTCAGGACTGGCAAAAATGAGAGCTTCAATTACAGACATCAACCGGGTACCATCAACAAAGCGGTAGTCAAGCATACATTCAGGGATTTACTGTAGAATAGTGGTTTCAGAAAATTTTAGTTGGGTAAAGATAGAACGGATACTTTAAAAGTAAAACTAGCGCTTGTAGCAGATCAGTGTATTCTCATCTTTTTTGATTACCCGGTAACCCAAAAGGTGAAAAATATCTTTCACCAGAAAGCGGGCTACCCGCAGATCTACCAAGTATGCATTGGGGGAGTCTTTTGATACCCCCGGAAGCCAGCGCAGGATTTTATGGAAAAAGCTTGTCCGCATTAATGCTGAGAGTTTCAACCACAAAGGAGCCACTTCATTAATAATCAAAAAGCCATCATTTCCTATTTTTTGATAGAGAGGCATAAAAATTCTTCCGGATACAGGTGCTTCAATCCGTTTACCACCTTCATAGGCCAAAAACTCTCCTTTTTCTACCCAGTCAAAATTATGATAGCCCTCACGCATATTAAATTTTTCGGGATCATCTACCATTTTGTGATAAGTAACTTCGTAGTAGCTATCGGGCACGCTGGGATGCACATTCATCTCTTTCTCATGCTCTTTCACTTCCTCAGGCTTCAGTGGCAGAACTCCGATCCAGTGCATAGAAAGCCATAAAAAAGCCTGACTTCGCGTTATAGAATCAACATTTGTATGAGCACCGGCTTCAAATCCAATTGACATATGGCCGATATTGTTGATATAGCTTAACAGTGTCCCCCTAATATTCTCTTCAAAACCCAGGATTTGCGGAACGGGAAATTTCCGCGCCAGCCGGCGATTATCAAGCCTGTCGTTTATCAGGATAAAAGCACAACTTTCTGAAGAAGTTGTATGTAAATCTATAAAAATAAAATCCGATGCTTTATCACGATGTTTATTCAGAACCCATTCAACCGAGTTTTTAATTTCCAGGCTCTCTTTATATTCCACACTATGATTGGCATTGCCTGAAGGTGAATAGTGGCTTCGGTCAAATCCTGTTTCCCACAGTCGGTTCAGGTCTGTATCCACAAATCGCACACCCAATTCCAGGGCACGCATATTTCCGGTGATTACATATAAACTGCCATTTAGTTTTTCTCCCGACTCCAATAATTGTGTAGCAACCGCATCTGTGGCGTGAACACCTGCTGTCTCATTCCCATGTATGCCGGCAAAAACTACCACTACAGGGCCGCTTTCTTTGCCGGTAACCTTCCAGCGAATCCGATCGGTATCCTGAATTATAACTTCCTGTAGCTCACTGTTTTGCATTCGTATTTCTTTTGATTTTAGTCCAGATCGTTTGTGTGTCTTTGTCCGTTAAAATACCGATTAATTTCCCCTGTTCAATAACCGGAAGACAACTAATACCTTCATCCACCATCAGAAGCATGGCATATTTGATATCATCGTCAGGTTTGATGGTCGTTGGATTCAGATCCATAACATCAGCCGCCGTCAGCTCCCGTGTATTGCCAATCTCCTTAAGATAACGTTCTAACCGATTTTTTGTAATAATGCCTTTCAGCTGCCCGTTTTTATCTTCAACAGGCATATGCCTGATATCTCTCCATTCCATAATTTTTAGAACCAGATCTGCTATATATTCACTTGAAACCGTAATCAGGTCGGTTGACATAACATTACTGACAACATCATACTGAATTTCAACAGTTTTAATCTCATTGAGTGATACCGGCTCCCACTCGTCAACTGTAGTACCGGATCGTCTCCGCTTATCCAGTATTGCAGTTAATGCAACAGACGCTTCTTCACGGCCTAGTGTCTCCTTTAACCGCCTGTAACTTCCAACCATCCATCGTGCACCCGTAGCTTTTTTTTCAGTTCTTTTTTGGATGATACCGAGGTAATAATCAATATCCTCTTTATCTATATTCATCTTTTCAAGGCCTTTGCGAGACATCGGCAATAGCACGTCCAGGATCAGACGCATGACTGATATTAATTGTCCCTCCCAAACCATTCCGCTTTGAATACCCCACATTGCGGCCTTATAAAAATTCTCCTTGGCATCATCAAAATCGAGGGCGTCCCAATTACCAGCATACGATTCCGGCATGTTGGCCATCAACCCTGACCAGAACGCAAGGTTCGCAATTTCATCCGCCGTTGTGGGGCCGGACGGCAAATAGCGATTTTCGATTCTCAAATGGGGCTTACCATTTGATAAACCGTAGCAGGGCCGATTCCATTTGTATATTGTACCGTTGTGCAGTTGAAGTGCCTCAAGTTTTGGAATTTCACCCTGCTCAAGCATTTCAAGAGAGTCCCTTTCTATCTCCATATAAAATAAAAGTGTGTGGCGTGCAATATCATTTTTGAATACGTCACCAATTCCTTTTATCCAACGATTTCCAAATGTAACCCGCTGTTCGCGTTGTCGAAGATGAAACCCTTTGCCACGCGTATCAATACTCTGCTGAAACAGGGCGATACGGGTCTCCGCCCAAAGCTGATTACCAAGCAGAAGCGGTGAGTTTGCAGCTACAGACAGCACCGGCCCTGCCAGCATCTGAGCCCAATTATAAGAGTCGGCAAACTGCTCAGGCTGTACCTGGTAATGGCATTGGAAGCTGGTATTACATGCCTCAAAAAGTATATTCTGGTGCGAAATTAGAAGCTCATCAACCCCGGTAATGTTCAGCTCAAAATCTTCACCGCGTAAATCAAGAATAATCTTGGCCAGCTCTTCGTACCGTTTTCGCGGCGTCATGTATTTTTTTTGTACCGCACGATAGTCGATGCTAGGCAGTATCCCTGCAAGAATAACGGTTTCGTCTATTGATTTTGCTGCGTCAGAAGCCTTTCCGAGCAAAGAGTCGAGCTGGGCATGCATGGCTGACAGACTGTCTCCTGTTAAAGGCCGCGGATCTAGATTAATCTCGAGATTGTATCTGGCAAGCTCTGGTGTGAAATGAGTGTCATTTATTTTTCGCAAAACATCCAGTGCATTCAACGACGGTTTAAAGTGCCTGTCAACAAGACAAAACTCCTGTTCTGCACCAATGCGGGTAATTCCAGACTCAAAAAGTCCACGTTCCATTATTTCTTCAATGGCTTCAACATCGTGCATCAGATGCTTCAAAAATTTTCTTTTCGAGTGCGGGTCTTTCGCTATGGAAATATCATGAGTTCCCATGGTGGTATAGTATTGGTCAGTTTTCGGAATGGATGATGCCGGAATTTTTATCTTTCTGCATCACTATGCAAACGCCGTAACAATCGTTTTGTGATTGTCATGTAGTTCTGTTCGGTAATAATTCCAACAAGCCTGTTATTCTTAACAACGGGTAAACACCCGATTTTCTGAGAGTCCATAATGTCCACTGCTTCAAGAATAGAAGCCTCCGGGTGAATCGTAATTGGATTTTTAATCATAATACTATCCACTGATGTACTTTCATCAGAATCGCCATGAATAACATTATTATACTCCCGAAATATTTTTCTCATGGTGATCAAACCCACAAGGTGTTTGCTGTCATCTTCAACAGGCACATATCGTATTCTTCGCCAGTCGATCAGGTTGGCTACTAATTCCAGAATATCATCTTTTTGAACCGTAAAAAGGTCTGTTGTCATAAACTCCTCGACCAAGAGTGTATGTGGCTGCCAGTTCTCCATGTCATCCACTTTAGCCAGCCCCCATTTGTGAACCGGCTCGCCTTTTTTCTGATTTTTGACCATCGCGTTGGTCACAGCTGTTAGCGCCTGTTCGCGCGACACTTTTTTGGAGAGTTCGTTGTATGATTTTACCATCCAGAAACTCCCGGTCTGACCGGAATCCGTGCGATCCTCAATGATATCCATATAGCTTGAGATATCGCCTCGATCTACCCCGGCTTTTTCCAGTCCCTCTCGCGCTATTGGTAAAAATTCTTCAGTGATCAGCTCTACGGCGGAATATCGCTTTTCATCTACCCATCGGAATTTGGTATCCAAACCAAGCTTGGATGCAGCGAAAAAATTCATTCTCACATCGTCAAAGTCAAGCTTTTCATGGATATTCGGGTAGTGACTGCCCATACCATTTAATAAACCAAGCCAGAATGCCGCATTCGCAATTTCGTCCGTCACCGTAGGTCCGGATGGAAAAACCCGGTTTTCTATACGAAGATGAGGTTTCCCGTTACTTATTCCATAACACGGCCTGTTCCACCGATAGACCGTGCCGTTGTGGATTTGAAGTGCACGCAGAGCAGGCACTTTCCCCGCCTCCAGCATCTCTTCAACATTTTCGTCTACATCCGCACTGAGTATTACCCGATAACGCGCAATATCTTCTCGATATATTTCCAGTATACTCTCTTTTATCCAATCGTTTCCAAACGTTACTCTCGGGCTCGAATCGCGCAGGTGATCTCCCACTTTCCGGGTATCCACTGATTGATGAAAAAGGGCAATTCTGGTTTCGCTCCACAACCGTTTACCAAACAGAAGCGGTGAGTTTACTGCTGCGGCCAGAACCGGACCCGCAATGGCCTGAGCCATATTGTACTTCTCTACAAACTCATCGGGGCTAACCTGCAGATGAACCTGAAATCCCGTATTTGAAGCTTCCAGAAGGGGTGTATCAAAACGCATCAGAAGCTCGTCTGCTCCCTGAATTCGCAAGTCGTACTCTTCGCCCCGGAGCTTATTGATTGCGTCACACAGTGCGTGATAACGTTGAAGAGGTGTCAGATTTTTGATATCCAGATCCGATTTACGAATTGTTGGCAGAACACCGGCCAACGCAAGGTCACCCTCAAACTCCTGAATGACTTCCCTAATGTGATCCAGCTTTCCAAGAATTTCAGTTTCCAGATTACTCAAACACTTCCCTTCAAAAAGCTGCGGGGTAAGATTAGCCTCCAGATTAAACCGGGCAAGTTCAGTGGTAAATCCATTTTCGCCAAGCTTTTCCATCAACTCCATCGCAATGGGATAAGGCTTCGCATTTTTATCGATCAAACAGACTTCCTGCTCTGCTCCAATCCGCACATTGTCAATTTCAAACCAACCTTCATTCAACATTTTCTCCATCGCGCGAACATCACGCAGAAGGTATTTCAGGAACTGTTGAGACTCCTCTTTCGACTCAGGTAAATGTACTCGCTCGTCGCCCATAGATCACATATTAAATTCAGGATGTTGCAATAATTGAATAAATGATGCTTAAAGCAAGTCTTATTTATTAAAAAAGCCGTATGAGCTGCATTTTCACTTACCGCATTGAATGAAAAATCCCAAATCGGGTATTTGATGCACAAGACTACCACCTATAAGAGGAAAAATAACGCACAAGAAGTCTATAGAGAACTATAAGAGGTGAGCATACATATCAACTTAAACTCTGTCTGAAACAACAGACCCTTTATATTCGGAGCGCTTAAAATTAATGTGGTAAGAAGTCCCTTCCGAACTATCCATCTCCATCTCCGCTTCGAGCTGACCTGCAAAGGTTTTAATTAGTGTAGTTCCCAGCGTGTTGGTTTCATCAACAGAGTTATCAAATCCTACCCCGTTGTCGGAAATATTCAGATAGATGCGACGCTCTTCTTCAAACAGTTGAACTGAAATTTTCCCTTTCTCTTTGTCTTTAAATGCGTGCTTAAAAGCATTGATCAAAATTTCATTGACCAGCAAGCCAACAGGCATCGCCTGGTTGATCCCAATGGATATATCTTCCAAATCCAGCTTTAATTCAACAGAAGTAGAATCGTCTGCCATAAATACATCTCTTATACTTTCCGCTTGTTTAAGAATATTCTCTTTCAGGGAAACATCAGAAAAGTTTTCTGAATGGTAAAGCTGCTCATGAATCAAGGCCATCGACTTGACCCGATTTATACTCGAATTTAATACATCTGTTAAAGAATCATCCTCAACCTGATATATTTGAAGCTGAAGCAGACCGGATATGACGGCCAGGTTATTTTTTACCCGATGATGGATTTCTGAAAGAAGGGCCTCTTTCTCCTGAAGTGAGGCCATAACCTGTTTCTCAGCTTTTTTTCTATTTGTGATATCTCTCCATACAACATGCAGAAGCTCATCTTCATTTTTATCTGTAAAAGCCGTTATCACTACTTCAACAGGTAATTTTGATCCGTCCTTCTTTTGGTGATACCACTCAAATCTATGAGACTTTTTTCTCTGTACTTCGCTCAGCATTTCTCTTTGAAAATCTGCCGTCAATGTTCCATCCGGCTGCGATTCCGGTGAAATATCAGCTACAGTTTTACCTATCAACTCTGTTTTTCTATCATACCCCAAAATATTTACGGCTGAAGTATTACAGTCTATGATCACCCCTTTCCTGAAAATAAGGTTAGGGTCTGACGAGCGCGTAAACAGATCCCTGTACCTTTTCTCTGAAAGTATAAGTGCTTCCTGGGTTTTTACCTTTTCTGTGACGTCCACATGGGTACCGGCCAGTCGGATCGGCTGCCCCTCTTTATCCCTTTCAGCAACCACGCCGCGATCATTAACCCAAATCCAGCTTCCGTCTTTGTGCTGCATTCTGATTTGTGTTTCAAAATATTTTTCCTCGCCTGTAAAGAGTTTAAAAAGCAACTCCTGGGTAGGCTTTAAGTCGTGAGGGTGAGTAAGATCCTCCCAGGACGAAATATGTGGTTCAATCTCACTTAGACTGTAACCCAACATCTTTGCCCACCACTCATTCACGATCAGCTTATCGGTTGTTAAATCCCAATCCCAGATACCTGCTCTTGTAGCTTCCAGTGCAAGCTCTAACCTTTTCTTGGTTTCAAATAGCTCTCTTTGGTATACCGTTTCTACGGTTACATTTCGGGCCACACCTAAAATCACAGCCTCTTCAGGCTCGTCAGATAAAAGAGTCAGTTTTGTCTGATAGTACTCTTTATTTCCTTCAGAAGTCACTATTTCCCATTCATAGATCGCCGGAACATCCTTCAATGCTTTCTCTACAGCCTTCATGTGAACGGCGCCCCTCTCTTCTCCTAAAATTTCGACGGCCGTTTTACCTAAAAACTCTTTTTCTACCTGCTCATCTGCCCATTTCCCATAGAGTGCTGTATGCCGTCCCATCCGGTCCAGGGTGAAGACGATATCATCAAAAGATTCTACCAGAGATTTAAACTTTTCGCGACTTTCCTTTAATTCATTTTCCCGTTCCACTTCTTCGGTAACATCACGAACGGAACCAGTAATTTTCAGGGTTTTTCCCTCTTCGTCTTTGATAGCATGACTTTTAGTCCTTACCCACTTTTGATTGCCATTAAAATCTTTGAATCGAACAGTGTGGTCATAATCTTTTCCTTCCTTAAGGCACTTATTAAAAGCTTCACTAATTTTCTCTCGATCCTTGGGATGAAGACAATCCAGACTTTTTTCGCCTAGATTTTCTCTAACTGTTTTTTTCAAACCATGAATCTCATAAAGATGATTTGACCAATAAAACTCATCTTTAAGTACATCATATTCCCAACCGCCGGTTTTTGACAGCTTTTCAATGTCGTTTAATATTCTCTCTCTTCGTCTGGTCTTGGAAGCATCCTCCTTCTCCTCTGTAATATCCTGCTTTACAGCTATGTAGTGCGTAATCTCATCATGATCATTCGTGATCGGTTTAATCGTAGCATGTTCCCAATAGAATGTACCGTCTTTCCGTCTATTCAGAATCTCACCTTTCCAAATATTGCCGCTGCTGATGGAGTCCCAAAGTTTACTGTAAAACTCCTCTGATTGATATCCGGATTTTAAAATTCTGGGATTTTTTTCAAGGACCTCTTCATAAGTATATCCTGTCAATTCAGTAAAAAATTTATTCACGTACAGAATCTTACCCTCGGCATCCGTTATTAAAATGGATGCCGGAGTCTGTTCGAGTGCGGACAAGAATAGGTCAGACCCTATCTGTAGATTTGATTCCATTGAATACTTATGACCCCTTAATTGTACGGTCTATATTAACTGTAATGCTCTCGTACTATTTAACTTAACAAATCTCTGTTAATTTTTGATAAAATTCAGTCTCTATTTGATAAATTAACTTTTAAAATAAGAAGGAACATTTTATCAACAGATACGATTTAAAAGTAGACAACACCAAAAAACAAGATTAGTCATGGCACAAAAAAAATTTCTACCTCTATTTTTATTGATAGCTTCATCGTTACTATTATTTTCCTGTCAGGATTCCGTGACCTCATTTGATGAACAACCACCTCAACTCCCACCTTTGGAATCTATGGACGTTGACCTCTCTACTTTTGAAGAGGAGTCCGCTAACGCAAGTGCGAATTTTACTGCAGAAAATGAATCCTACACTCATTTTCTGAATGCTTCATTCCGGGCAATGATTGTAAGAGGTGTTGTAAACAGCAGTCTGGCAATACCTAAAGCACTTTTAAAAGCAGCTGAAAATATTGAACCTGAGCTTTCAGACGATGGTGAATGGACCTGGAGCTACTCAAAAGATGCTAATGGTAATAATTTTGAGGCAGAACTAATCGCCACTGCAAATAACAACGATCAAGTGATCTGGCAAATGTATGTGACCAGTTCCGCACTGAATATTGATAATGCACTGTTGTTTGAAGGTGAAGTTTTGACAGACGGTTCCTCCGGTAACTGGACCTACTTCGCACTTTTAGGTGATGAAGCCGGCAATGAAATTTCCCGTATCACCTGGGCAGTAGAGAATGAAGAACAGGTTGACTTAAGGCTCGAGGTGCTTACAGACAGAAACGGTAATCTTGGAGATTACATAGAATATACCTTCGACTCTCCGATTAAACGTGCAGTCTTTTATAATGCTGCTGAAGATGAAACAGCGGAAATTGAGTGGAACATTGAAACACTGGAAGGTTTCATCATCGCACCAAATTACAACAACGGAGAACAGGCGTGTTGGAATAGTAATTTTCAGAATGTAGAGTGTAGTTGAGTTTTATAACTCATACTTAGATTGAAAGATTTAACTCCCTTTTTTTAAGAAGGCGGCCAGGCGGTTGAATTCAACGCTACCAAAGAAATAAAAAAAGATGGGCTAAAGCGTGCTCAGGAATCCCACAAACAAAATTCCAAATCCTCCGATCTCGGCTATGATCAGAGCCACCATAAATGTGATAATCACCCAATTAGGAAGTGTGAATTCCCCCAATTTATGGGGCTTTTTCATCTGATTATCAGTGTCTTTCAGAACTCCATGAATCACATATGTCGAAATCGCCAGAGCAAAAAACACGATTGGCCCTGCTGCCGACCAGAAAGTCACTGTTTCGGAATAGGGGCTTAGTTCCACAAATTTTGCCAGAACCAGTGTGGCAAAACTATACATCAGCGAGGACCGATGCGCGATATCCACATAGACAGGAGCTTGTGCTTCCCTCGATGCATGGATGTGGTAATATTTCCAAACGCCGGTTATTAGACCTGTAAGTAAGAAAATTCCACAAGCTGTGTACGTAAATAACAGTGATGGAGCCATAGTATAAATACAGTCAATAGTTTAACAGTTTGGCGCATAACGGGTGCGGAGATTATAAATTAATAAACGGCTAAAATTTCAAAACAAACAAGGCTGGAAATCGAAGTCTCATCCGCGTCCCCAGTTAAGGCGCTTTGTTAGCGGTCAATAAATCGTAATTGTCCCCCGTTCATGATATCCTGGTGAAGTATAACAGTTGAAAGGGTTTTCTGTTCATTCAATTCGGCGGAAACCAAATCACTGTTTCTAGAGCCGAATATCACGAATTTTTTATTGTCGGGAAGTTGAATCTCAGCTCTTTCTACCTGAGGTATTCCTAAAACATATTCCCCGTTGGCAGGGTGTACAGGATAAAAGCCAAGGGTGGAAAATATATACCAGGCGGACATTTGACCACAATCTTCATTACCTGCTATCCCATCAGGCGTATTATCATAGAATTGATTATAAATGTTGGTAACCAATGTTCTGGTTTTTTCAGGCGCTCCCAGCAATTGATAAAGGTAGGCAATATGATGACTAGGTTCATTGCCATGCGCATACTGTCCGATCATGGCTTCCTGACCCAAATGAATATCAGGATTCTTGGTCTCTGTAGCGAAAAATTCATCTAGTTTGGCGATCATGGCTTTGCGACTTCCAAACAACTCTGTCATGCCATCAGTGTCGTGCTGAGCAGCCCAGCTATATTGGTAGGCGTTGGCTTCTGTATAGTCGCCGGGATTGTTCATCGGTGACGTTGCAACAATGGGATCAAAATCTTGGCGCCAATTGCCCTTGGAATCTTTACCACGCATGAAGCCGGTGCTCCCATCAAACAAATTGCGATAGTATTTGGAGCGTTTTAAAAACCGCTGGTAATCCGTCTGTTTACCCAAATGGTTCGCTAACAAAGCGACTGCGTGGTCATCAACCGTGTGCTCAAGTGTGCGTGAAACCGATTCCCCGTCTCTTGTCATCAAGTCAAAGGGATAGTAACCGTATTTCTCATAAATATCCCATTCAGAGTTTTTGTGGTTGATGGTGGAAGTTTCGAATACCGCCTGATAGGCCGCCTCAGCATCAATATTATCAATACCTTTCAACACGGCATCAGTCACGACCGGAATGGCGTGATTGCCAATCATGGTATAGGTTTCTTTATTCATTAAACCCCAAATTGGAAGAAAACCCTGAACCTCGTGCTGTGCTATCAGTGAGTTGACAAAATCATCAACCTTCTCT
>Ga0102931_1000790_pt1 | contig 15623 bp, 14 predicted proteins | sample SalPonR1_C_D1_MG_FD_79282 | JGI IMG/M metagenome (GOLD analysis project Ga0102931, IMG submission 79282) | Salt pond soil microbial communities from South San Francisco under conditions of wetland restoration - Salt Pond MetaG R1_C_D1_MG | ecosystem: Environmental > Aquatic > Marine > Intertidal... | reverse complement strand
TAATTGATAATAATTCGTATTCAAGGATCAATGAAGCAATAGTTACCGATACGGATTGAGCCAATGTAAACAACAACCATTCGGTACTAAATACCCGACCACGAAAAAGATCCGGCGAGCGGCGTTGAAGAAGAACCGTACTCATCACCCAGTTTGATCCGGATGCCATATGTGCAAGCAAAACAAAGATGCTCATAAATAGAATGGAACTCAGCCAACTGGCTATGCAATACATTAAGCCGCAAAATATCATAAAGAGGCCCATAGCCCGGATCCAGCCCGATTCTCTTCTAAAAAGCCGACGTCCCAAAACGGGCCCAATGCCCGTCCCAATTCCGCGCGCAGCATAGAGAATTCCAAGCCCCACACTTCCCATTAAGAGAACATCCTCAGCTACAATAATCAACATGTAGACCAAAGCCCCTATACACATTGTGAATGTTCCTTTTGCCAGTGCCGGGCGCAGAACCGAACGGTTATCTCTTAAAAAGCGAAACCCTTCAAAAATACCGGTTAACGGATTCCGGTTCTTTCTTTTCTCCTCATCACTCATTTCTACCTGAGGAATCACAGCTCGATAGATAAAAACGGCAGAAACCAGGTAACTGATCGTGTTAATAATAAATACAAGATCAGTTCCAAGATAAGCTGTAGCAAAACCACCAAATGCCATTCCGGTTGTAAAGATTATACTCCAGGAAGCTGCCGATAAAATATTGGCGTTTACCAGTTCTTTATCAGAAGTAACATTTGGGATGGATGATGTTTTTGCCGGCTCAAAAATTGCCGAAAATACCATCTGAAAAGCCGTGATCAGGTAAGCCAACCACAAGAGTTCTTCAGATTTAATCAGAATCAGTCCCAACACAAGGACTCCCCTGGCAATATCACAAATAATCATCAGGCGACGGCGGTTGAAACGGTCGGTAATAAAGCCGGCAAGTGGTGACGAAGCTGCAAGACTGAGCATCTTCACCACAATTATCAGGCCTAAGAGCAGCTCTGAACCGCTATATTGCTGAATCAATGCATAAACGGCGAGAATCCCGAACCAGTCTCCAAAATTGGAAATGATTTGAGCCAGCCATAATCGCCGATAATTTTTGTTTTGACCAACAAGGTCAATGTAGGGTTGTAACTTCTCTTTCACAGGTTAGCGATTATAAAACAGTTCTTGGAAATTTCACGTAATAACACAGAAAAATAACACCGGGTGACAAACTGTTTTGTTAACGAACACCGGTGCTGCCAAATCCTCCATCTCCTCTTTTTGTTTTTGGAAGTTCATAGACCTGTTGGATCTCAATCTGTAGGATTGGCGATACGACCATTTGAGCAATCCGATCTCCATGATTGATTGTAAACGCCTCCTCCCCATGGTTAATCGCCAAAACTTTAATCTCTCCCCTGTAATCCGAATCGATTGTACCGGGAGTATTCAACATTGTAATTCCATTTCGATAGGCCAAACCGCTTCGAGGGCGAATCTGTGCTTCGTATCCCTCAGGAAGTGCCATTCTGAGTCCGGTAGGTATAAGCGCCCGCTTACCAGGTTCAAGAGTTATTGCCTCCGATACCGCAGCTCTGAGGTCACAGCCTGCTGAATCTTTTGTCTTATATTCAGGCAGTGGTAATCCTTGTGCGTGATCAAGTTGTTGAAAGTAAACCTTAATAATTTCCTCCTTCTCTACTGTATGAAATTAGTCTGACTTTAACATTTCCGAAAATGACTTTCACGTGTGCTTCCACCGGAACTCGAAGATCGCCGGTAGAAAACCATGATTTAAAATTACCTCGAAAACCGAAAGGGCCATTTATATCAGCGTGTCCTTCACTCAGGTAAGTTTCAACTGGTTCATTAAACGCCTCATATTCCCTCGTATAAGTCTTTTTACTGCTGCTTGATGTTACATATCCAAGTTCATTTTCGATATATACGGGAAGTTTGTACGGAGTTTCTTCTCCGGCAAACATTCTTGAATAATAAAAAATGATATCACCACCGCTTGCAGGTTCTTCCAAATCGAGTGATTCTTCCAATTCGCCGCGCTCATAAAAATGGACTTTACTGCTATCGCGGTCAAAAATAATTCTTGTGCGGTTCGGTTCATTATCATGGAGGTCATCCCTCCAAAAAACAAAGCTATAAGGCCATTTTTCATTGAATTGGAATAAGTTTTCGTAATGCACCAGGTTTTTTCCAATCAAAATGTTACTGCTGTTGGCCTCCATCACCGTTTGCAGGTGATATGCCTTCTGCCCATTGAACGTAGAATCCGGCAAAAGTTGAACATCAATCCATCCAAGAGTAAACCATCCGTAAGTTACTTCATATCTAAACACCTCTCTCGAATCAATCATCATCTCCATCGTGGGTGGTTCATCCCTGTTGAATGTAAATTCAGATTGTGCGGAAAGCGGAGCAACAAAAACTACTAAGAATAAGCCAATACTAATCCACAAACGTTTCAAAAGCATCCTCATCATATCCTACTAATATTGCCTCTCCATTGATCAGTACAGGCCTTTTTATCATTGTTTGATTTTCGAGTAATTGTTCGAAAAGTTCATTTTCGCTTAAATCTTTATCTTTCAAACCAAGTTTTCGCCAGGTCATTCCACGTTTGTTGACAAGCGTATCCAACCCTACCCTGTATACGAACTCTTCCAGTTCTTCACGGGAGAGGGGTTCCTTTTTAAGGTCAAAAAAATCAAATTCAATCTCATTCTGTGATAACCACTTTTTTGTTTTTCGGATTTTATCACAGTTATTGATTCCGTAAACTTCAATCATAGAATTCTGCTTTTTAATTAAACTTCAAAATACAACTTTTCGAGCGCTTTTTTGAACCCGAATTTATTTTCACATATCTGTCTAACCTCTTAAAACTGTCTGACGGTTGGCTCTATTTACTTTCACTTGAATGGATCAAACATTGAAAAGTTTCAACTTCATTCCGGCACTGCTGATTGCACTTTTTTTATTTTTGAGTGTCTCTTGCAACCAAAATGACGAACAAAGGCAGTTTGAGAGAGAGGCGATCAGTCTTCCACAGAATATTACCGAAACGAATGAAAATGGTAAAATAGTTGAGGGCCGGGAAGATCCGGACGACTGGAGAATTGGCCCCTATTTCCAGGGGGTTGTGTATGTGGAGCCGTTGCCTTTTCCAAATCCACTGCTTACAAATCAACGTCTCAACCTAAATATTTTTATAACCGGTGTAGATGGAGTATCTGGTTTGAGAGTTTTAGTTTTATATGCTGAAAACAGTGCCAGGCCATTATATGAATCCAACACATCTCCCCTTCCTACGGGACTAACCTCTATCTCATTAGCAGCAGGAGATATCGCCCGATTTGATGAAAATCCGCAGGGACTCTACCGAATTATTGTTCAAGATCGGCAAGGTGTAATTATTACATATGGAGATATTAGAATTGAGTAACTGTTTCAATATAAAGAGAACCATTCACCTGCCGATTGGTTCTTTCGGCTGGTGAATTCAACGATCACTCACTGCTTCAGGATTGTAACATGGATCCTGCGAAGCACATGTTGCAAACTTGCGCTAGTTGTGTGACTTATCGAAATGACTCCTCAAAAATTCAGATAAATATTTCTTGTATTTTGATTGTCATTCGTTCTCAGAGCATCTATTTTTAAGTATGGCTAAAATGAAATTAACCAGTTCAGAAAAATCTATCCTTAGAGAGTTGATCTTTCCGGAACCATTCGAGCATATACAAGAAGAAACGGGTTTAGGCTTTGGCACCATCAGAGATGATCTCATTAAACTGATCAATCATGGATTTATTGAAGTCTATGAAAAATACTCCTCTTCCAGTGTATCTCCTTTTTACGATTCTGATAATATCGATCAATTCTCATTTAAGGCAACTAAACGCGGACTAAAAAATATTCAAAATCATGCAATTTGAGAGCGAAATTAACGGAGAGGTATTTGGAGTTGAACTTAATGATCAACTGACCGAAGCTGTTGTTGAAGATACTGATGTACCCATCGAAATTATTGTTCAGAAATCCGGACGATTACTATTTCGAACGGGAACTAAACTGTATAAAATCGATAACATTGAAGTGAACGAACAGAATGTATCGTTCTCCATCAACGGCAACTATTTTGAAACGACGGTAAAAGATGAGCAAGAGCTCTTGTTAGAGAAGCTTGGCTTCCATGCAGGAGCAGCCGCATCTGCAGGGAGCTTGAACGCTCCAATGCCGGGCAAAATATTAGAACTACTCATCAAAGACGGTGATGATGTAGAAGAGGGCCAACCGGTACTTATACTTGAAGCGATGAAGATGGAGAACGAATTGAAATCTCCATCCAACGGTGTAGTATCAAAATTGCACATACAACAGGGAGATAACGTAGAAAAAAATCAACTACTTATAGACATAGAACCCAGTGGATAAATTTATTATTGAAGGACCCACACCTCTCAAAGGAAGTATACCCATAAGTGGATCAAAGAATGCGGCCCTACCCCTGATGGCCGCTTCTTTATTAAGCATTTCTCCATCAACTATAAATCTTGTACCCCGCCTGGAGGATATCTACACATTTAACAATGTGATAAGAGCTACAGGTACGCAGGTAATTTTTGATGAGCAGGAGAATAAGCTGCTTATCAATCCAGAAAACCTGGCTCATTTCGAAGCACCGTATGAGTTGGTGCGAAAAATGCGGGCTTCATTTTATATGCTTGGCGCCCTGATCGGACGTGCCGGAGAAGCTAAAGTTTCCCTGCCCGGCGGTTGTGCCTGGGGACCTCGGCCGGTAGACCTGCATCTGAAGGGTTTTGAAGCGATGGGAATAAATATTGAACTGCACCAGGGATATGTTCATGCATCTATTGAAAATAGCTCAGTTGAGGGCGGCGAATTTACTCTTGAACCCAGCAGTGTTGGCGCTACCATCAACTTGATATTGGGGGCGGTTCTGAGAGCTAAAAAATTCACGATTAAAAATGCGGCTAAAGAACCAGATGTTGTTCTGCTTTGCAAAATGCTCAAAAAAATGGGTGCCGATATTGAAGGGATCGGCACAAGTACGCTCACTATACAAAAGGTGGATAACCTGGAAGGGGTTGAATTTTCAAATGATCCGGACAGAATCGAAACCGGTACCTATATGATTGCCGCTGCCATGCACCCAAACTCAGATATCACTCTCACCGGTTGTAAACCTGAAGATTTGGGCAGATTCCCTCATCACTTTAAAAAACTCGGAGTTCATTTCGATATATCTGGATCAGATATTCGTGTACAAACCAATGGTGGGATCAACCCGATCTCTATCAAAACAAAAATCTACCCCGGCTTTCCTACAGACCTTCAAGCGCAATGGGCAACACTTATGACCCAAGCCCAAGGCACAAGCACTGTAACCGATACTATCTATTTCGACCGCTTTAGCTATGTTCCTGAATTGAAACGACTTGGGGCCGACCTTTCAGTTGACAAAAATAAAGTTACCATCAACGGACCTACGAAGTTAACAGGCACATCTGTTATGAGTACAGATTTGCGAGCCAGCGTAAGCCTGGTTCTGGCTGCCATGGTTGCAGAAGGTGAATCGGAGATATTGAGAGTCTACCACCTGGACAGAGGATATGAACAGCTTGAAAACAAATTGAATAATGTAGGGGCATGTATCAAGAGAACCGAACAATAAGGTGCATTAGATTAAGATGTTCGTTTGATTAAAGTTACACTCCAATTATGGTGCAGATGTGCAATTAACTGATAAAATCTCAACTCACGTTGAAAACTGATCTTCTATTTTTCAATCTCTTCCATGATTTGATTATAGCTCGCCATTTTTAATTTATTCAATATTTAATAATTCCGTAACTTTACACTATATTAGAATAGCTGTGAATACTGTGTGGATACAAGCATTTATGATTACTAAGCGAAGCATTATCAAACACTTACACCTTTTTTTAAACCCTTTCTTTTGTACTCTGAGGGCGATCTTTCGCTCAACAGAAACTGCTGATATTTCCAATAATCAAGGCGTTCACACTGCCAATTCATTAGATAACAAGAATTATAACACTGTAGCAGCTCGCACTGCTGTAATGAATGATTATTACTACATGATATTTTATTTCTCTCACAGGATGGAAGCGCTCCTATTAGTTGTGACAGAGAAGCTTGGCGAGTTGCTGATGAAATTCCATTTCTTACATGAAGAATCAAATTATAATCCATTCCTCGGGCAAACAGACCCGGGTGGCCCTGTTAGAAAACGGAGAACTTGCTCAGTTATTCATAGAGTCTGAAGAGAATCAACGTACCGTAGGCGATATTTATATCGCCAGAGTTCATAAAGTGATGAGTGGTATCCGTGCTGCATTTATTGATGTGGGCATGGAAAAAGACGCTTTCCTACACTTTTCCGATGCAGGGGATCACCTTGGTCAATATATAATGATGCTTAATGGTGAAAATAGCATCTCCAATTCGGCCAAAAAAGAATTAAAGAACTTCAACAAACTCTCCAACAACGACAAGCAGATCCTGGCCGGCAAGCTATTGAAAAACAACCAAAACTTGCTCGTACAAATTGTTAAGGAACCGATCGGCTCCAAAGGCCCCAGGGTATCCACAGATATTACAATTGCAGGACGTTTTTTGGTTCTCATTCCGATGGGAGAGTATATCGCACTTTCTAAAAAAATTAACAACGGAAGAGAGAGGCGGCGGCTGAAAAGCATTGTTGGTTCTATGCTTCCAGAAGGGTTTGGAGTGATTGTAAGAACAGTTGCTCAAAAACAAGATAAGGAAGCCATTGAAGACGACATGCGCAACATTCTAAAGAAATGGGAGCGTATTCTTAATAAGTTAGAAGATGCCAAACCACCAACGCTTCTATACAAAGATCTTGACATTACAGAGAGTTTAATCCGCGATCTTTTTGCGAAAGATTACGAGCGGGTTCTTATAGACGACTACCAGCTTTATAAGTCGGTAAAAAGCTATGTTTCACAAATCGCCCCGAAGAAGTTACCCGCCGTTCAACTTTATAAAGGTAAAGATCACATATTTGATCATACAAATATTGGGCACGATGTAAATTCTATTTTCTCTCCCCGTGTACGTATGCCATCCGGTGGTTACCTGATTTTTGAACAAACAGAAGCGATGTATGTGGTGGACGTGAACTCCGGCCCATATGCTGCAAAGGAAAAACAGGAAGACAACTCACTAAAAACGAATCTTGAGGCTGCACGCGAAGTTGCCAAACAGTTGCGCCTGAGAGATATTGGTGGAATTATTGTGGTTGATTTTATTGATCTCCGCGATAACAAAAACCGAAAGAAAATATATGATGAGCTCAAAAAAGAGTTCAAAAAAGACCAGGCCAAAACCAATGTGATTGGCATGAGTGATTTCGGGTTGGTTCAGATCACACGGCAGAGAATTCGCCCAAGTGTGGTAAACTCAGTTTCCAAAGTTTGCCCAATGTGTGGCGGAACTGGTAGTGTTGTGAGCCAGGATACTATTGTTACAGATATTGAAAGCTGGATCAGCAAATTTAAGTACAGTACGGAGTATCGTGCCGTTGATATCTATGTCAATCCTTACCTGCGATCATTCCTTTGTAAAGGAGTTTTCAGCCAGCGGTGGAGATGGATGCTCAGGTACAAACTTAAAATCAGTTTCATTGCGGATGAAACGATATCGCTTAATGAATTCAAAGCAACACTTGCCGGTTCAGATCTGGAAATTACAGACGTAGTTTTACAGGATCAATCCCTTGACGATATTATTGAAGCACACCACCAGCAGATGCTGGAAGTTGAGAGTGAGGAGCAAAATACTCTCGACTATTACTCTAAAGACGACCGTAACGGAAACGGAAGTAACAACGGATCAAATAAACGCTCTAATTTGCCTCCCCGACCAAAAAGACAAAGTTACGGTTAAAAAAGAAATTCAAATTACTAGTACCCTTTTATAATGAATCATTTAAAAGATCTCCATGCAACAACAGTTGTTGGAGTGATACACAACGGACGCGTTGCTATTGGCGGCGACGGCCAGGCTACCCTCGATAAAACCGTAATGAAAGCTACGGTAAAAAAAGTCAGGAAACTGCAAAATGGCAAGATCCTTGCTGGGTTTGCAGGATCAACAGCAGATGCATTTACACTCTTTGAAAAGTTTGAGGAAAAACTAAACAGCTACAACGGTCACCTGCAACGTGCTGCTGTAGAACTGGCCAAAGAGTGGCGGAAAGATAAATTTTTACAGAAACTGGAAGCATTATTGGTTGTTATGGATCAAGAACAATCCCTGCTCATATCTGGTCAGGGGGATGTGATAGAACCAGACGATCAGATACTTGCCATTGGAAGCGGCGGATCATACGCATTGGCAGCTGCCAGGGCACTGAAAGAAAATGCACCAGAATTATCTGCAAAAGAGATCGTTGAAAAGTCGTTACATATTGCGGCGGATATATGCATCTACACAAACAACAATTTGACTATTTTAGAAATCGAAGACGAGTAGTTCATGAATATAACAGAACAACAAAATTTAACACCCCGACAAATTGTCGAGGAGCTCGATAAGTATGTTATCGGGCAAAAAGAAGCCAAGCGATCTGTTTCAATTGCACTTAGAAACCGCTGGCGACGACTCAAAGCAGATCCTGAAATCCGGGATGAAATAATCCCAAACAACATTTTAATGATTGGCCCGACCGGCGTTGGTAAAACAGAAATTGCACGTCGGCTTGCCAAACTTGCTGGAGCGCCGTTCATCAAAGTAGAAGCGTCTAAATTTACCGAAGTAGGTTACGTCGGTAGAGATGTAGAATCGATGATTCGCGACCTGACAGATCTCGCCGTGAATATGGTGAAGGAAGAGATGCAGGAACGTGTGAAAGAAAAAGCTGCAGAAATTGTAGAGGAGAAGATACTTGATATCCTTATCCCTCCTGTTAAAGCAAAAAGCAGATCCAACTCTTCATCAAACCAAAAAGAAGTAGGGTTTAATGCGGACGAAGCCTCTAATGCAGAACTTAATGAGCGAACCCGTGAGCGTTTCCGCGAGAAATTGAAGAATGGGGAGCTTGAGGATCGAAATATTGAGATAGAGGTTCAGTCCAGTAAAACACCAATGATGCAGGTTTTTGGCCCCCAGGGAATGGAAGAGATGGGCGTGAATTTACAGGATATGCTCGGAAATCTTCGCGGTGGCGGAAAGAAAACAAAACGATCTCTGCCAATCCATGAAGCACGCGAAGTATTGATTGACCAGGAATCTGAAAAACTGGTGGACCATGAAGCAGCTGTCCAGGAAGCGATTGAACGCGTCCACAACCAGGGAATTGTTTTTATTGATGAGATAGACAAAGTAGCCAGTGATTCCTCCTCTGGTGGAAAAGGTAGTGGTGGCTCAGCTGATGTGAGCCGGCAGGGTGTCCAAAGAGACCTCCTGCCTATTGTAGAAGGAAGTACGGTAAACACAAAACATGGAATTGTGAAAACTGACCATATACTGTTTATTGGGTCGGGTGCGTTTCATGTATCAAAACCCTCGGACTTAATTCCCGAACTACAGGGTCGATTTCCAATTCGGGTTGAATTGGACTCTCTCACAGAAGAGGATTTCTTTAATATTCTCACTCAACCTAAGAATGCACTTACGAAGCAGTACCAGGCAATGCTGAAATCTGAAGGAGTGACCGTTGACTTCACAAAAGGAGCCGTTCGTGAAATTGCGAAGATCGCAGCTGAGGTCAATCAGCAAGTTGAAAATATTGGTGCCCGCAGACTACATACCATTTTATCTTCGTTGCTTGAAGAGCTTCTTTTTGCCGTGCCTGATGATATCGGCAGCGGTGAGATCACAATTGATGAATCATATGTACACAAACAGCTAGACGGATTAGTGAAAAACAAAGATCTCAGTCATTATATATTGTAATCAAAACGTATTTTTACACTTTTAAGAAACGTTTTCTCAATTCTTGTGTTAATATTAAATAGAAATGGCAATTAGAAATCCCAATTAGTATAATCTTTGGAACCGGTTTTCCGTTGAAGCAGTAACATTAACTTAAGCTTTTATGTCCGTGAAAAAATTTATCGCCCCGCAACTTGCCGTCTTGCTTATTCTTTCAGCAGTTTGGTTGGCAGGTGTCGACAGTGTTATCGTTAAAAATGATTCTCACCAAGACAACCTCCACAAATATTTGCAGGTTCAGAGGCGCGTAGTTGATAACTATTTTGGTGAAACAGATCTTAATAAGCTATACCAAAGCAGCTTGGTAGGGATGGTAAAAGCCATTCAAGATACCACACTCAGTATTACGGGCACACCTCTTGATACTACTGCAACAACTGATATTGGGAACCTGAGAGATTCCTACAATCATTTTGAGGAAGCTTACTTATATGTAGCAAATAATCACACTGATGAAAATATGGCTTCACTCGTTGAAGCTTCTATCAGAGGAATGCTTGGGACTCTTGATCCACACTCGGTTTATATTGAACCGGAGGAGAGTGAACAGATCCAGGAACAGTTTGAAGGCAAATTCCAGGGAATAGGAATTCAATTCAACATTATTCAAGACACAATTACGGTAGTGACACCGATCTCCGGCGGGCCGAGTGATCAATTAGGCATAATGTCCGGTGACCGTATTGTTGCCATTGATGATACAAGTGCAGTCGGGTACAACAACCAGCAAGTTGTAAATCGACTTCGGGGTGAAAAAGGAACGGAGGTAGATATAACCATTCATCGACCCGGAAGTTCAAAAAATATGGACTTTACGATCGTACGTGACGACATTCCACTTACGACGATCGACACAGAATATATGCTGGATGACAAAACCGGATACGTAAAAATAAACCGGTTTGCTGCAACCACACACGACGAGTTTATCGAATCAGTAGAGGAACTTAAGGATCAAGGCATGCAACGGATTGTAGTTGATCTCCGAAACAACCCGGGAGGTTATCTGAGCCAGGCGATTGCCATATCGGAAGAGTTTTTCCCAAGAGGAACGAAACTTGTTTCTACAAAGAGCAGACACAGTCGATTTAACTCTGAGGTTTATTCACGCCGAAATGGAGTTCTGAAAGATATGCCGGTCATAGCCTTGGTGAACGAGGGTTCTGCCTCTGCAAGTGAGATTGTAAGCGGTGCCATTCAAGACCAGGACCGCGGTTTAATTGTTGGACAGCGTACCTTTGGAAAAGGCTTGGTTCAGCAACAATATGAATTGGTGGATAATAGTAATATTCGTGTAACAATCTCACGATACTACACTCCCTCCGGCCGGTTGATTCAAAAACCGTTTGATAACGGAGCTGAAGAATATGTTTATGAAATAAGCCACCGTGCTGAAAACCCAACAATGGATGCCGTTCAATTTAAAGAGCAGGTACCGGACTCATTGCACTACAAAACTAAAAATGGACGAGATATATTTGGTGGTGGAGGAATTGTTCCGGATATCATCGTTCAGAGTGACAGTGTATCCTATCTTTATGGTTTTATGCTAAGTAACCGGGTTGATTTTAATTTCGTGCGAGACTACCTCGATAAAAATGGTGATGATTTCCGCGTTAAATGGGAAGACAATTATGATGGCTTCAGAGAAAACTTCACCTGGAATGAGCAAGCAGAAGACGATTTTCTCCAGATGATGAAGGATGAAGGCATGGTTCTCACCGCAGAATCTGAGGAGATTTCTGTTGAAGGAGATACACTTCAAATTTCAGTTGATGAGTTTAACGAACTGAAACCCAACGCGCTTGCACGCATGAAAGCTGAACTGGCAAGACAGGTATGGGGAATGGAAAACTTTTACCCGGTTATTAACGATCATTTCAATGCCGAGTTAAGAGAAGCAATGACACTTTGGGATGCTGCCGAAAACCTCGAAACCTTAGTTCAGATTACAACCGGCAGTACAAGCTCCAAACTCAATCAGAATTAGATTTTATCTATAACTTGTTTGAACTTTTGAACTAGAAAGGCTCGATTTTTCGGGCCTTTTTTATTGTAGGTGGACAAATCGATCTACCATTACAATCGCGGCAGTTTCAGCTCTAAGACGATTGCCTCCAAGAGAGTAAATCGTAGGATTAAAATTCTTTATATACTCTCTCTCACTTGAAGAAAAGCCTCCCTCTGGTCCTACCATCAAAAAGAATTCTTTGGGTTGATCCTTTTTATCCCGGTCAGATTCCGCTACCGTTTCATCCGCGAGAATAATCTCAGTATTTTCGGCGTGTTTTGAAACTGCATCGGATATATTTTGCTCAACGATCACCTCGGGTAAGAAAAATCTCAGTGACTGTTTCATTGCAGAAATAACAGTGCTTTCCAGCCGATCTTCCCTCACTCTTCCCTTTTGGCTGTGTTCACCTTCAAACAGTACAATTTTCGATACACCCAACTCCACTGCTTTTTCCACCGCAAACTCCAATCGATCTCTCTTTTTTATGATTCCCATACAGAGCGTGATTTTCGGGTTTGTTTCAATATGTCTCTCAGAGTTTACAATCTCCAGGTATACACTTTCCTTTTTTACATTGATAATTTTACAATCATATTCATTTCCTATTCCATCCGTAACGAATACTTGATCGCCTTCAGAATACCTTAGAACTTTTGAGATGTGTATCGCCTCCTGGCCATCAATTACAATACTCTTCCCCTGGACATCACCCGGTTTTACATAAAAAAGATTCATCTCACCCTCTTATTTGAATCTTTTTGACTGAAAAACTGTCTCTCCGGTTTTAAGCATTTCCCGTATGTAAGGATCACATAACTTGCAATTGGTACTGCAAATATTTTCCGCTCGAAGTTCGTCAATCGATGAGAATTTACGGGCCTCGACAATTTTCTTAATTTGAGAAAAACTAATATTGTGACAAATACATCGATCAACCTTCATCCTTATTTTTGTTTAAAATGCTTACCGAGCTTTAATCCCTGCCCCTGGTAATTACTTTTGATATCGGTTCCGTAAATATATTCAGGGATCTCAGTGTTGGGTTCAAACTTCATGCTGCAGAACGTCTGACCATGTTCAATCAGAAAGGGCACATCGTGTGAGCGAACTTCCAAAACTGCTCGCGCCCCTTTATCACTGACGGATCCGCCAAAACCGCTATCAAAAAAACCGGCGTAATGTGTACGCAACTCGCCAGAGCCGGTGTCATATGCTATCATTTCAGCAGCCAGATGTTTGGGAATTCGACATCTCTCCCTGGAAGCGAAAATGTAAAATGCTTCCGGCTCCAAAATCAGATGTTCATCATCCCGGGCCAGGATCGGCTCCCAGAAATCTGCAATTTCGTAGTGATTGATATTATCCAGGTCAATCAGATCTCGATGCTTTTTGGCCTTATAGCCGAGGATATCATCCTCATCAGCCCGAAGATTTACACTCATAAAAAGGCCATTATTCACTTTTATTGCCGACAACGGAAGAGGATCTCCGTCACCATCAAACAGAAGAGGGTCACTCCCGTGAATTCGCAGTATATCCTGGTCGCTGAGAACCGTATGTCCGTGGCGAACCCGCAGTTGATTGAGCCTGTGCCCAGTTCTCACTTTGATCGGAAAAGATTTTGGAACAACTTCCAGATATAACTTGCCATGATACCCCGGTTCAATCTCTTCAAAACGGTGGGACCGATCTGTAATCACGCGAGTAAAGATATCTAAACGGCCGGTCGTACTTTTGGGATTGGCTTTGGCTGTTAAATTCTCTTCCGAATAAAGGCGCAGTTCATCAGCTCCATTACCATTAAAAAGATTCTTTTGCATAGAGTAGTGCGAATGTGGCAGGCGAACTTCCTCCAACAGGGGGATGATGTACACACAATTCGGTTCCAGGACAGCACCATCCTCAATTGAAAATGAATACTGATGCAGCTTTTTGATCTTCTGATCCACCGTTTCATTTTCCGGCAAAAAACTGCTTCGCACACGGTGGGCTTTCGTTCCTAATCTCAGATCAATGGAGTTGGGTTGAAACTGATTCTCCTCAATAGGAAATCCATCTACTCCGGAGATGATACCTGCATTAACGAGGATTTTTAATTTCTGAACAGGCAAAATGCCCTTGGTCCTTAAAGTAACTTCGCGTATCGATTCACTCATGTTTATTCGTTTTTTTCTGCTTTGCGAAGTTAACAATTTATGAGCTGTTTTAAAGCCCCGATCTGACTTTTCAGTAATAAATCAAGACTCTCTTTCCAGATCTGCAAAAAATCTTTCGGTTGATTCCCTGATCGCCTCTTTTTCCTGGTCTGATTTTCGGTTGTCAAACATATTTACCATGAAATTAACGCGACCGCTGTCATTAAATGTATCTCGTTGTTTATCTACAAAATTCCAGTATAGATAGTTAAAGGGACAAGCATTCTCCCCGGTTTTTTTCGTGACACTGTACTCACAATGTTTGCAGTAATCACTCATTTTATTGATATAATTCCCGCTAGAAACATACGGTTTCGAAGCTAAAACTCCACCGTCCGCAAACGTGCTCATACCCAACACATTCGGTAACTCCACCCACTCATAGGCATCTACATAAGCAAACCAAAACCATCTGTTCAGCTCACGCGGGTCCGTCTCAGTCAGATTGCTGAAGTTACTCAGGATCATTAACCGCTGAATGTGATGCGAATACCCCTCCTCAATGACCGGCTTCACACTTTCTTCCATGCACTTTAATTTGGTTTTGCCGGTCCAAAACATTGAAGGTAGTTTGTTTGTAAATCCAAAATGATTGGTACCACGAACATCGGGCATCATCGCTTCATAATAGATCCGGACAAACTCCCGCCAGCCAATAATCTGTCGAATAAAGCCTTCCACGGAGTTTAACCTTGCATTACCCTTATGATAGGCTTCAAGTGCTCTCTCACAAACCTCAGCAGGTAATAACAAGCCATTGTTGAGGTAAAGTGATAATTGAGAATGAAACAGTTTATAGTTCCCGGTTTTCAATGCATCTTCATAAGGGCCAAATTCATCCAAACGATTTTCGATAAAATCATCCAGTAAAGTGAATGCCTGTTCACGAGTCGCAGCATATTCAAATCTATTCAACTCACCGAAATGATCAGGAAACATTTCCTCTATCAATTGCATCACCTCTTTGGTGATTTCATCCGGGTCAAACAGAGGAAATTCAGGTAACGGATGATCCTTCGGAAGCGATTCTCGATTATCCTCATCATAATTCCACTCTCCACCTTCCGGGTCATCGCCGTCCATAAGGTAGCCGGTTTGTTTCCTGATTTCGCGGTAAAAATATTCCATTCGGTAAGTTGGTCCGATCTTATCTTTCCATTGATCTACATCTGCAAGGAAAAATGCGTTGGGGATCTCTTGTACCTGATTTTCAAATTTTGATTTGACTGATCGAAGCCGTTCTCTTGTGTCCCACTCTGATGGAGTCATAAATGTCAATTGTCCATCAAATCCATCGAGGATTGCACTCAACCCGTCATCGTAGTGCCCTTCTGTGGAGTGATAGAGAACGTTAAAACCGGCTTCGGCACATTCTATGGCAAAGTGCCTTATACTACTCAAG
>Ga0102931_1000774_pt1 | contig 15771 bp, 22 predicted proteins | sample SalPonR1_C_D1_MG_FD_79282 | JGI IMG/M metagenome (GOLD analysis project Ga0102931, IMG submission 79282) | Salt pond soil microbial communities from South San Francisco under conditions of wetland restoration - Salt Pond MetaG R1_C_D1_MG | ecosystem: Environmental > Aquatic > Marine > Intertidal... | reverse complement strand
TGATTCGCTCCCAAGCGGTGCGGGCGTTGGACGCAGCCCCCGAGCAGATCTGCTCCCACCCCTTCACAGCGTCATTGGTTGCGAACCGGAAGTCCCAGCCACCCTTGGCCGGTGGTGGAGCCACACGTTCCTTGCGCTTGGCCATTCACCTGTTCCGGAGCCGACACTGCGTCACCATCGGCATCGATGGAGCGACGGAGACGCCGGGCCAGGCGCGGATCTGCGTGGATCTCGGCTGTTGCCTTCCACTCGCGGAGCAGTTGACCAACAGGTGCGTAGTTCTCGAGACCGGCAACCGCCATCAACGTCGTCGTCAACTCGTCGACGAACACACGTCGATCGCCCTTCGGGAGCAACGTCGCCCACGAAAACACGTCGGCAACCGTCTGCTCCAAACCAGATGGACTGTGCACCAACATGTTGCGCAGCAGCCGAGCCAGCGCCTCGAATGCCTCGGACCGTTCGTCATCTCGATCAGCGTCGCTCAGTCTCAGCGACGGCGCATTTCGGCGACGCAGCACCACGTCGTGATCCGCGAGCTCCGCGACGACATCATTCGGCTGACGCAGAAACTCAGAGAACGGCCGCTCGATCGCTCGCATGTCGGCATGACATCTGAACTACCTCAGATGTCAATCCGAACCCGTGGCGCGTCGAGGCCGGTCTCGAAGTGATTGGTCGACGCCGAGCCACCGACCTCGGCAACAGGTTGATGCTCTCGATATCGATGTGCTCGATGCCACAACGCGCTGCGCGGGCGAGACGCTTCGAGATTGTCGACGGTCCGTCTCCGCCGGGATGATGCAGTGCTCGGGGGAAGCTGGTGATCCGACCCGGCCACGATGAGCGACTTGCCCGCCTCGAACGGGAGCAGGCGGTCGATCCATTCGGGGAGGAATGCCTGCAGTGCCGACTCCAGGCCCGCACCGGCAACCAGGCCGACGATGCCGGAGAGCAGCGCCTTGGCGCCGATCAGGTCACGGCGGTCCGGTGCGGCGCCGGCCGTCGGGATGATCGTCCCGCTCTTGATCTCGGCGGTGTGGACGTTGACGCCCATCACGACGAACACCAAGGCGGCCATCGACACGCCGGCGGACAGCGTGGCGACCCGGACGGCGATCGACGTGTCGGGGACGATGTCGCCCGCTGACCGGTCGAATGCCCACAAGGTGAAGGCGACGAACACACCGTTCAGGAGCAGGGCGATGCTGAGACGTGTCCACGACGCGCGCAGCGACGCGAACTTGATCCACTCGGCTTTCACGAGGTTCCTCATGACACCTCCCCCTGCTCGACGCCGGTCGATCGGTATTCCTGCGCATCGGCGGTGAGCTCGAGGAAGGTCGCCTCAAGCGACTGGTGCTCGGTGTGCAGTTCGTGGAGTTCGATTCGGTGGAGCGCAGCCAGGTCGCCGATCGCTGCGGCGGTCATGTCGGTCACCTCGATGCCGTCGGGCGTCGGCGTGACGCGGCCACCTTGCGGCTCGATCAGGGCGATCAACTCGGCGAGTCTCGGCGACTGGACCGTGACGGCGGCCTGTCCCTGCATCGACTCGAACTCGTGCACGCTGCCGCTCGCGATGAACCGGCCCTTGCCGATCACGACGATGTGGTCCACGTAGAGCGACAACTCGCTGAGCATGTGGCTCGACACCAACACGCCCCGTCCCTCGCCTGCGAGCTGCTGGAGGAACTCACGATCCCAACGGATGCCTTCGGGGTCGAGTCCGTTGGTCGGCTCGTCGAAGAACAAGTACTTGGGGTCACCGAGCAGTGCGGCGGCGATGCCGAGTCGCTGGTGCATGCCGAGCGAGAAGTTCCCGGCGTGCCGCTTCGCCGCATCTGTGAGACCGGTGAGGGCCAGGACCTCGTCGACACGCGAATCGGGCTAGGAGTGGTGCCGGCTTCGGGGACGAGACGGGAGAGGACGGCTGAAGGCCGGGCCTCGATCCCGTCCACCGTGACCCCTGAAGCGCCGGCCGGGAGGAGAACCGCTCCGTATCAACAGCGCCCGGTTAGCGCAGCACGCACTCGGAATCGGCACGTTCGATCGGGCAGGCCCGCTCAGAAGATCATCGCACGCCGACCAGCGCCGGGGGTATGCTGGCATACATGCAACGGACGACGGTCAAACTTCCTGACGATCTCGACGCTCGACTGAGACACGAAGCCGAACGCCGAGGAATCACGGTGTCCGATCTCACCAGAGAAGCAATCGAGACGCTGCTCTCCGCCCCGCAGGGAAAGCGCCGGCTCCTCGCTGCTGGCGCCGGTGCCAGTGGTCGCAGTGACATCTCCGAGCGGATCGAAGAAATCCTTGCCAACGAGGTCGGCTCATCGCACTGATCGTCGACGCCGGCCCGCTCTACGCATACATCGATCGCGACGACCGGCACCACGCTGCGAACCTCGACCTGCTCGAGTCGCACCCCGGGCCACTGATCGTGCCGACCCTCGTCGTCACCGAAGTGACCTACCTTCTCGGCACACGTCTCGGTACTGACCCCGAAGTGCGCTTCCTCGGCGACCTCGCCGCAGGCAACCTCATCGTCGAGCCGGTTGCAGCATCAGACTGGTTGCGCATCGCCGAACTGGTGGCGCAGTACGCCGATTTGCCGTTGGGCACGGTCGACGCATCGGTGATTGCGGCAGCTGAGCGACTTGGCACCAACGACATCGCGACACTTGACCACCGCCACTTCACGGTCGTCCGGTCGAACATCGGAACTCTCAACCTCCTGCCCTGAGAACGAAGCGAACCACTCCAGAATGTTCGACCGGAAACCCGGACGGCACCGTCCGGGTACGGCACGTCAGTGAGCGGCGACCCGCTCGAGAATGTGCGGTCGGCCACACTGCTCTGGTGGATGCAGTCGAGGTTCGCCAATTCGACGAAGCCGACCGAGCGGCTGTGATCGCGCTGTGGAGGACGTGCGGTCTCACCCGGTCGTCGAACGACACCGACGCAGACATCGATCGGAAGCTCGCGCTCGACGATGGCGGCTTCTTCGTCGCCGCCCGCCGCGGTCAGCTCGTTGCGTCGGTGATGGCCGGCTACGACGGCCACCGAGGGTGGATCAACCATCTCGCCGTCGATCCGTCCTGCCGTGGCGATGGAGTCGGACGACTCATCATGGATCGCGCAGAGCAGCACCTGACGGTGAGGGGATGCCCGAAGATCAACCTTCAGATTCGTGTGGAGAACTCCGGTGCGATCCAGTTCTACGAGCGTCTGGGCTTCTCCATCGACGACGTCGTCAGCATGGGGAAGCGGCTCATCGACGACGACTCGACACCCGAGCGGTAACGCTCGGCGGAGCAGCCTCCGAAACCTGAGCGAGAACGGCACGTACGCGATCGGCGAGGTGCGCAAGATCGTGCAGCGAACCTTGGCTATCGGAGCTTCGAGATCACTGGTTCGAATTGCTCGTGGTCTCTGACCACGAAGTAGCTGATTCCCCAACGTTGCCGGCAGCGTTCGAGCTTGTCGGCGATCTCGTCGACCGTCCCGAAGAGTGCGTACGGTGTCGCTGCCGCATCCTCCGGCGTGAGCCCGGGCACGCGTTCGCAAAGCTCGCCGATCGCCGAATCGGCGTCATCGGTGATTTGAATCACCTGGACCAAGGCGCTCAGCTCGATGTCGTCGAACCGGTCCTGTGCTCCGTTGCGGATTTGGTCGAGTTGTTGTTCGAGGTGCTCTGCAGTCCAGCGCACGGTGTGGCGATGCCCGTCTTCGAGGGTGCGTCCGAGACCCTGCAGCCCAATGATGTCGGCATGACGCCCAGCGTGTTCGAGCAACGAAGACCCGTTGCCGCCCACCAGTAGCGGCACTTCGAGATCGGGTCCGGCGACGCACGCTCCGGTGACGTCGAAGAATTCGCCGCTGCGTGTCACGGTTCGCCCTCGCAATAGATCGGAAATGAGTTCGACGGATTCCATCAGGCGACGTTTGCGTACTGCGGGAGGGTCCTGAGCGCGGCCAATCGCTGCGTATTCCTGTGGAGTGTGGCCAGCACCGACACCGAGTTCGAAACGTCCGTTGGAGAGCCGGGCGATCGAGGCGGCTTCCCACGCCAACTGCACCGGGTTCCTGACGTCTGCGTTGAGGACCATCGTCCCGAGGCGGATCGTCGAGGTTGCGGCTGCGATCGCGGCGAGCGTCGGCATCGGCGCCAACTCGGCGCCGATGTGGTCCCCCATGACCGCTACGTCGAACCCGGTTGCCTCAGCCAGCTTGGCAACCTCGACCGCATCATCAGACAGTCCGTTGGCGATTGCTAGGCCGAACCTGAAGTCATGCGCCACCCAGACATCCTGTCAAACACCGAACGGCTGGCGCCGTTGCAGGACCGTCGAACGAGACGGACCAACGACCACGACAGAGGGCGCATATCACCAGACCGACCAACAGCCCCAGACCGTCCGGAAACGGCACGTACATCGGAGCGTTCTCGGCCTCAAGGTGCTCGGTATCGCTCAGTCCGACGGCGATCGATGATCGAGCGCGGTCACGCCGGGCAGACCGTCGAAGGCACGGCGGTCAGCGCTCACGACCGTGCGCCCGGCAGCAGCGGCAGTGGCGGCGATGATCAGGTCGTGGGCGCCACGAGGCCGACCTGCCCGTCGCACGGCGACCAGCAGGCTCGCGTGTCGCATCGCAACGGCCTGGTCGTACGGCAAGATCGGGATCGAGGCGGCGATCTCGTCGACGAATGACTGTCGCCGGGCTCGTTGGCGCGCCCCCGCCAGTTCCACGCCGACAGTGAGTTCGGCAAGGGTGATCGCTGCGATGGCGACGTCGTCGTCATCGTCGATCAGGTCGTCGAGTTCGGGGGCACCTCGTTCGGTGTCGATGAGGAAGGTGGTGTCGAGCAGGAGGAGCGTCACGGGCGGTTCTCGACCTCGAGCAGATCGCGCACCTCGTCGAGGTCGTGTGCCCATCGAGCATCGGGACGGTTCCGGCGAAGCAGGGCCTTGGCGTCCGAGCCGCGGCCCCGCGTGATCGGTTCGATGTGAGCCACGGCCCTGCCGCGACGCGTGATCGTGTACCGCTCGCCATCGTGCTCGACGGCGTCGAGGAGGTCAGCGAACTTGCGAGCTGCTTCGGTCGCAGTGACTTCGGACATGCGAATCAGATTATCAGATTCAACAGAGATCGGTGTTCGCCTCGTCGTCGACCCGCACAGATCACCATTGCTCCCCAGCCGGACCGAGCCGAGCAGTACGGCACATATCGCTCAGATGGCGAGCGAGCCGGGCGCTCGGTATCGCTCGTGTCATCGACGTCGGTAGACGTCACCTCGGTGTTCGATCCTCAACACGATGACCTCACGAGCGTCGTCGTCGGTGCGGCACAGCACGCGATACGTGCCGCGCCTGGCGCTGTGCACGCCGGCCAGTTCATTGCGCAAGGCTCGACCCACCCGTCGTGGGTTCTCGATGAGCGGCCCCGTGATGAAGTCGATCACGGCGGTGGCGATTGCTTCGGGCAGTTCCTCCGCGAGCGCCCGAGCGGCCGGACGCGCCAGGACGAGTTCGAACGGCCCGTCGACCATCAGGACGATGTCGGACGGAGCGACCGCACCGCGTCGACACCTCTCACCACGTCACCTGTCGCGACTGCCGCTTCCGCCTCGGCAAGTGCCTTAACCGCCTGGGTGTCACCGAGGATCGCCAGTGTCTCCTCGAGACTGTCGAGGTCGTCGGGGCTGATCATCACCGCCGCCGGTCGGCCATTGCGCGTGACCACGATCCGTTCGTGCTCCCGATCGACCCGATCGACGAACTCGGAGAACCGGTCCTTCACGTTTCGAAGCGAGTCAGTCGTCATGGTCACGATTGTGCCACACTCAACCACAGTCGACAACCGGACGCGGCTGTTGCAGCCCACTCGGAAACGTCACTCATAATCCTGCTCCGCACGCACTCGGAATCGGCCCGTACGCGCTCGCCTGACCCACTCGGTAATCCCAGGTCGCGAACACGTCCACCGCGCCGCACCGCCGGCGATATCCGCCCGTGACTGCAACAGTTCGCCGAGTTGCATCGTGATATCATGATGTCATGGCCAAGCAGACCACCGTTCGGTTGCCCGACGACCTCGCCGACGACGCCGAGGCCGTCGCCCGAGTGCGAGGCGACAGCGTCAACCAGCTCATCATCGACGCACTCGCCGCCGAGATCGAACGCGTCCGCGCCGACGACGACTTCACCGCCCGAGCCAAGAAGTTGCTCGAGCGTGACCGGGAGATCCTCGACCGCCTCGCCAAGTGACCCGGTATCTCAGCCTCGCTGAGTTCTGGTACCTCGCCGAGCACGTCACCGGCATCAACGCCGCAACGCTGATCAGAGCCAGCCGCGTCGAGCTCGCCGACTCAGCCCTTCACGCGCCGCAGGCCGGCTTCGGCGAACACCGACTTCTACCCCGACGTGTACGACAAGGCGGCCGTGCTCGCGTGTCGGATCGCGTGGAATCATCCGTTGCCCGACGGCAACAAGCGAGCAGCGTGGGCCCGTCTCGTGCTGTTCATCGATCTCAACGACGGGTCATGGAACGACGAGCAACCCGACACCGACGATGCCGTCGAGGCAATGCTCGCCGTCGCGGCACGCGAGGTTGACGAGACCTGGCTCGCGAACTGGCTTCGCGAACGGGTCACCCTCCGAACCTGAGCCGAGATGCCACTCGGTAATCCCCGATCGAAATCGTTCGCGCCGAGCGCGCTTCAGGCGCACTGTGCGGCGGCCCCCGGCAATGGAATCTCTGAGCACGATCGGCCCACCGCATAATCTCCCGTCCGCAGGAACCGCCCGGTTGACGACCGGCATCTGAGACCACTTCCCCACTGCCCCCTATCGCCGGTTCCCGCCAGCGCTCTCGGTCGGCAGGTCAGTCGGTCGAACCTCGCGAAAGGTGCATCACCAGGCACTCATCGTCGCCGAACTCTCGGACCCCGACGCGCTCGAAGCCCAGCTTCTCGTAGAATGCAACCGCCCGACGGTTGTCGACGGCAGGATCGATCACCACCATCTCAGCGCCGTGCTGGTCGAAGACGCGGCCCAGTGCGAGCTTCATCGCCTCCGCACCGAGTCCGCGACCTCGATCGTTGGGCGATCCGATCCAGATGTCCAGCGCCCACATCCCCGGTTCGATGTCGCCCCCATAGCGCGACTCCTCGTCGCTGGCGTCGATGAGTTGCAGAAATCCGATCGGTCTGCCGGCCTGCTCAATGATGAGCAACTCTCGCCACGGCACGTCTCGGATGAGTTCGGCCGGCCAGTCGTACCAATCGGCGCCACGGCCACCAATGGCGGCGGCCACATCAGCGTCGTCATCCCACCGAACGAGCACGGCCACATCGTGGACCGTCATCGATCGCAACTCCACCACTCGTCGATAGTAGGCACCCACCGCAGGTATCCCCGATCGCCGGGTCGACATCGGCCGCACTCGAGCTGAATGGCGACGGGCCGCATCGCCGAGCCGTAGTAGACCAGCCGTCGTGGTCGAGCGTCAGGATTTGCCGTCATCAGTCCGGTACGGCCCGTTGGGTTCCGTCAGAACGATCTATGAGTTGCCGAACGGACGGCGGTGTGTGGTGACGTTTGCCAACCGCGGCTCTGAGGTTCTCATCCCGATCCGCAACGATCGTGGAGAGCTGTGGATTGGTCACCTGCTGCGAGACGACGTCGAGCCGGCCCACTTCGACGACTGGGAGCGCGAATGGGTGCCCGCGGAACTCTTGCGACCGGTAGGCGAGCTGGACTGACCGCCTCGAGCCGGGTCCTTCCCAACGCGCGGGAGTATCACCAAACGCCGGATCTACTTCGTTACGCAAGGCGCGCAGGACGGTTCCCTCTTTGTCATGTCGGTGTCGGATGATTCATGTGTTCACGCTGCCTTGGTGGGGCGCCACCTCCCCCGACGCCTCACCAGCAGCGGAACGCCTGCCTGATCGAGACCGAGCTGCGAGTGGCCGCTCTGGCTGCGCCGAAGGCTTCTCCGACGGCGCTGGCGTAGCGTCGAAGACGCGTGAAGAGATCCTCGATGCGCCGCCGGCCAGCCGGGCGACCCAGCGGGAACATTCCCGCAGGCGGACGACGCAGCAGGAATTCGTCGCTGCGCCACCACTCCTCCACCGCCAGATGGGCCGGACGCCGCGACTCCACGTATGCCTCGAGCTGCTCGAATAGCTGCGGAGGAATGGGGAAGATGCGGGACTTGTCTCCCTTGTCCCACACCTCGACCGTCCGAGCGACACGATCGATGTCAGCCAACCGCATGCGACAGAGCTCGATCCGACCAACACACCAACGGTTCGCTCCTCGCCGGCTCGCTCGATGTCATCGACTGCGTCGAGCAGTGGTCGAGCCAACTCGCCGAGACACTGCAGCTCCGGGCGCACTCGCCTGCACAGCGCCCGCAGAGACTCCTCGGTCATGGCGACAGCGCCTTCCACCGCCGTGCGAACTCCTCGACGGGCACCACCCAGAGCCCGGCGTCGCCGACATCGGGCACGACCACAACGTCGAAGTCCATCGGATCCTCGACGGCCAACCAGCTCCGCAGGCGACGATCGAGCAGCACCCGGCCGCGTCCGTCGACCCACGTCTCGGCACGGAACGCCAACCCGCTCCAGCTCGGCGCTGCCTGCGCTGGTCCGAGCCACACGGCTGTCGCGAAACCTGCGACGGCCGTCACCGGCTCATGTCGGGCCAGGCGTCGGTGGAGCCGGCCCAGGTGCAGACGACCGCGTCGGACGGGAACGCCCAGCGGCGTCAACTGCGCTGCCGAGGAGCACTCCCCCGACAGGTGCCCGGCGGCGCTCACGAGGAGCTCCGCCAGGCGACCAGCCGACAGAGACGTGGTCGTGGACATACCCGTCGTACGGGAATCTGTCCGGCCGATCGTGGAACTCCACTTCGACCATGGTTCGGTGGGTTGTGACCCGCCGCAACCCTCGAATCCTGTGTCGGAGGGGGGACTTGAACCCCCACGAGCATTAGTAGCTCACTAGCACCTCAAGCTAGCGCGTCTGCCATTCCGCCACTCCGACGTGGTTGGGCCTGTGACCCTATCTGTTCGGCGTGACGGCTACACCGCCGGGAACAGGAAACTCAACGCCACCAGGGTGAAGATCCACACCAGGGCGAACACGAACGTGATGCGGTTCAGGTTGCGCTCCGCAGCCGTCGACCCGAGCGCCGCTCCACCGCCGCCGCCGAACATGTCGGACAGGCCGCCGCCACGACCGCTGTGCATCAAGATGCCGGCAATCAGCGCGCCCATGGAGATCACGTTGAGCACCAGGGTGATGTAGAGCATGACGTCACGCACGGTCGACCATGCTACCGGTCGCCCCGGCGCTCCGGCGCCCACTTCCCCGACCGGTACAACCATGTCGGAAGGGCCGCGTCCGGCGGCACGGGCACCTCGTCGAGCAGCTCGCGGCTGCGGCCGGACGCCAGATCCTCGAGCCGGTGGAACTCATCGAGCGACTCGCACCGGTCCACCAGCAGATAGCGCCGCTTGCCCACCACGGCGACCAGGCCACCGTGCTGCACCTTGCGCAACCCCGACGTGAGACCGGGTCGGGTGCGCGACAGCTGGTCGATCCGGTCCCACGGCAGGTGCTGCCGACGCAGCATCATGCGACGGGTGACGCCCTCGGCCGAGAACGTGCTTGCCACCGGGTAGTCGAGCGCCATCACCACCACCAGGCCGGCCCCCACGACGAACACGAACGTGGAGATCACGTTCCATCCGCCCCGTGACACGGCCAGCACGCCGCCGCCCAGTACCAGCAGTGCGCCGAGGCTGTTGAAGACCAGGCCGCGCCACGACGAGTGCAGGGTCATGGCGTTCCCGGCGACCGAACGGTCCCCGGCGACGGGGTCTCCCCCATCAGTCGCCGGCGATGTCGACCTTGCGGCCGAGCTGCTGGGTGCGCTCGAGCAACGTCTCACCCGGCTCGAGCGCGAAGTGGCACGCAACCCGATGGCCGGCGGCGATCTCGCGGAACTCGGGCGTCTCGTGTTTGCACACGTCCTGGGCGATCGGGCAACGCGTGTGGAAGCGGCAACCGCTCGGCGGGTTGGCGGGGCTCGGCACGTCACCCTGCAGGATGATCCGTTTGCGGGCCCGCTCCCGACGGGGGTCGGCGACAGGCACGGCCGACAGCAGCGACTGCGTGTACGGATGCGCCGGCTCGTCGTAGAGCCGGTGGCGATCGGACAGCTCGGCCAGCCGCCCGAGGTACATCACCGCCACCCGATCGCTGGTGTGGCGCACCACCGACAGGTCGTGGGCGATGAAGATGAAGCTCAGCTGGTACTCGTCCTGGATCTCGTCGAGGAGGTTCAGCACCTGCGCCTGGATGCTCACGTCGAGCGCCGACACCGGCTCGTCGAGCACGATCACCTTCGGCCGCAGGGCCAGCGAACGGGCGATGCCGATGCGCTGACGCTGGCCACCGGAGAACTCGTGCGGGTAACGGTTGCCGTGCTCGGGCAGCAGACCAACCCGCTTCAGCAGCTCCCCCACCCGCTGGCGGGCTTCCTTCCTCGGCACGCCGTGGATCTGCATCGGCTCGCCCACGATGTCGCGGATCGGCAGCCGCGGGTTGAGCGACGCGTACGGGTCCTGGAACACCATCTGCAGGTCGTTGCGCAGTTCGCGCAGACGCTTCTTCGACGCGGCGGTGACGTCCTCGGTGCCGAACGTGACGGTGCCCGAGGTGGGCTCGATCAGACGCAACAGCGACCGTCCGAGCGTGCTCTTGCCGCAACCCGACTCGCCCACCACGCCGAGTGTCTCGTGGCGGTACAGATCGAGGCTGACACCGGTGACGGCCTGCACCGACCCCACCTGGCGGCGGAACACGCCGGCCCGGATCGGGAACTCCATCACCAGGTCACGCACCTGCAGGATCGGCTCGTCGGCCGACAGGCCCGCCAGTGCACCCGAGTCGAACTTGCTGTCGGCGGCCGGGGCGCCAGGATCGACCACGGTCACGACCTCACCTCCACCGGGGCGGGCATCTCCGAGATGCGCAGACAGCGGCTGGCATGATGACCCTCCACCGTGACGAGTCCGGGCACCTGCTCGGCGCACTCGGCAGCGGCCAGGAAGCAGCGCGGCCGGAACGCACATCCGGCCGGTGGATTGAGCAGGCTCGGCGGGTTGCCCGGGATCGGCTCCAGGGTGTCCTTGACGCCTTCGAGGTCGGGGATCGACTCGAGCAGCGCCCGTGTGTAGGGGTTGGCCGACTCGTAGAAGATGTCGTCGAGATCGCCCGTCTCCATCAGGCGGCTGGCGTACATCACCTGCACACGGTCGGCGGACCCGGCGACGAGGCCCAGGTCGTGGGTGATCAGCATCATCGCCGACCCGGTGGCCTCCTGCACGTCGTGCAGCACCTCCATCACCTGGGCCTGCACCGTGACGTCGAGTGCCGTGGTGGGCTCGTCGGCGATCAACAGCTTGGGATCGTTCGAGATCGCCATGGCGATCATCGCCCGTTGGCGCATGCCACCCGAGTACTCGTGCGGGTGCTGCGACGCCCGGCGCTTCGGCTCGGGCACACCCACCAACTGCAGCAGATCGACCGCCCGCGACCAGGCCGCCTTCTTCGACACGTCGTTGTGGATCCGGATGGCCTCGGCGATCTGCTCGCCCACGGTGAACACCGGGTTGAGGGCCGTCATCGGATCCTGGAAGATCATCGCGATGTCACGGCCGCGGATCGAGCGCATCTGCGCATCGGTGAGCTCCAGCAGGTCGATGCCGTCGAAGACGACGTCGCCGGTGATGTCGGTGTTGCGGGGATGCAGGCGCATCAGCGCCAGTGCGGTCACCGACTTGCCCGAGCCCGACTCGCCCACCACGGCGAGCACCTCGCCGGGACGGATCTCGAAGCTGACGTCGGTGACGGCCTTCACCGTGCCGGCGTCGGTCCGGAAGCCGACGGTCAGGTCATCGACTTTCAGCAGCGGCGCCTGGGTGGTGGACGTGCCGGTGGCACCGACGGCGAGCGTGTCGGACATGTCAGCCCTTCTCGTTCTTCGAACGGGGGTCGAGGGCGTCGCGCAATCCGTCACCCAGGAAGTTCACGCACAGCACGATGAACACGATGAAGAAACCCGGGGTGAGCACGCGGATGGGGTCGTTGTCGATGTTGCCCTTCGCCTCGGCGACCAGTGTGCCGAGCGACGCGTTGGGTGGTTGGACGCCCAGGCCCAGGAACGACAGCGTGCTCTCCAGCACGATCACCGTGCCGAGCAGCAGCGTGACCTCCACGGCAACCGGGCCGACCACGTTGGGCAGCACGTGGCGGAAGATGATCCGCAGGTGCGACGCCCCGGCGGCGCGCGCCGCCATGATGTACTCCTGCTCCTTGATGGACAGCACCACGCCGCGCACCACCCGGGCGATGCGGGTCCAGAGCAGCAGGGCGAGCACGATCGACAGGCGGAAGGCGTCACGGCCGAAGTAGAGGGCGAAGATCGACAGCACGATCAGCGCCGGAACGATCAGCACGATGTTGATCAGCTGCGAGATGGCGATGTCGATCCAGCGGCCGAAGTAGGCGGCCAGTGCTCCGAGCAGCGTGCCGATGATCGTCGACATCAAGGCGGCGACGAGGCCGATGCGCAGCGAGTAGCGGCCACCCTGGGCGGTGCGCACGAACAGGTCGCGGCCGATCTCGTCGGTGCCGAAGGGATGGTCCCACGAGGGGCCGAGCAACCGGTCGCGGACGTTGCGCTGATCGAAGGTGTAGTCGCTCAGCTGCGGCCCGAAGATGAACAGGGCGATGATCAGCATGAGCCCGATGGCGCCGGCGAGTGCCAGCTTGTGGTGCAGGAAGCGCTTCCAGGCGAGCCGGCCGAACGAGCTGGGCGCCTCGGTGAGGCCTTCCACTTCCGCCGATGACGAGTAGTGGGCGGCACCGTCGGCCGAGTATCCCTCGACCTCGCCGCTGCTGAACACCGGCACTTCGGTGCCGAGACGCTCCGAGCCGTCGTGGGTGTCGGTATCGATCTCGGATGACACGGCGCTCCTCAGTCCAGTCGGATACGGGGGTCGAGGACGCCGTAGAGGACGTCGGCGATCAGGTTGAAGACGACCACGATCGTGCCGGTGAGCAGCACGATGCCGAGGATGAGGTTGAGGTCGGCGTCGGCCAGGCCCCGGAGGAAGGCGGGGCCGAGGCCGGGCCACGAGAAGATCGACTCGGTCACCACCGAGCCGCCGAGCAGTGCCGAGAAGTTGAGGGCCCACAGCGTGACGAGCGGGATCAGTGCGTTGCGCAGGGCGTGCTTCCACACGACCTTCTTCTCCGGAAGGCCCTTGGCCCGTGCCGTGCGGATGTAGTCCTGGTTGAGCGTGTCGAGCATCGACGCCCGCCCGAACCGGCTGTCGGCGGAGATGAACAGGATCGACAACGACATCACGGGCAGGGTGATGTCGCGGATCAGTTCGATGAAGTTCTCGTTGGTCTTGCGACCGGTGTTGAAGGGCTTGATCCCGAACCAGTTCTCGAGCTGCACGCCGAAGATGTTCTGGATCACGAGAGCGAGCACGAACGAGGGGAAGGCCAGGCCGATGAAGGCGAGACCGGTGAAGAAGTAGTCGCCCTTGCTGTACTGGTGACGGGCGGAGTACACCGACAGCAGCAGGGCGAAGATCGCCGAGATCACGAAGGCGGGGATGGCGATCAGGGCGGTGTTCCAGCCACGCTCGACGAGGATCTCGCCGACGGGCTCGCCGATGCTGCTGGAGGTACCGAGGTTGCCGCTGAGCACGTCTCCGAACCAGATGAACGGGCGGACCCAGAGGTTGACGTCGAGGTTGTACACCTCGGTGATCCGGTCGAAGCCCTCCTGGCAGCGCGGCAGGCAGAGGTAGAACTGCGCCCGGGGGTCGGTCGTGAGCGACACGCCGATGAACACGAGATACAGCGCCAACACCAGCAACGGGATGGTGGCCAGGAGCCGTCTGGTGACGTAGGCGAACACGATGGAAGAGAACCTCGAAGCGAAACAGTAGACGAACGAGAGGTGTGTGCCGGACGGGGCCCCGCCGAAGCGGAGCCCCGTCCCTGCATCACATGGTGGTACGGGTGTTCAGCTGATCAGCTGGCGAACTGGAAGTCCGCGACGTTGGTCAGCGGCCCGGCACCCTGGGCGTCGGGGGCGACACCGGCCTGCACGAGCTGGTCGGTGAAGCCGTAGAACGACGGCTTCTGGGTGAGCGGGAGCATGAACAGACCGTTGTCGGGATCACGCTCGAGCGTGGTCACGAACGTGTCCAGTTCGTTGTAGCAGTCGGCACGAGCCGTGTCGTCGACGGTTGCGTCGCACTCGTCGGCCAGCGTCTCGAACTCGTCGTTGGCGAACCCGTACGGGTTGTTCTCGCCACCGGCGCGGTACGAGGCGGTGATGCCGCCGGGCCACGGGCCACCGACCCATGCGAACTGGGTGATGTCCCAGATGTCGCAGTTGCCTTCGGCGCCGCCGCTGACAGCACATGCGATGGCGTCCGGCGAGAACGGCACTTCACTGAAGTACGCGCCGCCTTCGACGTTGTCGATGACGATCTCGATGCCGGCGTCGGCCATCTGCGCCTGGATGAGCTCCTGCTGGATCTCACGCAGACGGTTGCCGCCGGTGGTGCCGACCCGCAGGCTGAGCGCACCGTCTTCGGGATGCTCGTAGATGCCGTCGGCGTTCGGGGCGTAGCCCGCCGCCTCGAGCGCGGCCTGGGCCGACTCGATGTCGCCTGCGCCGTAGCCGGCGTCACCGGCGTGGTCGACGTAGTTCGACTGGTTCGACAGCCAGTAGGTGTTGCCCAGACCCGCGGCGGGCAGGGTGTCACCGAACAGCGGCGTGTACAGACCGGCCATGACCTCGCTCTTGTCCATCGCGAACGCGAGGGCCTCGCGGACCCCGGGCTTGCTCAGGTGCGTGTTGTTGAGGTTCAGGCCCCAGTGCTCGAACACCGGACCGGCCGAGCTGGCCACCGTGAAGTCCTCCGCGCCGGCGAGCTCTTCGAACGCGAGCTGCGGCTGGGTCATCACGATCTGCGCCTCGCCGGCCTTCAGCGCGTTGATCTGCGCATCGGTGTCGGTGACGAAGTTGATCTGCACACCGTCGACGAACGCGACGCCGTCGTTGAGGGCGTCGGGGCTGTTGGAGCCGGCGTAGTTGTCGTTGCGCACCAGGTTCATCTGGACGCCCTTGTCCCACGACTCGAACACCATCGGGCCCGACGATGCGATGACCGAACCGTCGGGTGCGGTCCACTCGCGCAGTGCGTCGTTCAGCTCGGCTGCCGCCGTGGCGGGATCGTCGGAGAACTGGTGCATCGGGTAGATCTCGTTCAGCACGGCCTTCCAGCCGGCGAAGAAGGTCTCCCAGGTGATGGTGAACTGCGTCGGGCTGTCGACGGTGACCTCGCTGATCGTGTCCCAACCGGTGCGGTCACCGAGGAGGTAGATGTAGGCGGGGTTGCCCTCTTCGTCCTCGCCGTCGGTGGCCATGATGGTGTCGAAGGTCCACTTGACGTCGTCGGCGGTGAGGTCGTCACCGTCGCTCCAGGTGAGGCCGTCGCGCAGCGTGAAGACGGCGGTGACGCTGCCGTCCTCGTTCTCCGTCACCTCGGCTTCGCCGTCGAGCAGCTCGGGGTAGTACTCGGTCGCACCCGAGATGCCGTGGAGGCCCTCGATCAGCGATGCACGGATCCACGACGTGATCGAGAGGTTGTTCTCCGGAT
>Ga0102931_1000770_pt1 | contig 15808 bp, 16 predicted proteins | sample SalPonR1_C_D1_MG_FD_79282 | JGI IMG/M metagenome (GOLD analysis project Ga0102931, IMG submission 79282) | Salt pond soil microbial communities from South San Francisco under conditions of wetland restoration - Salt Pond MetaG R1_C_D1_MG | ecosystem: Environmental > Aquatic > Marine > Intertidal... | reverse complement strand
CGTGCCTCGTGCCAGCCGATGCCGGTGTTGATGATCGTGGCGCCGGCCGCCTCGACGGCCTTGGCCAGCGTAACGACCTCCTCCCAGGTCGACCCATCAGGCACGAGGTCGATCATCGACAGCCGGTAGATCACGATGAAATCATCGCCCACCGCCGCGCGCACCCGGCGCACGACCTCGACCGGCAGCCGCATGCGGTTCTCGTAGGTCCCGCCCCAGCGGTCGATCCGCTTGTTCGTGTGGGTGACGAGGAACTGGTTGAGGAAATAACCCTCCGACCCCATCACCTCGACGCCGTCGTATCCCGCCTCGCGCGCCCGGGCGGCGGAGGTGGCGATGTCGGCGATCTGCTTCTCGATCCCGGCCTCGTCGAGCTCTTTCGGCGGGAACGGCGAGATCGGCGACTTGATCGGCGAGGGCGCCACGCAGTCCGGGCCGTAGGCGTAGCGCCCGGCATGGAGAACCTGCATCGCGATCTTCCCGCCGGCCTCGTGCACGCGATCCGTCACGATCCGGTGGTTCGCGATGTCCTCGGGCGAGTACAGTCCCGCCGCCCCAGGGAACACCCCGCCCTCCGCGTTGGGCGCCATCCCGCCCGTCACCATAAGCGCAACCTCGCCCCGGGCGCGTTCGGCATAGAACTCGGCGACGCGGTTCCAATCTCCACGCTCTTCGAGGTTCGTGTGCATCGACCCCATCAGGACGCGGTTCCTGAGTGTCGTGAAGCCGAGGTCGAGCGGCGCGAGAAGATGCGGATAATCGGTCATGAGGCGGTCCCCCTTGGGCGGGAAACCTGCCGCCGGGTCAGGCCATTGTCACGCGGAACGCGGCGTCAGGACGGCAGCTTGCCCGTCAGCACATAACGCAGCACCTCGACCACCTGTCGGGGCTCTTCCGCCACCGCCAGGGCGGCGGCATGGACCTCTTTCAACGCGTGCTGATGTTCGGGTGGATTGAGCACGATAACCGACTTGCCGAGCGCGGCGGCATAGCCCGCGTCGAAGGCGGCGTTCCACTGCTTGTACTGCGTCCCGAAGCGCACGACGACCACGTCGGCATCCTCGATGCCCTTCCGGGTCCGGATCGCGTTGACCATCGCGCCCTTGTGGTCGTGCCAGAACTTCTTCTCTTCCGCCCCCAGGATCGCCACACCGCAATCGTCCGATGCGGCGTGATCCGTCACCGGGCTCGCAAACTCGACGTCGAGATCCTTCGACGCGTCGACGATCTGCTCCCGCCAATCGGTGTGGATCTCTCCTGAAAGATAGACCTTCAGGGCCATGTCCGTCTCCTTCCGTCACTTTCGGATCGGCAACCTAGACCGGGGATGTCGGAAGGGAAAGCGATCAGCTCCGCACCAGCGTCTCGTATCCCTCCGCGATGTCGCGCGTCATCGCGCCGACCTCGAAGCTGTAGTCACCGATCTGCCCCACCGGCGTCACCTCGGCCGCGGTCCCCGTCAGCCAGCACTGCTGGAAGCCCTCGAGTTCCTCCGGCATGATGTGCCGCTCGTGCACCTTGATCTGGCGGTCCTTCAGCATGCCCAGAACGGTCTGGCGCGTAAGCCCGTTCAGGAAGCAGTCCGGCAGCGGCGTGTGCACCTCACCGTCCTTGACGAAAAAGATGTTGGCGCCCGTCGCCTCGGCCACGTAGCCGCGATAGTCGAACATCATCGCGTCCGAACAGCCCTTCGCCTCGGCGGCATGCTTGGACATCGTGCAGATCATGTAGAGGCCCGCCGCCTTCGCCTGGGAGGGCGCCGTCGCGGGATCGGGCCGGCGCCACTTCGCGATGTCGAGCTTGGCGCCCTTCATCTTGGCGTCGCCGTAATAGTTGCCCCACTCCCACGCCGCCACCGCCACACGAACGGGATTGCGCCGGGCCGCGACGCCCATGTCCTCGCCCGCGCCGCGCCACGCGACCGCGCGGACATAGGCGTCCGTGAAGCCGTTGGCTTTCAGAACCTCGGACTTGGCCGCCTCGATCTCGTCGACCGAATACGGGATCTCGAAGTCGATCATCTCGGCCGACTGTCTGAGCCGCTCGGAATGCGCGCGCGACAGGAAGATCTTGCCGCCATAGGCGCGCTCGCCCTCGAAGACCGACGAGGCGTAGTGCATCGCGTGGGTCAGGACATGCACGTTCGCCTCGCGCCACGGCACCAGCTTGCCGTCCATCCAGATCGTGCCGTCGCGGTCATCGTATGCGCCTGCCATCGCTGATCCTCTTTTTGATGGTCCCCGCCGGGAAAGACTTTTCATTTATTGCGCAGGTTAAGTCCGCATCGGACATGATGTTGCGCAAAATTCTCAGTTCGCTAGCAATTGATTCTTGGAATGTCAACAAGACTGACATAAAGTCGCGCAAGAATTGAGCGGTGAGGGAACAATGGCCGAAGGCGGCGGCGCGGGAACCGGGGGCGAGAGCCTCCTCTTTCTGACCGACGAACAGTTGCGCAAGGGCATCGAGGCGATGTTCTTCGCCTATCGAGGTTTCACGGCCGATCCCGACCGCATCCTCGAGCAGTACGGCTATGGCCGCGCCCACCATCGCGCAATGCATTTTATCAACCGAAGCCCCGGAACTACTGTGAACAACCTGCTCGCGGTCCTCGGCGTGACAAAGCAGTCGCTGAACCGCGTCCTGCGCACGCTGATCGAGGACGGGCTCGTCCAAAGCCGGATCGGCAACAAGGACAAGCGCGAACGGCACCTGTACCTCACCGACAAGGGCCAGTCGCTCGAACGCGAGCTTTCCGACGCGCAGCGCGGCCGGATGCGCGACGCCTACAGGAAAGCCGGCCCCGAGGCCGTGGCGGGCTTCCGCCAGGTGCTCGAGGCGATGATGGATCCGGACATGCGGCGGCATTTCCTCGCGCTGAAGGACTACGGCGGATGATCGACCCCGACGCACATCTTCTCATCGTCGACGACGACGAACGCATCCGAGGGCTCCTTCAGAAATTCCTCATGCGGAACGGCTTCCTCGTCTCCGCAGCCCGCGACGCGGCCCACGCCCGCCGCCTCCTAGAGGGGCTCGAATTCGACCTCCTCGTGCTCGACGTCATGATGCCGGGCGAAAACGGCGTGAGCTTCACGACGTCGCTCCGCCAGACGGTCGAGACGCCGATCCTGCTTCTCACCGCGAAGGGCGAGACGGAGGATCGCATAAAGGGGCTCGAGGCGGGAGCCGACGACTACCTCTCGAAACCTTTCGAGCCGAAGGAACTTCTGCTGCGAATCAACGCGATCCTCCGCCGCGTCCCGGCGAACCTCCCCGCCGCGGCGACGCCGCAGGTGCTGAACCTCGGGCCGATCCGCTACGACGTCGAGAAGGGCAAGCTCTGGAGGGGCGACGAGCCGGTGCGGCTCACCGCGACCGAGGCGCAGCTCATGCGGATCTTCGCGTCCTCGCCCGGCGAACCGGTGAGCCGCGCCAAGCTCGTCGAGGATCTTGGACGCGGCCGGGGCCAGGCGCAGGAGCGCGCGGTCGACGTCCAGATCACGCGCCTGCGCCGCAAGCTCGAGAGCGATCCGCGCCAGCCGCGCTATTTGCAGACGGTGCGCGGCGCGGGTTACATGCTCGCCACGGACTGAGCCCGACGGACGGGAGCGCGCCTCCGGCGCGCATGAGTATTTGGGCCGAGATGAAGCGGGAGCCGCGCCATGACCACAGCGCTCTACATGCACGATGATTGCCTCCACCACGTCACGCCGCCGGGGCACCCCGAACGCGTGGAGCGGCTTGAGGCCATCGCGTTGGCGCTGACCGCGGCCGAGTTCGATGCGCTCGATCGGCGCGAGGCGCCACTCGCGGCCCGCCCCGACCTCCTGCTTTGCCACCCTGGAAGCCACCTCGACAGAGTGGTCGCGGCGGTCCCCGAGGAAGGCTGGGTGTCGCTCGATGCCGACACGCATCTCTCGCCGGGCTCCTACCAGGCTGCGCTGCGCGCCGTGGGCGGCAACATCGCCGCCGTCGACGCGGTCCTCGCGGGCGAGATCGCGAACGCCTTCGTCGCCTGCCGGCCGCCGGGCCACCACGCCGAGACGGAGACGGCGATGGGCTTCTGCCTGTTCGGCAACGTTGCGATCGCCGCGCGGCACGCGATGGATCGGCACGGCCTCACCCGCGTCGCCATCGTCGATTTCGACGTCCACCACGGCAACGGGACGCAGGACCTGATGTGGACAGAGGAGCGCGCGCTTTTCGTGTCGTCCCACCAGATGCCGCTGTTTCCCGGCACCGGGGACGCCCACGAGACCGGCGCGCACGATAACATCGTGAACGTCCCTCTCGCACCGATGACCGGCGGCGCGGAGATGCGCCGCGCCTACGAGACCGAGATCCTGCCGGCGCTGCTGGATTACCGGCCCGAGCTGATGCTGATCTCGGCAGGGTTCGACGCGCATGCGGCCGACCCGCTGGCAAACCTGAACTGGACCGATGGCGACTTCGCCTGGGTGACCGAACGACTTTGCGACGTGGCCGAGGACACCTGCGACGGGCGCGTGGTCTCGACACTTGAAGGCGGCTATGATCTGGATGCCCTCGCGACGAGCGCGGCGGCGCATGTGCGGGTTCTGATGGAGCGGGGCGGATGACGGAGAAGGCTGTGGAAACGATGAGCTTCGAGGAGGCGATGGCCGAGCTCGAGAAGGTCGTGGGCCAACTCGAATCCGGAAACGTCGAACTCGAGAAATCGATACAGCTTTACGAACGCGGCGCGAAGCTCAAGGCGCATTGCGAGGCGCGCCTCAAGGCCGCCGAGGAGAAGGTCGCCGCGATCACGCTTGACGAGAACGGCCAGCCGAAGGGCATCGCGCCGGTCGAGGGTCTGTGAGCTTCAGTCAGCGGCTGGCAGCGCGCGCGGATCAGATTCAGACCTGTCTCGACGACGTGCTCTCGACCTTCGGCCACCTGCCCGTGACCGAGGGCATGCGCTATGCAACGCGCGGTGGAAAGCGGCTCCGAGGCTTTCTCGTGATGGAGGCCGGTGCGCTCTTCGACGTGCCGGACGCGCAATCCGTCCGGGCGGCCGCGGCGATCGAGGTGCTGCATGCCTATTCCCTCGTGCACGACGATCTTCCCTGCATGGACGACGACGACCTGCGCCGCGGGCTCCCGACCGTCCACCGGAAATGGGACGAGGCGACGGCGGTCCTCGTGGGCGATGCCCTCCAGACCCTCGCCTTCGAGCTCCTGGCGGGCGAAGCCACGCACCCCTCGGTATCGGTCCGCATCGGTCTCGTCGCGACGCTCGCCACCGCGGCGGGCGCGCAGGGGATGGTGCTCGGGCAGGCGCTGGACATCGCGGCGGAAACCACGGCGCGCCCCCTGACGCTCGACGAGATCACCGAACTGCAGGCGAGCAAGACCGGTGCGCTCATCCGCTGGTCGGCCGAAGCCGGCGCGATCCTCGCGGAGGCCGACCCCGTTCCCCTGCGCGCCTACGCCACGGCTCTCGGGCTTGCCTTCCAGATCGCCGACGACATCCTCGACGTGGAGGGCGACGCCGCAAAGGCCGGCAAACGGCTCCAGAAGGACGCCGACGCCGGAAAGGCGACCTTCGTGTCGCATCTCGGCCTCGACGGGGCCCGGGCTCGCGCGCTGGCGCTGGCCGACGAGGCTCAGGCGGCGCTCGACCCCTACGGCGCACGCGCGGAAACCTTGCGGGAGGCCGCGCGCTTCGTTATTGCCCGCGACCTGTAACCGCCCGGAGGCGCAATGAGCGACCGACCCAGCACGCCTTACCTCGACCGGGTCACCCTGCCCGCCGACATGAAACGGTTGTCCGACGACGAACTGCACGGCCTGGTGGACGATCTCCGCGCCGAGACGATCAGCGCGGTGAGCGTCACCGGCGGGCATCTCGGCGCGGGGCTCGGCGTGATCGAGTTGACGGTCGCGCTCCACGCCGTCTTCGATGCCCCGCGCGACAGGATCGTCTGGGACGTCTCGCACCAGACCTACCCGCACAAGATCCTGACGGGCCGCCGCGACCGGATCCGGACGCTGCGCCAGAAGGACGGCCTGTCGGGATTCACGAAGCGATCGGAAAGCCCCTACGACCCGTTCGGCGCCGCCCACAGCTCCACCTCAATCTCGGCCGCCCTGGGCTTCGCGGTCGCACGCGACCTCGGCGGCGCGCCGGAGCACGGGATCGGCGACTGCATCGCCGTGATTGGCGATGGCGCGATGAGCGCGGGCATGGCCTACGAGGCAATGAACAACGCAGGCCACCTCAAGAAGCGCCTCGTCGTCATCCTCAACGACAACGAAATGTCGATCGCCCCGCCCGTGGGGGCGATGTCGGCCTATCTCTCGCGGCTTTACGCCGGCGCGCCGTTCCAGGAATTCCGTGCCGCCGCGAAGGGCGCGGTGAGCCTTCTGCCGGAGCCGTTCCGTGAAGGCGCGAAGCGAGCGCGCGACGTTCTCAAGCACATCACGGTCGGCGGAACGCTCTTCGAGGAGTTGGGCTTCGACTACATCGGTCCCATCGACGGGCATGATCTCGACGTGCTTCTTCCCGTCCTTCGCACGGTCAAGGCGCGCGCGGACGGCCCGATCCTGATCCACGTCGTCACGAAGAAGGGCAAGGGCTACGCCCCCGCCGAGGAAGCCGCCGACCGCGGTCACGGCGTGTCGAAGTTCGACGTCGTGACCGGCGAGCAGAAGAAGGCGCCATCGAACGCGCCGTCCTACACCAAGGTTTTCGCGAACGCCCTGATCGAGGAGGCCGCGCGCGACGACAAGGTCGTGGCGGTGACGGCCGCCATGCCGGACGGCACGGGCCTCAACCTCTTCGCCGAGCGCTTCCCCGGACGCTGTTTCGACGTGGGCATCGCCGAACAGCACGGCGTGACGTTCTCGGCGGGCCTCGCCGCGGGCGGCATGAAACCGTTCTGCGCGATCTACTCGACCTTCCTGCAGCGCGGCTACGATCAGGTCGTCCACGACGTGGCGATCCAGCGCCTGCCGGTCCGCTTCGCGATCGACCGGGCGGGGCTCGTGGGCGCGGACGGCGCGACGCACGCGGGCGCCTTCGACGTGGCCTATCTCGCCAATCTCCCCGGCTTCGTGGTCATGGCGGCCGCCGATGAGGCGGAACTCGTGCACATGGTCGCGACGGCGGCGGCCCATGACGACGGCCCGATCGCCTTCCGTTACCCGCGCGGCGAAGGCGTCGGCGTCGAGATGCCCGACCATGGCCAGCCGCTCGAGATCGGCAAGGGCCGGATCGTCCGCGAGGGGAAGACGGTGGCGATCCTGTCTTTCGGCACCCGCCTTCAGGAAGTCGAAAACGCCGCCGAGGCGCTCGGTTCGAAGGGTATCACACCCACCATCGCCGACGCCCGCTTCGCCAAGCCCCTCGACCGTGACCTGATCCTGAAGCTCGTCGCGGCGCACGATGCGCTCATCACCATCGAGGAGGGCGCTATCGGCGGCTTCGGCAGCCACGTGGCGCAACTTCTGGCCGAAGAGGGCGTTTTCGACAGCGGGTTGAAGTTCCGCTCCATGGTGCTGCCCGACATCTTCATCGATCAGGCGAGCCCGCGCGACATGTACGAGACGGCCGCGATGAACGCCGAGCACATCGAGGCCAGAGTTCTCGACGTCCTGGGCGTGGCCGCGATCGGCTCGAGGCGAGCCTGAGCGGCCGGACAAGGCGCCCTAGAAGACCCCTGCCGCGATCATCGCGAGACCGCCGACGAAGACGTAACCCAGCACGACGTAGGCCCCGTCCTTCGTCATCAGTCCGAAGGCGAAGAGCGACACGGCGAAGGCGCCGATCGTCGTGACCAACGGCAGAAGCTCCAGCAGCGGCCAGGTCGCGGCTATCGCCAGCACGGTCAGAAGCGGGACGACCGCCAGCGGACCAGAAGTCAGGATGGTCAGCCGGGTGTAGGTGTTCCGGTCGATGAACGCCGCCGGCCCGTCGAACCACGCCAGTGCCCGGTGCATCCGCTCCGACTTCACCCGACGCCGCATGATGAAGCCCGGCAGCCAGAGGTGATCGCGCCCGATGATCCATTGCGACACGATCAGGATGACGATCAGCGCGCCGATGGTCGGCGTCCCGGGGATCCCTGAGATCGGCGAGACGAGAATCAGCGCCGGCACCAGAAGCGCCGTGGCGAATGAACGGTCGCCGATCTCGACGAGCACGTCCTCGACCGACAGCGAGTCGTTCCGCGCCGCCTTGCGGATCGCGGAGAGGACACCGCTCAGGGACGTGTTATCCGGGGGAATTATGGAGACTTCGCCGTGCATGGGACGCAGTATACGGCAGAGGATCGGCCAGTGGTGACGGTCGCGTGAACCTATCGGCGGAAATCGGCTTCATCCTCCAGAATCGCCCGCAGCCCCTCCCTGTAGCTCGGATAGCGAAGGGCGACACCGAGATCGCGCTTGATCCTTCCGTTCCGCACGCGCTTGGACTCTGCGTAGAAGCTCCGCGCCATCGGCGAAAGCTCGGCGTCCGCGAACGCGACCTCCGGCGGCGGCGGAAGTCCGAGAAGCCGGGCGGCGTGCGACAGCACATCCTGAGGCGGCGCGGGATCGTCGTCGCAGACGTTGTATGCCGCACCCGGATCGGGATGCCGGATCGAGGCGAGGACCACCTCCGCGATGTCGTCGACATGAATGCGGCTGAACACCTGGCCCGGCTTCACGATCCGCTGCGCGGAGCCGTTTCGGATCCTCTCGAAAGGCCCGCGTCCGGGGCCGTAAATTCCCGCCAGCCGGAAGATGTGCAGCGGCAGACCGGACCGCTCCGCCAGATCATGCCACGCGGCCTCCGCGGCGAGCCGCATCTCCCCGCGCCGCGTCGTGGGCGCAAGCGGTGTGTCCTCGTCGACCCATCCCCCGGCATGGTCGCCATAAACCCCGGTCGTCGACAGATATCCCGCCCATCGGATGTGGGGCGCCGCTTCGGCGATCCGGTCGCCCAGCGCCAGCAGCACGGGATCGCCCTCCTCCCTCGGAGATACCGAGCTCAGCAAATGCGTCGCCCGGTCAAGCGCCGGCCCGGCGTCCTCACCCGGCCAGATCAGCGGCTCGATCCCCGCGGCGCGCAGCCGGTCGGACTTATCGGGCGACCGCGTCGTGCCAATCACGGTCCAGCCGAGAGGGACAAGGCGTCGAGCCAGAGCCCCGGCGCTGTAGCCGTGCCCGAATGAAAGAAGCGTGTTCGTCATGAATTTCCGTCGCGTCGCTTCGCAATAGGTAGGACGGGCCCGCGCTCTCCGCAATCCGGCCCGTCAGGGCGACCGCCCCAGCAACGCCAGAAGCCGCCGCTCCTCCAGCCGCAACCCCGTCACCTCCGGCCCCTCCCGCGGACAATTCTCGGGCGCCGAGGCCAGCGCGACGACGGCTGGGTGGATGTAGCTGTTCCGGGCGATCGCCGGCGTGTTGGCGAGCCGCGCCGACGCCGCCTCGGCCATCGCCTTGATGGTCGGGCGCCGGTCCGGGTCGACGGTCGCCAGCGCCGCCACCGAGCCGTTCCACGTCCGGAAGGTCTTGGCCGTGAACCGCTCCTCCCCCGTCACGCGGGCGAGGTAGGCGTTCACGTCCCCCGCCGTCACCTCGTGCGGGGCTCCCTGCGCGTCGAGCCAAGTCACCAGCGTCGCGCCCGGCAGATCGTCCAGCTCATTCAGGGTCTTCTGAAGCCGTGCGTCCTTCACGTTCCGCCGCACCGGACGTCCGCCCTTGCCCGGATAGACCAGCTCTATCCCGCCATCCGTCGGCCTCAGGTGGGTCTCCTTCAGCGTCGTCGCGCCGTAGGTGCCGTTCTCCTGGGCATAGTCCGGGCTTCCGACCCGCATGGACAGCCGGTCGATCATGCCGAGCACCGCCGCCACGGCATAGTCGCGCGCGCCGGGCTCTCCGCCCAGGTCCTTCACGATCCGCCGCCGGATGCGCGGCAGCATCCTGCCGAAGTCGGCGAGGTCGTCGTACTTGAGCTGCGCCCGGAATTCGGTCCAGCGCGGGTGATAGCGATACTGTTTTCGTCGCCGCGCGTCCCGCCCCGTGGCCTGCAGATGACCTTCGGGCAAGGGACAGATCCAGACGTCCTCATAGGCGGGCGGCACGGCGAGCGCGGCGATCCGCGCCCGTTCGTCCGGGTCGCGGATCAGTTCTCCCTCTGGCGAGACATACGCGAACCCCTTACCCGCACGCCGCCGCGAGATCCCGGGCATGGAATCGGGATAATAGACCAGATCAGGCAGCGGGTCGGGACGGTCGGCGGTCATCGACAGCGAACCGGCGTGGGCGCCCGGGGTTCCCGGTGACGCGGTGACGCGCTTGCGATCCCCCTGCGCCTCGTGACATCGTGCGATATGGAGACCGCAGCCCCGAAATCCTGGTCCGATGCCATGCCGCGCCTCGTGGCGGTGGCCGCCGGACGCGAACCCGCCGACCTCGTGATCCGGGGCGGCCGCGTCGTCAGCATTCAGACCCGCGAGGTACTCTACGGCTGGGAGGTGGCCATCGCCGACGGCCGTTTCGCCTATGTCGGCCCGGACGCTGCGCCCTGCATCGGCACGGACACCGAGGTCATCGACGCAGACGGGCAGTTCCTGATCCCGGGCCTCTGCGACGGGCACATGCACATCGAGAGCGGCATGCTCACCCCCGCCGAATTCGCCCGCGCCGTGATCCCGCACGGCACGACGACGATGTTCACCGATCCCCACGAGATCGCCAACGTCCTCGGCCTGCGCGGCGTCAGGATGATGCACGACGAGGCGCTGATGCAGCCCGTCAACATCTTCACCCAGATGCCCTCCTGCGCGCCCTCCGCGCCGGGGCTCGAGACCACGGGCTACGAGATCACGCCCGACGACGTGGCCGAGGCGATGGCGTGGCCCGGCATCATCGGGCTGGGAGAGATGATGAACTTCCCCGGCGTCGTCCGCGGCGACCCGAAGATGCTGGCGGAGATGGCCGCGACGATGCGCGCGGGCAAGACGGTGGGCGGGCACTACGCCTCGCCCGACCTCGGGCCGGCGTTCCACGCCTATGCCGCCGGCGGCGCCGCCGACGACCACGAGGGCACACAGGAGGCGGACGCTGTCGCCCGTGTCCGGCAGGGCATGCGCGCGATGCTGCGGTTGGGATCGGCCTGGTACGATGTCGAGGCGCAGATCACCGCGATCACCGAAAGGGGTCTCGACCCTCGCAACTTCATCCTCTGCACCGACGACTGCCATTCGGGCACGCTCGTCAACGAGGGTCACATGAACCGCGTGGTCCGTCACGCCATCGCTTGCGGCTGCGATCCGCTGATCGCGCTCCAGATGGCCACCGTGAACACCGCGACCCACTTCGGGCTCGAGCGCGAACTGGGCTCCATCGCGCCCGGCCGCCGGGGTGATCTCGTCATCACGAGCGACCTCCGCACGCTGCCTATCCATCGCGTCATCGCGCGCGGCGTCACAGTCGCGCTCGACGGCGAGATCATCGTCGACTGCCCGCACTACGACTGGCCCGACGACGCCCGCAGCACCGTCAACCTCAGCCGGACCCTCGCCTCCCCCAACTTCGAGGTGCCGGCCCCCGAGGGCGCCAACACCGTCACCGTCAAGGTCATCGGCGTCGTCGAGAACCAGGCGCCGACGAAGGCGCTGACGGCCCGGCTTCCGGTCGTCAGTGGCGTCGTCGAAGGAGAGGGCGAGGTCTGTCAGATCGCGCTCGTCGAACGGCACCGGGGCACTGGCGGCGTCGTCAACGGCTTCGTCTCCGGCTTCGGCTACGAGGGCCGCATGGCCATCGCCTCGACTGTCGCCCACGACAGCCACCACATGATCGTGGTGGGCACCGACCGCGCCATGATGGCCGCCGCCGCCAACCGGCTGGGCGAGGTCGGCGGCGGCATCACCGTCTGGAAGGACGAAGCCGAGATCGCTCTCGTCCGTCTTCCCATCGCCGGCCTCATGTCCGACAGCCCCGCCGCCGAGGTCGCCGCGGAGGCGCAGGCCATGGTCGAGGCCATGGCGGAGTGCGGCTGCACCCTCAACAACGCCTACATGCAACATTCCCTGCTGGCGCTTGTGGTCATCCCCGAACTGCGGATATCCGACCTCGGACTGGTCGACGTGACCAGCTTCGAACTCACCGATCTCTTCGAGGATACTCCATGAATTTCGCCGAACGGAACCTGCCAGTGGTCTTCCCTGAGGCTCCCGCCCCCGAAGCTTTCACCGATCCCCAGAAGGCCGTCGCGCGCCTGCAGGAACTGTACCGCGTCGCCACCCGGTTCCTTTGCGACCGATTTCAGGAGACGCTGACATCCGGCAAGCCGGACTCGCGCGTCCGCGCCTTCTATCCCGAGATCCGCCTGACGACGACGAGCTTCGATCTCGTCGACAGCCGGCTTTCCTTCGGCTACGTCTCCGCGCCGGGAACATGGTCCACGACCATCACGCGCCCGGATCTCTTCGAGAACTACCTTGCCCAGCAGATCGGCCTCCTGATCGAGAACCACAAGGTCGCCGTCGTCATCGGCGCCTCGGACACCCCGATGCCGGTCCATTTCGCCGTGGCGAGCGAGGCGATCACGGTGCCGCAGGAGGGCGTTCTCGACTTCTCGCTCCGCGACATCTTCGACGTGCCGGACCTGACGACGACGCATGACGACATCGTCAACGGCTTCGGCTTCCACCATCCCGACGGATCGGGGCCTCTCGCCGCGTTCACCGCGCAGCGCATCGACTATTCCCTCGCCCGCCTCGCGCACTACACCGCGACCGCGCCGGACCATTTCCAGAACCACGTCCTCTTCACGAACTACCAGTTCTACGTCGAGGAGTTCGAGGCCTTCGCCCGCGCCGCCCTCGCGGATCCGGAAACCGGCTACACCTCGTTCGTCGGCCCCGGCAACATCGAGATCACCGGTCCGGATGACCCGCTGCCGCAGCCGGCGAAACTGCCGCAGATGCCGACATATCACCTCAAGCGCGCCAACAGCGCCGGCATCACGCTGGTCAACATCGGCGTCGGCCCGTCGAACGCCAAGACCGCGACCGACCACATCGCGGTCCTGCGCCCGCACGCCTGGCTCATGGTCGGCCACTGCGCGGGCCTCAGGAACTCGCAGCGTCTGGGCGACTTCGTGCTCGCCCACGCCTACCTGCGCGAGGACCACGTCCTCGACGACGACCTGCCGGTCTGGGTGCCGATCCCCGCGCTCGCCGAAATCCAGATCGCGCTCCAGACCGCCGTGGCCGAGGTCTCGAAGGTCGAGGGCTACGAGCTCAAGCGCATCATGCGCACCGGTACCGTGGCCACCATCGACAACCGCAACTGGGAACTGCGCGACCAGTCGGGCCCGGTCCAGCGGCTCAGCCAATCCCGCGCCATCGCGCTCGACATGGAGTCGGCCACCATCGCCGCCAACGGCTTCCGCTTCCGGGTGCCCTACGGCACGCTGCTCTGCGTCTCCGACAAGCCGCTGCACGGCGAACTGAAGCTTCCCGGCATGGCGTCGGACTTCTACCGCACGCAGGTGACGCGCCATCTCCTGATCGGAATCAGGGCGATGGAAGCGCTTCGTGCCATGCCGCTCGAACGCATCCATTCCCGGAAATTGCGGTCCTTCGAGGAGACCGCGTTCCTGTGAGAGGCTCAAAACTGCCACAAAATGCAGGAGAGGCGTTATTTTACTGACACAAGCCGTTGTGTCGGCTATCAAGATGCCGCTAAATTGACCAAACGCGCCCCAACGCACGGGCAGAACGAGGAGACCGAAAATGGCAAAACCAATGACCAAGACCCAGCTCGTCGCCGCTCTGGCCGAAGAAATGGGGTCCGACAAGAAATCCGCCGGCGCCGCGCTCGACGCGATCACCGACATCATCACCAAGGAAGTCTCGGGCGGCGGCGCCGTGACCCTGCCCGGCGTCGGCAAGATCTACTGCCGCGAGCGTCCCGAGCGCATGGTCCGCAACCCCGCCACCGGCGAGCAGATCAAGAAGCCGGCGGACAAGGTCGTAAAGATGACAATCGCCAAGGCGCTGAAGGACAGCGTCAACGGCTGATCCCTCTGCTCGCTGAAGAAGATCAGGGGTCGTCCGCCGGGCGGCCCTTTTTCGTTGCATCCCTCCGCGTGGGGCGGGAGTGTCGCCCGGAACCCCGAGGGAGTGCGACATGACCGGACATACCTATCTGCTGCGGCGCGACGAGATCGAGGCGATGCCGGGCCTTGCCAAGACGCATTTCCTCAACGGCAACGCGAAGCGCCTCAACAAGTCGCTCGGCGACGTGACCGGCCTCACCGGCATCGGCTTCCACATCATCGAGGTCGCACCGGGGCACGAGACGACGGAACATCACGTCCACCATTACGAGGACGAATGCGTCTACGTGCTGGAGGGAGAGGCGACCGCGATCATCGGCGATGAGGAGCACCCGATCGGGCCGGGCGACTTCCTCGGCTACCGCAAGGGCGGCCTCGCCCACTCCATCCGCAATACCGGCAGCGGCACGTTCCGCTGTATCGTGGTGGGTCAACGGCTGCCGCACGACGTGGGCGACTATCCGCGGCTCGGCAAACGGATCTACCGCAACGAAGGCCTGCCCTGGAACCTGGTCGATGACGCCGCGATCGAGGAACCGACGGCCGGCGCCAAGAAGTAGCCGCGCCGTCTTGCCTTCCTGCGGCGGACGGGCGAACACCGGCGGAGTGCAGCACCGGAGAAGACCGATGGACATTCGCGCGATCGTCATGGGGCTCGTCTTCGCCCTCATGTGGTCGTCGGCCTTCACGTCGGCCCGCATCATCGTGGCCGACGCGCCGCCCGTCACCGCTCTGGCCATCCGCTTCCTGATTTCCGGCCTCATCGGCGTCGGCATCGCCTGGATGCTGGGGCAGACGTGGAGGCTCACGCGTGGCCAGTGGCGCGCGACCATCGTCTTCGGCATCTGCCAGAACGCGCTTTACCTCGGGCTCAACTTCGTCGCGATGCAGACGATCGAGGCGTCCCTCGCCGCGATCATCGCCTCGACGCTGCCGCTTCTGGTCGCGCTCGCGTCATGGGCGCTGTTCCGCGAAACCCTGCGCCCACTGGGCATCGCCGGGCTTTTCGCGGGCTTCGCGGGCGTCGCGCTGATCATGGGATCGCGCCTCTCGGGCGGGGTCGACCTTTTCGGCGTCGTTCTCTGCGTCCTCGGCGTCCTCGCGCTCACGCTCGCGACCCTCTCGGTGCGCGGGGCGTCCTCGGGTGGGAACGTCCTGATGATCGTCGGCCTTCAGATGCTCATCGGCAGCGCCGCGCTTTCGGGAGTCGCGGTCGCGACCGAGGAGTGGGCGGTCGACTGGTCGTGGAAACTCGCCGCCGCCTTCACCTACACGACCCTCGTACCCGGCCTCGCGGCGACAGTCGTGTGGTTCATGCTGGTCAACCGCATCGGCGCCACGCGCGCCGCGACCTTCCACTTCGTCAACCCGTTCTTCGGCGTCGCCATCGCCGCGCTCCTGCTCGGCGAACGCCTCGGGCCGCTCGACCTGATCGGCGTCGGCATCGTCATGCTCGGCATTCTCGCGGTGCAGCTTTCGCGCCAGCGCCCGGTGCCGAGACCCGTCGCCGTGACGCCCGAGACCTGATCAGCCGATTTCCCCGCGCGTCCCGCCCGTCTGCGCCCGGTCGAGCAACAGGTGGTCGAGGATCACGCAGGCCGTCATCGCCTCGCCGACCGGCACCGCGCGGATGCCGACGCAGGGGTCGTGCCGGCCCTTGGTCACGATCTCGGTCTCTTCGCCCAATTTCGTGACCGTCTTCCGCGGCGTCAGGATCGACGACGTCGGCTT
>Ga0102931_1000765_pt1 | contig 15856 bp, 8 predicted proteins | sample SalPonR1_C_D1_MG_FD_79282 | JGI IMG/M metagenome (GOLD analysis project Ga0102931, IMG submission 79282) | Salt pond soil microbial communities from South San Francisco under conditions of wetland restoration - Salt Pond MetaG R1_C_D1_MG | ecosystem: Environmental > Aquatic > Marine > Intertidal... | reverse complement strand
AGGCGAGCAGCAGAGTAAAGTTCTTGTATCGGAAGCAGAGCGCCAGAAGAGGATTAACGAGGCCAAAGGCCGCGCAAAAGAGATTGAACTGGTTGCAACGGCAACGGCAAAAGGGATAAATCGTGTGGCAGAGGCTATATCAAAGCCGGGTGGTGATCTGGCTGTAAAAACAAAGCTGGTAGAGCAGTATATCAAACAGTTTGGAAATATTATTCAAAACTCAAATGTATCGGTACTGCCGACAGAAACAGCGAACCTGAAAACGTTTTTTGAAGGGGTGAGCACTATCAGCGATCATACAAAGAGTCCGTCAGGTAAAACAACATCATCAAACAGAAGGGGACAGTAATCATGGAAATATTTGAAACAGTAAGTAAAGTTCTACTAGCCCTTTTTCTGCTCTATGTAATGTATCACTTTGTACGCTCCTTACGGCTTGTTCCAAACCAGTTTGCATTTATTGTAGAGCGCCTTGGAAACTACCACAAAACGCTGGGGCCGGGTTTTCATGCGCTTATACCGTTTATTGATAAAGTTGTGTACAAAAAAGATCTGCGCGAAGAGACGATCGAAGTTGAGCCCCAGGAGTGCTTCACCAAAGATAATGTAAAAGTTGAGGTAGACGGAGTGATCTACCTGAGTGTGATGGACCCCGTGAACGCAAGTTATGGTATTACCAATTACCGGTATGCCGCGGTTCAGCTTGCGCAAACAACCACACGATCTGTATTGGGGAATATGGAACTGGATCAGACCTTTGAGGAGCGCGCTGCAATGAGTAAAGAGGTAGTGAAAGTGCTGAGCGAGGTTGAGCAGGTTTGGGGTATAAAGGTACACCGCTACGAGATTAAGAATATTGTCACTCCCAGAACGGTCCAGAAAGCGATGGAGCGTCAGATGACAGCCGAGCGGGACCGTCGTGCCATTATTGCAAAATCAGAAGGTGTTAAAGGGTCCCGGATTAATGATGCGGAAGGTGTTAGAACAGAAATTATTAATATTTCGGAGGCCGAGATGCAGCGGCGTATCAATGAGGCCGAGGGGTATGCGGAAGAGATATTATCGATCGCCGAGGCCACAGCCAAATCTATTGAAGAGGTGGCTGAAGCGCTTTCCGGGCCAAATGGTGTGGATGCTATGAAGCTGCAACTTTCAGAGAAATACCTGGGTGTGCTTTCGGGACTTGGCAGAAGCGAAAACAGCATTATTCTGCCAAAAGATATTTCCAACTATGATGCACTAATGGAAGGGCTGTCACTTGGGGATATTACTGAAAATCCCAAGCCAAAATCTTAGATATTCACTCGGAAAATTAAAAAAAAGAACCAGCGCGTACCCCAGGTGCTATTTAATGAGGACGCGCTTTTCTGTTATTCCTTCTGATAAACCCGCACATAGTCCACAACCAGAGATTGTGGAAAAGGGGTGGTTTCGTCGGGATTATCTAAGAAATCACCGCCTACGGCCAGGTTTAAAATGATATAAAACGGTGTGGAGAATGGATTGAACTCCGCTTTTACATCGTTGAGCTCTATTGTCATGAATTCGGTATCGTCCAGGTACCATACAAGCTCATCTTCGGTCCATTCGAGTGCGTAAATATGAAAGCTATCGGTAAGGTTTGTACCGGGTTGCGTAATAGAATCGGTAATATATTTTCTGCACTCCACTGAACTGCCTTCGCATCCTTCACGATAGAAATGAATGGCACCGGTTGTAGTGTAGGGTTCATTTCCCCTAAACTCCATAATATCAATTTCACCGCCGCGTGGCCACCCGATATCGCGAATGGGCATAAGCCAGAATGCGGGCCAGAATCCTTTTCCATCCGGCATCTGTATTTTTGCCTCAAATCGACCATGTTTCCACCCAATGGATGTACTGTCTGTAGATATACGGGCTGATGTGTAGTCCATTCCTTCGTAATCTTCTTTCTGAGCCATGATGTGGAGCTTGCCATCTTCAATAAAAATGTTTTCCGGACGATCTGTGTAGTATTGCAGTTCGTTATTGTAGGCTGTTCCTTCCCAAAAATTCCAGACTGTGGTATCAATAGAGCTGTTGTTGAACTCGTCACTCCATACCAGTGAATATTCTGTAGCCTTGTTTTTAGTTTCTGTTTCTTGTGAAGGGTTGAGGTTTGAATTGCTTTGCGCCTGCACGGAAGCTGTGGCGATGATAAAAGAGATAATAATGGTTAGATCAAAAATGCGTCTCATGATAATATTTTTATTTTTAGAAATTCTTTAGCGTTTCTGAATGTAAAGATAAAAAAAAATAGCCGAAGCGTGAGCATCGGCTATCCGGAAAAAATGATTATTTAAAAGCGACGATCAGAAATCAATTCCAATTGAGAAATAGTGAATCGGATCTCCCTGGAAACCATCGCGTCCATATGGCCAGCCTATATCGTATCGGAAAGGCAGGCCCAAAAGAATGGTGCGAAGACCAAACCCAGCCCCGATGAGTATATCACCATCTACAAAACGTACGGGAATGTCTCCTTCCAGTGCGGGACCGTCACGCAGCTGTCCGGTATTTGGATTTAAAAACTCTTCTCGCTTTGTTCCTACTTTAAAATCGAGTTCCGATTCATTTCTAAAGTAGACAATCGGGTTGCCCTGTCCGTCATTAAATCGGGCGTAAGGTACGTCGAAGCCCCACGCGGCACCCGCATCCACAAAAGCTACGCCGGTTAAGTTATAAAGAGGAAGAATAGGGATTGGGCCCGGTAGTATTGCCGCAAAAAGCGGAAATCGGAATTCAGCGTTAATGAGAGAGAATCGATCCCCGAACAAGGTATTGAATTCGTGGCCTCGAAGTGGCGTAGCCGGAACTGTAAAGAATGTGTCGGCAAGCCGCTCAAAAGGAATTTCTGCATCCGACCAGCGCTGGTTAATCCAGCCAAGCATACCGCCCATAAAGAAGGTTTGTGAGTCGCGCCCGTATGAGACAGCCCCTGAACCCCTGAATGATAAGGAATATCGTGAGCCGAGATTTATGTACTGCCGGTAATCTCCAAAAATCGTTGCAAACTGAGGAGTATCTGAGCCAAGTGGGGGGCTTGCAGACAAACGTACGGAGTATCGGTTACCGCCCGATGGAGTAATGAAACCGGGAACTGTATAATCTCCGGTAAAGGTTACTTCCGGGTACAGGAACCAAACGTTTTCGTTGCTTACGTTTTGACCGCCAAAACCTCGTACAGTGCTAAAGTCTCGGGCAATTCCAATTGCAGAAACTCCATAATCGATTCTCTGAAAACGGTTTAGCGGATATTGAAAGTTAACTCCTGCGCCAAATTGACGAAATCTGAGAAGCTCTCCGAAAAAGGTTTGGAAATTTCTCGATTGGTGGAAAAATGAAGCCGAGAAATTGGTCCTTCCTCCTAAATAGGAATACTGGAAGGTGTAGTCACTGTTTCGGAGATCAAAGACAAGGTTAGAGCCAAAAGAGAGCTCGTGGTCGCCAAACAAGTCCGAAAGTGTTACAAATGCAAAAGCAGACGATCCGTAAGCAGTACTTAACTGACCCGCAGCATAGCTAAAGTTTGGGGAAAAAGTGAGACGGTAGTCTTTGGGCTGATAGAGGCCGTCTTCAGTAACATTGCCTTCCGGCTCAAATAAGCTGGGATCGTCTTCCAGCGTGATCGTAGTATCGTTAATAACCGCATCCCCAAACTCATAATTTCGGAAATCGATTCTGTTGTTATCTTCCTGGGACTCTTCCTGAGCTAATCCAGATTCATCTTCAGCACTATCATTTTGCCCGGATGTTTCATCTTCCACAACGGGGGGCTGAAGCCGCGTAGGTACGTAATTACCGCTCGTTCTGGCAGAAATCATCTGTTTGATGTAATCTGTCGCCGGAACTCTGTTATACTGATTTATCTGCTCGCGTTCCTGAGCCCAGGTATTCGGCTCGAGCTGTGTGCTTTTTCGCTGCGACAATGGCGACCTCATCATGAATAAATCCGGAACACCACTATTAAGCGAATTAAATGCGAGACGGGTTCCGTCTCTGGAGACAGAAATTTGCATCACACCTGATTGTAAGTCAGTTATTGGAAAAACTTCTCTACTGGATGTGTCATACTCATAAATGTTGGGAATTCCATTCTGATCAGATACAAAAAGAAGCTCACCGTTGCCTGTGAGTGTAGGCTGGGTTTCAGACCAGTTTGGCGTGTTTGTAAGTCGCTCAATTCTGTTGGTTCCCACTCTGGAGCTATACAGATCAGACTGATAAAAAGAGTCGTGCTGCATGGCAGAATATCCTGCAAGAGCTCTGTTCGGCTGGGTAATTTCTCCTCTGTTAGATACAAAATAGACTACATTGGAATTTGGCCCCCAGGCCGGTTCTTTATCCGTGAATACATCATTGGTCATGTTAATAAATTCCTGCGACTCAAGGTTGTACACAAAAATATCCTGGTATGGCCCTATATTGCCATCAAACGCAATTTTATTACCATCGGGTGACCATGCTACAGAGTTTATTCCATCGAGCTGAGGAAATTTGATGGTTCTTGTCTTCAGAGTTTCATAATCAACAATTGCGAGATTATACGATCCCTGCGACTTACTGGAGAGCGCTATCTGTGAACCATCGGGCGACCAGGTAAGATTTGGATTTAAAATATTCAATTCTTCAAACATCGGATTGTCTGCACCACTCACAATGGTTTTTATACGCTCACCGGTATTTGCATCTATTACAACTACATCAAACACGCCTCTGCGGTTTGTTATCATAGCAACGCGGTCGCCCCGGGGCGATATAGTCGGGCTCGTATCATATGTTCTCCGGCGCTCGTTACCAGATAGCTGGGTAGCAATAGAGGTAAGAGTCTGGCGATTTTCAACTTCAGGAAAGTACCGTTGTTTCCAGTATTCCATCCAGCGTTCGGAAAGTTCATCGAGCTGAAGGCCAAGTGACTGCATAAGTGATTGCTGAATATTACGTGTGGTTTTAATACGCTGCATAATTTCAGTAATCTTTGGTCGTCCATACTGGTCGGCAATAAAATACCAGAAAGACTGCCCGCCACGGTATGCGAAAAATCCGCTAAGCTGAGGAATGGGAGGCAGATAATTGTTGAGTACAGCATCCCGCATAAACATATCGGTTTGGGTATCCCATCCCAGTGCAAGGTACTCGGCCAGGCCCTCTTCAAACCAGAGCGGAAAAACCAGCTGTATATTGTTCGACATAATTGATTGAACCGAACCTCCATAGTACACATCATTAATATATGCATGGAGAAGTTCGTGCTGAATAGTTCTTCTGAAATCTGCATAGTCACCCATAAATGGCTGCGTCATCCTGTTTTTGAACTTATCCGTTACACCGCCAATTCCCTGAGCATCAACAGGGAGCCGCACCACGTTAGTTTGCGAAAAGTCGCTATGTGAATCATAAATAATAACAGGAATTCTGTCCGTAAGCTGAGACCCCAGATCATCGGTTAGCTGCTTAAGTCCGGATTCCACAGATTCAGCCGTAAATTGAGCTAAATGATAATTCTTCGAATCGTAATAGTATATATCGAAATGGTCGGTTTCGATGTAGCGCCAATCGAAATTCTCATATTGAACACGGTTTTTTCCGAAATAGAAAAACTGAGCAAATAACTCTTGTGTACCAGCCGAAGCAAAGAGTATGGTTAAAAGAGAAATGAGAAAGAATTTATTAAGCAACTTCATAGTAGTCTGGGTTAAGAACCTGAAACGGTCAGATCAATATGTCGTCTGTCCAGGTCTGTGTTTGTAACTTTTACATTTATACTGTCTCCAAGGCGATACTTCTTACCTTTTGAACGTCCGATTAAACAGTGCAGTTTAGGATGATACACGTAATAATCATCATTCAAATCGCTAACGCGAATCATACCCTCACAGTATATATTATCTAAGAGAACATATAATCCGTTTTCTGTAACACCGCTGATGGTACCCTGAAAAGATTCTCCAAGCCGGTTTGATAAGAACTCAACCTGTTTCAGTTTTACAGAGTCACGCTCAGCTTCCACAGCATAACGCTCACGCTCGCTGCAGTGTTCACCGGCCTCTTCAAGCTGAGTATATGTATATTCGGTAACGCCCGAATTATACTTCTTGAGCAGCCTGTGAACAATTACATCGGGATAACGCCGGATGGGACTTGTAAAGTGTGCGTAGTTTGAAAAACCCAGTCCAAAGTGACCAATATTTTTTGGAGAATAGACCGCTTTGGCCATCGACCGGAGCATTAACCCGTTAATAATGTCTTCCAGAGAGGTTCCTTCTACTTGTTTCAGCAGGCTATTAATTTTTGAAGCGGTAACCTTACCGTCCAGGTTAAAATTAATCCCTACCGGTTTGGCTGTTTCCCGAATATTATTCAGTTTCTCCAGATCGGGCTCTCCATGTACTCTGTACAAGAATGGGTGATCGTTTTTTGCGGCTTTCTTCTGGGACTTTCGAAGCGTACTCACATGATAGGCCACCGTTTTGTTGGCCATCAGCATACATTCTTCAATAAGTTTATGGGCAAACAGCCGCTCTTTTACAATCACGTCTACCGGCTTTCCATTTTCATCTAAAACAAACTTTGGTTCCGGTGTTTCAAAGTTGATGGAACCTTCGCGAAAGCGTTTATCAAGTAAAATATTCGCCAGCGCCTGGAGTGTTTTTAGCTCATTTATATATTTGTGATTCTCTTTTCCGTCTAGAATATCCTGTACTTCATCGTATACGAAGCGTTGTTTGGAGTGAATGACGGTCTCTTCGATAGTGTAATCCACAAGCTTGCCATTTGGGGCAATTTCCATGAAGCAGCTAAAAGCAAGTTTATCTTCGTTGGGACGCAGGCTGCACACGCCGTTACTCAGGTGTTCAGGCAGCATGGGAATAACTCTGTCTACGAGGTATACGCTGGTTCCGCGTTCGAACGCTTCATCATCCAGGGCCGAACCACGAGGCATATAGTGGGTAACATCGGCGATGTGTACGCCAAGATAGTAGTTTCCGTTGTCGAGCATATTTATACTCAGTCCGTCGTCAAAATCTTTGGCATCGGCCGGGTCAATCGTTAACACTACCTCATCCCTTATGTCGCGCCGTTTATCGATCTCCTGTTTGGGAATATCAAACGAAATATTGTCAGCAAACTGCACAACTTCGGGAGGAAAAGAGCCTTTAAACTGCTTCTCTGCTAAAATTGACAAAATATTAGCTTCATTTGAGCCGGCACTTCCAAGGGTGTCAATAATTTTTGCCTGTGGATAGCCCCGAACATCGTCCCATTGTATAAGCCGAAAGGAGACTTTTTCACCGGGTTTTGCATTGTTTAGATCGCCGGGATCTACAAAAAAGTCGATACGGGACGATTGAACATCTGCTTTAATGAGAAACGTGTTTTTAGCTGTTTCTTCGAGAACCCCCACAAACATGGTATTGGCCCGTTTAACAACGTCCTCAATTTTACCCATCGGTTTATTGCTTTTTCGATGGTAGCCTGTGAGTTTTACCTTTACAATGTCTCCATCCAGGGCTGTATTCATATATTTTCGTGAAATCTTTATGTCCTGATCACGCCCTTCAACCATTACATATCCGTCACCGTGGCTGGTAACATCCAGTTTTCCCTCAACAAATTTATCATCACTAACGGCCGGCTCATTCAGCCGTATAAGGTTTCCCTTGGTTATGATGATGTGATCGAGCTGCTTTAACCTGTTTAGCGACCGCTTTATTTTACGGTTTCCCTTTTTACCCGTCATTCCGAGGGCATCGGCCAGCAGTGGAGTTGGGATGGATGCATCCGGGTAGTTTTTTAGAATGTCTATAATGTTTTTTTCGAGTGAACTTAACTTGTTATTACTCATGTATAATGTTTGATCTATTAAAAATTTATTTTTTCTCAGCTATCTCTTCCTGATTGGTATCATCGCTGTTATCATCATTTTTGATCCCAAACAACTTACGGAATGCACCTGCAATTCTTGAACGTAAATTTTGCCAGGTGTTAAACTGAACCTGGGCTTCTACGCCAACGCCGTTCATTTCCTGCGACTGGCGCGATTCAACACCGCTTGTGTACGCAAGGGTTGGATCCTGCCGGTGAAATGCTGTAACAGAAAAGGTGCGGTTAATTCTGTAGGTCGCACCAATATCCCCAATATCGCTCTGCTCACCTGTAATTTGTCCTTCGCGGCGTAGAACAATACGGTCATCAAAAAGTCTGAGTGCCACTCCCAGGTCAACTTCGTTAAATTGGTTAAGGTTGAAGTCGATGTCAAATGTGATGTCGCTGCGCAAGAGAGAATTTATCTGGTTGGATAGCAGCGGGTTGATAATCTGGCTAGTAACAAACGGACTTACCACAGCCGCGCCGGAAAAACTCTCCGCAAGGCCGAGCCCCTGTGCCTGTGTTGGGGGCAAAAAGTTGCCGCTGATCAGGATACTTGTGGCCTGTATTAACTTCTCTTCTTCGTTCTGATTTAAATTATTGATCTGTGCTGTTATGGTTGGATCGGATATACCATCTATTCCGGTTGGCATTCTGAAGAAGAAATCGTTTTCTACCGCATTGATTGTTCCTCCAATTACCAGTACCAGTTCAACAGGAACCCGCTGGGATGCATCGATACCGGCTCCAGCCGCTGACCCGGTAAGCAGGGTAGATATATTTGGCCTGGCTCTGTAAACCGCTGTAACATCGAGGTCTGCATCAATTAAGTCACCTGACCAGCTAATAGTGCCCCCTTCTTCGAGAGTAAAACGCCGGGTAAATATGTCGCCGCTGACAAATTGGTAGCTTCCGCTCGCAATGTTATACCGGCCAAAAAGGCTAACGTCCTGATCTTCAAGCAGAATACGCATTTGACCCGTCCCATCAGCTGTTAAAATATCGCTGGTAACCTCGTCAAAAATCATACGAACGGTAAATGGATCTTCAGCTTCGAACTGCATATCCATGGTGAATCGCTGGAGAAACGTTAATTCCTCTTGTTCCCCGTTTCCATTCCCGTTTTCATCATCACTTTGTGAAACGCCCCAAAATGGGCCCTCAAACGACTCAACGAACTCGATAAAGCTGCGCTCCTGCTCGATTTCTGTCTCTGGCTCGAGTGGAATTGACATAACTGAGTTTGGAGAAATACGTACGGGGCCGATGGTTCGCAGTTCAGGAGAGATGTTGGTTCCCACAATTTCAGCTTCTCCGGTTCCGAAAATCGAGCCGTAAAAGGGAATGTCCGGGTCGGATGTAGTATCTAAAAACTGGAGGTCATCCAGTGAAAGGCGGATGTTGATGTATTTTGTAGGCATAAAATCATTCAGATCCACACCTCCCGTGAGAATACCCGTTCCGCCTTCAGAATCGCGGAGACGCACCTCCTCAAGTATAAGGCCCTCCGATTTATTAAATGTTAGTTCCCCGGAAAGGTCGTATTCAACTTCTGTAAATGCAGGTGTTCCTGTAGCTTCGGCAACTTCAAAACGGGAGTTAAAATCAAAGTCGTTTAAATTTCCGCTAAGAGTTCCGGTACCGGTGCCGGCTCCTTCCATTTGCGTTACAATATTTGGGACAATTACACTAACGATCCACATGTCGATTTGTGCAAGATCGGCATTGAACTCAAACAGTTTATCGTTTTCGCCAAGGCTTTCGTCCGGGAGTCGAAAGTATCCGTCCAGACTCAGGTCCTGGCCAATCCCGTTATTTTCATTCAGATACCCCTGGTATTTCTCAGGATCTGTGAAGACTCTGATCGATGTGTCGAATCTCTCTTCATCCTGATTTAGTTCGCTTGTAAAGGAAACATCGCCAATTGTGCGATTCTGCATCATGGCGTTATTGATTCGAAAGTTGCCCTGAAAAACGGGGATATCAGTCAACGTTCGGGTTTGAAAATCACCATTCAGAATTCCGGAAAAATTGACTCTACCCGGGATTAAGTCGGATATGCGCTGCAGGTCGAAGTTTTGAATTTCATAGAAAATCTGGTCGTCAATATCATTACTATAGGTGCCGTCAATCCGGATATAATCGGAGTCACTGACCATGACAAATTCTTTGATGCTAAATTTATTATTCGATTGGTAGATAAATTCAGGCATACCACTGGACTCCCACCTGTATGCGGATGTGCCAACCGAGAGATTTTCGAGTGCTATGGAAATCTCTTCCTCGTTTAAAAGCCCGTAAAGGTTTAGATCCAGTGAAAGATCATCTTCCATACGCTCAATATGATTTGTAACCCGAATGGAATCATCCCGCATGCTCAGTACAAATTCCGATTTTTTGAGGTTTAGAGAGTTAATCCGGGTATTTCCGCTGTTGATGCGTACATCAACGGTAGCCGATTCTTTTAGCGTATTGTTGCGGTTAAAACTTGCTGTAAAATCGGTATTCAGACTCTCAGCAGTGTAGTTTCCGTACCGGATTTGGGGATCGAACAAGTTGCCGGTTAGAAGAAAGCGTTCGCCGGTTGCCGTGATACTGCTGTTAAATTGTGCGTTACTTTCTATGCGGGGCAAATTTGGGAAATATTTACGGAGCAGAGAAAGATCTTTAATCGTCATATCGAAATCGAGATTCACCGGTTCCGTGTTTGTCAGTAAAGTGTCGGGCCGGGTTATAGTACTGTCGGGTGCCAGCTTAAACTCAGTCTGAATTCGTTCATTAAAAAAAGCTGCCCAGTAACGTTGCATCTCTTTCAGTGGCTTTGGACGCAGATTGCCAATAATTTCACCATCAAAAAAGGAGCTGGTAAAGCGGATTCGCCTGTCACTGTTTACGTCGGAAATATCAGCGTAAAATTGATGTGCCCGAAGTGTGTCGGCTTCGATAGAAGATTCACCAATTTCAAAACTTACCCGGCCCTCCACATCTTCAACAGACGTTCCCTGGAGGTTTGTAGAAAAAGAACCATTAAAATTGGTGCTGTCTGCATAAAAACCAGGCACATATTTCTTGATATCGAAGTTTCGAACTCTTCCATCTGAGGTAAAAGCCCTGCTTCCGTTTATTTCACTATATGATCCATTTCCGGTTATCATCAATTCTGCGTCCGATCCGGTAATGTCGTAGTTTAGTGTTTGCCCGTTGTAGGTAAACAGGGCTTCAAAATGATCTACTCCGGTTCCTAAAATCACACTTCTGCTCAGGTTAAGCCGGCTTGTGAACTCGGCGTTTTCACCAAATCCCGTTCCATTCAGCGTAATACCTCCCTGCAGCCGGGAGTTTCGGACCGAATCGCCCACAAAAGGAGTAATGTCGAGTGAGTCTACTTCGAAATTAAAGTTGTACGCGGTGGTATCGGCAAATTCCAGGGCGCCATCGAGCTCTACTGACCCGGCTTCGGTTTCAGCTAAAAAATCAGCCTCAATAAAGCTGCGGCTGGCCTGCAGCTCCCCGCGAATCGTGCTCAACTGGTAATGCTCGAGATCAACGTCATTATTGAAATATGTTTCTGAGGCCCATGCAAGTTCATTTGGATGAATGACAACATTATCAAGCCGTGTTTCTATAGTAGCTGATGAATCAAAAATGGAGCGGGCTTCTGCTGAAATCAGAACCGAAGACTCACCTATATTGGCCTGGAATCGGTCTATAAAATATTGCGACGCGTCGCCTTCTGATTGCAGCTCCAAAACCAAATCATCATTAAAAGATGGATAACCCGGGAGGAACTGCTGTATGAGCTCTGTACTGAGAGAGCTTCTCGTAATTTCAAAACCGTAATCTGCTTCCAGAAACTGTTTTGTGAGACTGTCTGACCGAATATTCACGGGTATAGCTTCGAAACTAAAGTCAGCATTTCCGATATCCGTTCGCACTTCAAACCGGTTCAATTCAAAAAACTCGCCATCGTTATAAAATTGCCCCCTCATTCCCAGGGAATTATAGGATGTGCCGGGCAGGTCGGCCTCGAATTGAGCCAACTGGAAAAAGAGCTGGGTTTCAGATACTTCGATGAATACGTCGATATTAATATTCTCTGCCTGCAGCGGTGTAGTGAGTCCGGTTTTTTCCGGTATCTGAATGGTTTCATCTAAGTATAGAGAACCGTTGCTAACTGTAATTTCGGGTACAAAAAAGCTCAGATTCTGAATGAGTGCAGTGGATCTTTCAGGTTCTTCTGCGAACTGATTTCTTTCGGTGGTCCGTGTGAAGAGGGTCTGAATATTAAGCTTAGATTCGATTTTGGTGATATTAGCGACAGGCTCAGATACATCGAAAGATGTGATTTCCACACTTTGCTGCAACAGCTGCCACCAGCTTATTTTTACGGATGCTTCCTCAAAGCGAAGCACAGTGTTTGTGGAATCATCCGGTAGTGTAAATCGTACATCTTTAAGTGTGGCCGAGAAGGGAAGAATTCCGTCAAATTCCCCGATATACAGCTCTCCGTTATAGTTATTGCGAAAAGCGTTTTCTACTTCATTGCTAATGTACTGTCTGCTTTGCGGAATCTGCAGAATCCCCACAGTGAGCAACAATATTACAGAAAGCACTCCTGCGAGCACAAAAACCGTGCGCCAGAAAAGTGTCCATAATTTATGTATGAATCGAAGTATCAACGTATTTTCTGCAGTAATTTTATGTTATAGTTCCTCAAAAGCCGTTTTCCATGCTCTGTTTATCAGGGTTTGGTCAGCAACGGTTTTAAGCACTGGCTGCTGCCAGTTTTGTAACAATACAAATGTTATATATTCTCCCACTCTTTTTTTATCGGACTTCATAACGGTATTCAAAGAGTCCATATCGAAGTTCTGTTTTTCTACGCTAAACGAGTACAGTTTCTTAAATGGACCGAAAGGATCGCCTAAATGAACTGAGAAAATTTCTTCAGACAGCTTTTTTGCAGCCAGCATACCTAAAAATACGGCCTCTCCGTGGCTTATTTCACTAAATTTACAGGCCTTTTCCAGAGCGTGAGCAAAGGTATGTCCAAAATTGAGATAGGCCCGTACGCCACTTTCAAACTCATCTTCTTTCACAATTTCTGCTTTTATGCGAATACTTTTATTAATGATGGAGTGTAATTTTACCCGATCAATATTTGATTTGTCCTGTTCAGTGAAAATCTTTGCTTCATCAAAAATGGATGAATCCCGTATTGCGGCATATTTTAAAATTTCGCTCAGCCCGTTTATCCACTCTTTATCAGGAAGCGTCTGAAGAAAAGCGGTATCGGCAATAACCGCCTCCGGCTGATTAAAAGAACCAATTAGGTTTTTGCCCGTTTCGAAATTAATGCCCGTTTTTCCTCCAATAGAACTGTCGACCATGGCCAGGAGAGTGGTTGGAATATGAATAAAGGGCACCCCCCGCAGCGTGGTTGCCGCCACAAATCCCCCCAGGTCACCCGTAACACCTCCGCCTATAACGATTATGGGTGTGTTTCTGCGAACCTGATGGGTTAATAAATACCCGGTACATTTCTCCCAAAATCCAACTGTTTTGCTCGCCTCGCCACTGGGTACGACAAAAGTGTGCAGTTTATCAAATAGAGGAGAGATAACGGTATCAATATGTCTGTGGTGAGCTTTCTGTACCTTCTCATCAATAATAAGGTAAAGTGTGTCTTTTGGGTAGTCGTTAAGTACAGAGGCCAGTGCATCAGCCAAAATATTTTCGCCTGTAAAAACCGGGTAGGTTGCCGATGATGTTTCAACTGTGATGTTACTTTTCATAAAACGAAAGTTTATTGATGATCGAATCTGCAATCTCTTCTGGAGATAAGGTAGCGGTTTTAACGGTTATATGAGCCTGTGTGTAGAACGGAGTTCGCTCTTCCAGCAGTGTGTGAATTCTTTTTTTTAATTCAGAATGATCTGCTTCAGAAATCATAGGCCTTCCTGAACTGTTCTGAAGGCGTTCTAAAATCGTTTCAAGCGGCGGTTCCAGGTATACAAGCCAGCCATTCAATTTAATATGGTCCACCAAATGCTGATTTTGAAGTGCGCCACCACCTAAAGCCATTACACCCTTCATCTCTTCGGTTTGTGCAATCAGCAGTTTTCTTTCAATTGTTCTGAATGTTTGCTCGCCTTTAACTTCAAAAATCTCCGGAATCGTTAGTTCTTCCTGATCTTCAATCATTTGGTCCAGATCAAAGAAGGAGACCTGAAGTTTTTTAGCCAGGGGACGACCGACCGTTGATTTTCCGGCTCCCATCATACCGCAAAGAAAAATTGGTTGTTTTATCTGCCGACTCATTTATGCACTGAATTTTTTCGGGGGTACCATTTCAACTTCCTCTTTCATAACGCGAACTGTGCCAGCGGGTGCGCCTTTCGGTTTCGTGATATATTTTCGTTTTGTAACAATGACGGGTGCCAGGCCCGAGCCCCTTGCCTTGGAATTCCAGGCTGCTATGGATGCCGCTTTCAAAATAACATTTTTAGGGGGCATCTCTTTTTGATTGTCCATTCTTATCACTACATGCGAACCGCCAACACCTCGGGCATGGAGCCATACGTCTTCTTTATGGGCGGCTGTGGTAAGCTGATCATTACTTTTTGCGTTCTTGCCAATCCAGATTTCATATCCATCAATGTGTGCCCGCCGAAAAGGAAGAGACTCATTTCCAGATGCCTTTGAAAGAACACCCGTTGCTATAAGTTCATCTTCATGTTCACTGAACCACTCTTCAAACTCATAAACCTTTTCAATATTCTGGAAAGACTTTTTCAGATCCTCAACCTTTCTGATCTCTACCTGAGCCTCTTTAAGCCTTCGTTTCGATTCCTCAATGTTCTTTAGAGTGTCAGAGGATTTTTCGTAATAGTACTGAGCGTTTTCAGCTAATGAGAGATGAGGCTTAACGGAAATGGTTACTTTCCTGTTTTGATCGTAAAAATTTTCAAACTCAACTTTACCGGTTCCCGGCTCGACCTCTTCATGGGCATGAGCCATTAAAATATGTCCATACTGCTCATATTTTTCGGCTCTGTCGAACCCTTTGTCGGCCTGCTTTAGCTGCTCAATAATCGAACTGAGTTTATTAAACTGCTTATCCAATGCGGGTTCAATGGTACTCTTTTTCGATGAAAGACGTCGTTGTTCCGACGTTTTGTAGTAGACATACCGAATGGCTTCAGAAATGGTTTCTGTTTTTTTAATATTTGAAACAGGAAGCAGATCATCCGGGACAAGACATATATTACCACTCGAAGCTATTCGGTATTCGGGACGTTCCAGGATAGCGTTTGTAAGTTTCCTGGTAATTTCACGACACTTCTGTGGAGTTGCTTCATCCAGTTCATAATGATCAATGACATGGTTTATCAGATGCCTCGGAAATTTAATATTGGTAGCCAGTATGGCCTGTTTTGCGTTCATGTTCTCTTTTAACTCTTTTTGTTGGGGTGCTTTTCTTGGCGCAGGCTCATTTTGGCCAATATTGTCATCCGGATTTTTAAAAGAGTCTGAAATTTGGCCCTCTTTTACCATGAATACATTGGGGTGATTTCCAAAAAGCCGAAAAATCAGTTTGAAATCGGAATGGAAATGAATTGTTATAAACCTGTCATTTTCGGCAAGGGTTACATCGGTAATTTCTTTCTGTTCAAGGTCATTAAAAAAATGGGTGATGTTGCTCTTTTTTGCCGGTCGAAATTTGTCGGGAAACAGAGCGGTTTCAGCTGAGTGAGCAGAAAAACGGACACGAAAAGGGTCACCATTACGAATTAGGTATGCGTCCCAAACATCTTTATGAGGAGAGAGACTATATTGAAAATTCGCGCCTGTACATTTGGCTTTTAGTTCTTCTGTTAAATATATTAAAGTGTAAAAGTTATTCATCTAAGTGATTGTTATGTAAACAGACATTAATCAAAAATAATTTATGCAGTATCCAATT
>Ga0102931_1000762_pt1 | contig 15865 bp, 16 predicted proteins | sample SalPonR1_C_D1_MG_FD_79282 | JGI IMG/M metagenome (GOLD analysis project Ga0102931, IMG submission 79282) | Salt pond soil microbial communities from South San Francisco under conditions of wetland restoration - Salt Pond MetaG R1_C_D1_MG | ecosystem: Environmental > Aquatic > Marine > Intertidal... | reverse complement strand
TTAAGGAAAGGTGCGTGTGAGCACGCACGCCAAGCTTGCTCAGTTGGGGAATGGCAGTTCGCGAACCACTTCTGGTGGGAATACCCTACCCAACTGGGAGCCCACTCCGTGATCACTCATCCGCCCCGCATACACGCCACAGAAGTTGAGCCACGTTCCGATCTTGCTTTGAAGGGTGACGTTCCTATCGCCTCCAGGATTCAGGATTCCCGTTCCTTTCCCGATAACAGGCGCTCCTGACAGCCCACGATTACCCAAGGTGTCGATTAAGTACGGGTTGTTTGCTGTTGCACCACTTTGCATGTCGCTCGCGAGCGTCCCTCGCTTGAAAATCGGAGCTTGAATGCCCTCAGGAAACCCGATGATGAAGCATTCGTCCATCACTCGAGGTTTCCATGATGTCTCGAAATCTACCATGCGATTCATAGCAACGATATGCCAAGCGCTTGTTTCAAATTGCGGAAATGGAATGGCTACAACATCCACTGTTGGACTACTCGAGTGACCGATCCACTGCGGCTCATGCTCCTCATTGTAGAGGGGAACAACAACTCGATGGCGCTCGATCTTGGGATGCACAGCTGCAGGTCCGTTAGTCTTATGCCCATAGAATAAGACCGAAACATGCGAAGGAGTGAAGCTTCCCAAGCGAGATCCATCTATGCTATTCAGGCCGGTCACATTATGCCAGTTAGTAACTATAAACAGTCTTGAATTATTCAGCCAGAAGAATCCGGAGAAAAATGCGCTTGCGGTGATTGACCCATCGTCAAATTTTCTAAATGCTTCCGCCTTGACTACAGATTTCGCAAGACCGTTAAGATTTGGCGTGACGATTTCAGTCACTGACTCACCGCCCCCGCCGCTTTACATTCCCCCCGCGCTGCCCGGCCCGCCCCGCCGTGCTCCGCGCCTTCGATCCTTGTGACGCCTCCACCGCGGCCTCCACCGCCGACTGCCGCGCGAGCGGGTCGTCGGAGATTGCGAGGTCCACCGCTTCCAGCCGCTTGACCTCGTCGCGCAGGCGCGCCGCCTCCTCGAATTCGAGGTTCTCGGCGGCCTTGCGCATGTCGGCGCGCAGCCCGTCGAGCACCGCTTCGAGGTTCGCGCCGTGCAGGGGACGCTCGATCTTCGCCGTCACGCGCGCCATGTCTGTGTCGCCCTTGTAGAGGCCCGACAGCACGTCATCGACGTTCTTGCGGATCGTCGTCGGGGTGATGCCGTGCTCCAGGTTGTAGGCCACCTGCTTTTCCCGGCGCCGTTCGGTTTCGCGCAGCGCGCGCTCCATCGAGCCGGTGATCCGGTCGGCATACATGATGACGCGGCCGTCGACGTTGCGCGCGGCCCGTCCGATGGTCTGGATGAGCGAGGTCTCCGACCGCAGGAACCCCTCCTTGTCGGCGTCGAGAATCGCCACCAGCCCGCATTCGGGGATGTCGAGCCCTTCGCGCAGGAGGTTGATGCCCACCAGCACGTCGAAGGCGCCGAGGCGGAGATCGCGCAGGATCTCGATCCGTTCGATCGTGTCGATGTCGGAATGCATGTAGCGGACCTTGATGCCCTGCTCGTGCATGTACTCGGTGAGATCCTCGGCCATGCGTTTCGTCAGCGTGGTGACGAGCGTGCGGTAGCCTGCGGCGGTCACGCGGCGGACCTCGTCGAGAAGGTCGTCGACCTGCATCTCGACGGGCCGGATCTCGACCTGCGGATCGACGAGGCCGGTGGGACGGATGACTTGTTCGGTGAAGACGCCACCGGTCTGTTCCAGTTCCCACGGACCCGGCGTTGCCGAGACGAAGATCGACCGGGGGCGCATGGCGTCCCACTCCTCGAACTTGAGGGGGCGGTTGTCCATGCAGGACGGAAGGCGGAAGCCGTGTTCGGCCAGGGTGAACTTGCGCCGGTAGTCGCCCCGATACATGCCGCCGATCTGCGGGACGGAGACGTGGCTCTCGTCGGCGAAGACGATGGCGGTATCGGGGATGAACTCGAAGAGGGTGGGGGGCGGTTCGCCGGGGGCGCGGCCGGTGAGGTAGCGCGAGTAGTTCTCGATGCCGTTGCAGGCGCCGGTCGCCTCCATCATCTCGAGGTCGAAGTTGGTGCGCTGTTCGAGCCGCTGGGCCTCAAGCAGCTTTCCGTCCGAGACGAGTTGGTCGAGGCGCTGGCGCAGTTCGGCCTTGATGCCCTTGATCGCCTGGTTGAGCGTCGGGCGGGGTGTGACGTAGTGGGAGTTGGCGTAGACACGGACGCGGTCGAAGGTGTCGGTCTTCGCGCCCGTGAGCGGGTCGAATTCGGTGATCGATTCAAGTTCCTCGCCGAAGAACGACAGCCGCCAGGCGCGGTCCTCCAGGTGGGCCGGCCAGATCTCGAGGCTGTCGCCGCGGACGCGGAACGAGCCGCGCTGGAAGCCCTGATCGTTGCGGCGGTACTGCTGGGCGACGAGATCGGCCATCACCTTGCGCTGGTCGTAGCTCTCGCCCGTCTTGAGGTCGAGCGTCATGGCGCCGTAGGTCTCGACCGACCCGATGCCGTAGATGCAGGAGACCGAGGCGATGATGATGACGTCGTCGCGTTCCAGAAGCGCCCGGGTGGCGGAGTGGCGCATCCGGTCGATCTGTTCGTTGATCTGCGATTCCTTCTCGATGTAGGTGTCCGAGCGCAGGACGTAGGCCTCGGGCTGGTAGTAGTCGTAGTAGCTCACGAAGTATTCGACCGCGTTCTCCGGGAAGTAGCCCTTGAACTCGCCGTAGAGCTGCGCCGCAAGCGTCTTGTTGGGGGCGAGGATGATCGCCGGGCGCTGGGTGTCCTCGATGATCCGGGCCATCGTGTAGGTCTTGCCGGTGCCGGTGGCGCCAAGCAGGACCTGCTCGCGCTCCCCGCCTTTGACGCCGCCCGAAAGTTCCGCGATCGCGGTGGGCTGGTCGCCGGCGGGCTGAAACTCGGTGTGCATGACGAACCGCCGGCCGCCCTCGAGCTTCTCCCGGGTCTTCACGTCGGGCGCGGGGGAGTGGAGGATCGGCATTTGCGACGGGTGAGTGTTGTGCATGGCGGGACGTCCGAGTCGGGGCGGCGGGAACCTTTACAATTGTTCTCTTTTTGTGCCGGTTCAAGCGGGGGGATGACGACGAGGCCGCTCCGGCCTCCTGCGGGGGATCTCCGGGCACCGCCCCGCCCCCGCGTCGGACGCCGGCGGGGTAAACAACCTGAGGTATATTTATGTGTTGCAATGGCACTTTATTGGGGTTACGTTGGCTTTGCAAGCAGCGGAACCGGCTGCCGGCCGGCAGCACACCCCACTCACCCCTCGCTCCTTGCCGGCCGGCAGCCGGGGACCTCCGACCCCGCTGCGGCGGCGCGGCGCTTGCAGAGCGCGGTACTTTCCCCGATATAATCGGAGTCAGCCAAGGAGGGATTCATGCGCGCCCGCATCTACCAGCCTTCTAAGACCGCCATGTCCTCGGGAACCGCCCGGACCAAGCACTGGATTCTCGAATACGTGCCGGAGACGGCGCGCCGTATCGACCCGCTGATGGGATGGACGTCGTCGGCCGACACGCAGCAGCAGATCCGGATCCGGTTCGACACCAAGGAGGCGGCGCTCGAATACGCCCGGGATCACGGGATCGAGGCGATCGTGCTCGACCCGAAGAAGCGCAAGCCGAACATCCGCCCGCGCGGCTACGGCGAGAATTTCGCGACCAACCGCCGGGGCGCCTGGACTCACTGACGCTTGCCTTTTCGGGACGGCTTGCCCAGAAACGGACGCGAGCGACCCCATAGCTCAACTGGATAGAGCAGCTGACTTCTAATCAGCAGGTTGAGGGTTCGAGTCCTTCTGGGGTCGCCAATGAAAACAAGAACCTCGTGCGTCACCACGTTGGCAGCCCTACAGGGGCTGACCCGCGCGCCAGACCCGGTTCAGCGAGAGTTCGTCGGCAAGGTGGACGAAATCGGCCGCGCGGCCCGGAGCGAGGCGGCCGACGGCGTGGCCGAGGCCTGCCGCGTCGGCGGGGATCGAGGTGGCCATCGCCAGCGCCCGGGCGATCGGCAGGCCCACCTCTTCGACCGTCACCCGAAGACACGCGGCCATGTCGCAGTCCGCGCCGGCGAGCGTTCCGTCCTCGAGGGTCAGCCGGCCGTCCCGGCGCAGGATCCGCCGGGCGCCGAGGGTGAACCCGGCCGCGTCCGTCCCTGCCACGGCCATCGCATCGGTGACGAGGAAGAGGTGCCCGTCGCCGCGTTTCGCGCGGATCGCGACGCGGAGCGTCCCGGGCGCGACGTGAATCCCGTCGGCGATGAGGCCGGCCGACACCCCGGCGTCGAGCGCGGCGCCGACGAGGCCGGGTTCGCGGCTGCCCAGCTGGCTCATCGCGTTGAAGAGATGGGTGACCATCCGGGCGCCCCGATCGAATGCGCGGCGGGCCTCGGAGCCGGCGGTGTCGGTATGGCCGAGGCTCACCGTCACGCCGGCTTGGGCGAGCGCATGGATCTGTTCGAGCGAGGCCGCTTCCGGTGCGAGCGTCACGACGAGGGCGGGGAGACCCGCGCGCGCGTCGAGGAGAAGGGCGAGGTCTTCGTCGCGCATCGGGCGAAGCCGCGCGGGGTCGTGCGCGCCTTTGCGGCGGGGATCGAGATGGGGGCCTTCGAGGTGGAGACCTGCGAAGCCCGGCAGGCCGGTGCGGACCGCATCGAGACCTGCCGCGATCACCGCGCGGGTCGTCTCGGGCGTGTCGGAGATGAGTGTCGGCAGCAGACTGGTCGTGCCGAGGCGGGCGTGGGTCTCGCAGATCCGGGCAAGGCTTTCGGCGACCGGCGCGTCGCCCAGCATCACGCCGCCGCCGCCGTTCACCTGGAGATCGACGAAGCCCGGGGCGAGGAGCCCGCCGCCGAGGTCGGTCATCGGCGCGTCGGGAAGGTCGCCCGGTCTGACGAGCGCGGAGATCCGGCCGTCCTCGACCAGGAGCGCCATATCGTCGTGGATCCTGTCGCCGTCGAAGATGCGGGCGCCGGCGAAGGCATGGAGGCTCATGTCCGGTTCTCGGCAGCTGCCTCGAGAAGGGCCAGCGCCAGCGTCAGCGCGCCGTCGAGCGCCGTCCCCCGCGGCGGACGGATCAGAGCGCCGAAGCGCGGGGCGAGGCGGCGGACGTAGACATCGGCGAGGCCGCCATGGAATGCGATCGGCAGGGGCCCGTCCTCCAACAGGCGGTCGATGGCGCGGGCCACGTAGTCCGCGGCCTCCGACAGGATCGCGTCTGCGGCCGGATCGCCGTCGGACGCAGCCGCGACGACTGCGCGGGCGTGACGGGCGAAGGCGTCCGGGCGGGCCTGCATCGACTGCGCGGCGAGGGTTTCGGGACCGCCTTCGGCTTCGAGTATCGAGCCGAGCAGCGGGGTCATCGGGGCAAGGCCGTCCACGGCGTGAAGCGCCATCCGCATCGCGGCCCGGCCCAGCGAGGCGCCGCCTGCCTCGTCGCCGAGCGCGAAGCCCCAGCCGCCGGCCGTGGTGACGGCGCCGTTCCGCTGTGCCGCGAAGGCGGAGCCGGTGCCGACGATCGCGACGATGCCGTCTGCGCCGCCGTGAGCGCCGGCGAGCGCGATGCGGGCATCGGAGACGACGGTGGACCGCGCGAAAGGCAGGCGCGCCGCGACCCACTCGGCGTGACGGACGACGTTCGCGCCGGCGAGGCCGAGAGCGGCGACGGTTCGGTCGGGCGGCACCGGCACTCCCCCTGCGTCGATGGCCGTCGTGGCCCCGGCGAGGATGTTGCGGAGAGCGGCGTCACGGTCGGTTGCGATGTTCGCCATTCCGCCGGTCGCCGTCGCGATGACGCGTCCCGTCGCGTCCGCCAGCGCCACGCGGCAGCCGGACCCGCCTCCATCGACGCCGAGAAGATACACCGCACACCTCCCTGTTCCGGGGCATAATGCACGATCCCGGGCGGTTGCCCAGAGCGGCCGTTCGGTCCGTTCCCTTCCGGCGTACCCGAATCCGCCGCTGCGCCGGGCTCACCTCCACTCCGGCCGCGGGCGATCGTTCAAGACACTCGGGCTGGCTTCGGCCATCCGCATCCCGTGCCGATCGAAGCATCTGTCGCTACCGGAAATGACCGTCGATTGGCCGCATTCTGGCCAAGGAGAACTGATCTCTTGAGGACAACATTTTCAGGGGCCTCGATGATCACGATCCTGCATGACTCCCATCTCGCCGACGGTCACACCGTCGAGACCGCATCGGCCGAGGGTATCTTTGTAACGGCCCGGTCGCGCGCCGCCTGTCGGCTCGCCGCGCTGCTGATGAAGCAGGGCTACGGGCGGCATCTGCCCGTCCGCATAGTCCGTGCCGATCCCTGGTTGTTTGGCCCGCCTCACGAAATCAGGGGCGTTCGCCTGGACACCGCGGCAACGCTCGACTTCCTCGGCGGAGAGGACCAGACGGGTCCCGTCGCACCGGAACTTCTGAGGCGGAGGTGAGCGATGCCGCCTCAGCCGTGTGCCATAGCAGCCGCAAGTTTCTTGAGAGATCTGTCGTCCGCGGTGTCGGGATCGATTTCGGCGGTCAGTTCGTGCATGCGGGAAAGGCGGCTCGAGAGCATATCGATCGCCTCTTCCGAGAATTCCTGCGTGTCGGATGCGAAGCTGCCCAACGAGCGGCCACCGCAGCCCTCGACCGAAATCGACACGCCATATTTCAAACCGAAGCCTGCCGCCGCGGAAAGAACCCCCGCATCGTCGATGGCAGTGAGATTGCTCCACCGGGCCCACCCGAGGTTTTCCACGCCCCAACGGACGGTCGGATCGCTCAGAAGGAACCCGCGACGGGTGTATTCGTCCATCCAAGGCTTCGGATACTTCTGGAAAATGTACTTCGACGTGGTGAATTCGAGATGCAGGCCGATAGCATATCCTGCAGAACTGAGATCGGAGAACCCGCTCAGTATGCTCTTCACTTCTTCCTCTGGCGTCATCGCTGTCCCCGTGAGAAACCGCCCCCAAGCGTTTACCGATAGTGCAATACTAGTCGACAGTGTACGCGTACGGCAATGAGGGTGAACGACAAGCTGGCGATGCATGGCGACAGGTGACAGCACAATAGCCGATTATGCGTTCTCGGAACTCGCCAACGCGGGATTCTACATTGCGTACCGCGTCGAATTTCTGCTGCCCGAGTTCGAGTACAACTCCCTGCCACGTCCCTGGGTGCACAAATACACGCAACAGGGCCTCATGATGCTCGATCCCGTCATGCGATGGATCTACGGAAACTCCGGTCGGATCCGGTGGAGCGAGATCGACATCGCCGACACGAGCGGAGTTCTAAAGCGTGCGGCAGAATACGGTCTGGCCTACGGAGCAGCGATCGCCCTGAAAGACAAGACAGAAACCGGCCTTCGCAGCTTTGGAAATTTCGCCCGCTCCGATCGGGAGTTCACGTCTGACGAGATCAACGATCTGGCGCGTCGGCTCGAGTTGCTGTTCGGGGACCTGGCGGCCCCGGTCGATATCACCGAGGCCGAGATCGAGGCTCTTGGGCTGGTCAAGAATGGCCTGCTCATAAAGGAAGTCGCCTTCGAGCTCGGCATCTCCGAAGGCGCGGTCAAGCAGCGACTGCGGAGCGCGAAGGACAAGCTGGGGGCCAGAACGACGCCTCACGCCGTTTCGGTCGCCAGCGGCTACGGACTCATCTGACCGAAGTGTGGATAACTTGCCGCACACTGCGATGCGCGCAAGAAACCTTTGCTTGAACCCTAGAGCTTTGGACCGTTTCGGCATTTAATCCGAGTTGCTGGTTAGGGGCGAAAAATTGAAAAATATCGTGTTCGACATGTCGGACATGCATCTGCATGGATCGGCGTTCTACGACTTCCTCAGGCTCAGGAAGCGGTTCTTCATCGATGGGTTGGGCTGGGATATTCCGACGGACGGGATCGTCGAAATGGACCAGTACGACACCCCATACGCGCACTATTCGCTGGTCGAGCATGATGGTCAGATCATCGCCGGAACCCGCTGCCAGTCGACCGCCGTCTCCTGGGGGCCCTATTCCTGCATGATGCGGGACGCGTCGCTCGGGCTTCTCAACGGCATTCCGGATGATCTGTTCGATCCCGATGTCTGTTCACCGGAACTCTGGGAAGGGACTCGCCTCGTCGTCGCAGACGAAGTCCGCTCCGTCATGCGGCGTACCCAGTGTCTCGCCCTCGCCATCGACGGTCTCGTCCGGAGCATCAGGAGCCGGGGAGGCACATCCTTCATCACCTTCTCGCCGCTGCCGCTTCAGAGGACCGCGCGCATGGTCGGCGTCGAGGCAGAGCGCATGAGCCGCGCCTACGTTTGTGCCTCGGACGGTCGGGAGTATGCCGTGTTCCGCGCTCCCGCGACACGCGCCGTCGACCGGCTCGAGGCTTTGGGAATCAATCCGGAGACACACGAGGTCATCGAGGCCGAATTCAGTCTGGCCGGGTGACATTCGGCGTGCGGCTCGTTCGTTCGCACCCTCTCGTGGTGCGCCCGTCGTTGCTGCTCTTCGTCATCCTTGGCGAACGAGGTCTCGGAGACCGCGGGCTCCCGGCCCTCGCGACGCGGTGCGGGGCGCGACCGCGGGCGTCCGGCCAGGACCAGTAAACGCGGAGCGTGCGACGCGTGGCGACAGGCCAACTTTTGGCCCCAAAGCGGACATACCCCCGCCGCAGGGCTTAGCGAGGGTCTTGCGTACCGTTATCACTCGTGAACGCACGCTGCAAAGCAGACCAAGGGCAAACGACACACCATCAGCTCAATCGCCCGGACGTCACGGGGGCCGCTTGCAGGGCGGCCCCCTTTTTCTTGCCACCGATCCGCGGCCCCGAAAGACTGCGGACGGACACTCCCGATACTCGTAACACATATGCAGCACCCACCGTGCGAGGATCATGATGGCACCACCGCTGCCAGCCAACAACCTTGACAAAGGGTATGTTGAAGAAGGACTTCCGCACCAATGGCGTCCATTTACGCCGATTGTCGGCGATACGTGGAGAGTGGAGCCGACGGGATGGCCAATCCCCCAGAGTCAGCCCCTTTTTTAGAGGTTCCGCGTCCGCGAGCAGCGGCGCGTCAAAGCCGTGATCAACGCGTGGATATTGTCCGCCGGCAGGTCCTGGCCTGCAAAGCGCATGCAGGGGGCGCCTGACGGCGAAGTGAGCGCAGGGCCGCGACGAGAGCAGCAGTCCGCCCGGGCCTCAACGGACCAGGATCGCCCGGAAGTCGTTGACGTTGGTGCCGGTGGGGCCGGAAACGAAGAGATCGCCCACGGCGTCGAAGGCGCTCCAGGCGTCGTGCCGGGCCAGAAGCGCCGCCGGATCGCGTCCTGCCGAGCGTAGCCGCGCTGCCGTCGTGCCGTCGGCGAAGGCGCCTGCGTTGTCCTCCGAGCCGTCGATTCCGTCGGTATCGGCGGCGAGCGCGGTGATCCCCGCCTCTCCGTCGAGCGCCAGCGCGAGGGCCAGGAGGAACTCGGTGTTGCGTCCGCCGCGACCGCCGTCGCGTTTCAGCGTCACCGTCGTCTCGCCGCCCGAAAGGATCGCGACCGGTCTTACGAAGGGGCGATCCCTCCGCGCCACTTCGCGGGCGAGCGCGGCATGCACCTTGCCGACCTCTCGCGCCTCGCCCTCGATCGCGTCGGAAAGGATGACCGCCGGGACGCCATCGGTCTCGGCCGCGCGGGCGGCAGCTTCGAGCGAAAGGGACGCGGAAGCGATCACCCGCACCTCGTCGCGACCGAATGCACCATCATCCGGCCGGGGCGCGTCTTCGGTAGCCTCCCTCAGATGCGCCATGATCCGGTCGGGCAGGGAGATGCCGTGGCTTTCGATCAGACGGAGAGCCGTGGCCCGATCGCGGTCGTCGGGGACTGTCGGCCCGGAGGCGACCTCCGAGGGGGCGTCGCCCGGCACGTCGGAGACCACGAGGCTCACCACCCGCGCCGGGTGCGCCGCGGCGGCGAGACGGCCGCCCTTGATCCGGCTCGCCTGCTTGCGGATCGCGTTCATCGCCGAGATCGGCGCGCCCGAGGCGAGGAGCGCCGCGTTGAGCGCCGCCTCGTCGGCGAGCGTCAGGCCCTCGGGCGGAGCGGGCAGGAGCGCCGAGCCGCCGCCGCAGATCAGCGCGACCACGAGATCGTCCGGCCCGAGATTTCCCACCGCCTCGAACAGCGCTTCGGTCGCGGCGAGCCCCGCCTCGTCGGGAACCGGATGCGCGGCCTCCATGATACGTATCCGCCGGCAGGGCGTGGCATACCCGTAGCGGGTGACGACGACGCCCTCCACGGGCTCATCCCAGAGGCCCTCGAAGGCGGCGGCCATCTGCGCCGCGCCCTTTCCCGCACCGACAACGACCGTTCGTCCCCTCGGCCGCTCGGGGAGATGAGCGGCCAGCGCCGCCATCGGATCGGCGGCCCGCACCGCGGCATCGAAGAGACGGGTCAGAAGGGCCTTGTCTTCGGCATCGATCATGTGGGGATCCCGATCATGAACTCCGGATGCGCGCCAGAGGCAGTCCTAAGGGGCCAAGGTGGGTGGACGGCATGCGGCTCACATGAAGTCCCGCGGGATCGCCTGGTCGACCGTCTTGTCGAAGACGAGATCGTCGCCTTCCCACGCGCGCAGCCGTCCGAACACCTGGAAGCTGTCGCTGTCCGCAGTCATCCGAGAGTCGGAAATCATGCGGACCGACCAGTCGCCGCGGGCCATCGTCTTGGTCCAGGTGATCTCGCCCATGGCAGAAAGCGGGTCGTCTGGGTGAATGCTCCACCGTTCCTCGGTCAGCGATGACGTCTCGAGCCCATGTTCACGATCGCGGTAGGCGCCCGCGTCGATGCGGATGTCGGTGATGGAGCGGCCCGTTTCGGGGTCGGTCGTGCGGTCCTTCGTGTAGACCGGTGTCCGCAGTTCCTCCGCGTCCCAGGGTGCGGCGCCCTCCGGCGGATCGAAACGCCATTCGTCGGCATCGGCGAGCGGGCGCACCGGGATCGTGATGGTTCCGGACTGGAGGGTCAGCGTCGCCGCCTCCGGCGCGGGCCAGATGAAGGGCCAGTAGGCGGTCGAGATCGCGATGCGGAGCCGATGTCCGGCGGGTATCCGGTAGGCGATCTGGTCGAGGTCGAACGCGACGTCGATCGGCGCACCCGGCGTCAGCGCCTCCGGCGCTTCGTGCGACCGGTGATGTGTCAGGTTCAAAACGCCCATGGTGATGAGCGCAGATGTGCCGTCGGGGAAGAGGTCGCAGAGGCGGACGGCGATCTGCGCCTGCGGCGTGTCGGATGCGAGCGTGAGCGCGATGCGCGTACCGCCCACGATATCGAGATCCTCGGCAAGCCGAGCTCCGTCGAAGACGACGGAGCGCGCGTCGTCCTCCCTCTGGTCGACGGGAAACTCCGGCCCGTAGGCGAAGGGGAAAAATTCTCCGCAGCAGCCGCCACAGTCCGCCGGAGACGAGACCTCCGCGGAAAGCGGACCGTCGCTCGGGGACAATCCGTCATCGGTCAGGTGCAGCGGGCGCGCCGCGATCGCGGGCGATGGCCAGTCCGCCTCGGCGATCCAGCGGCCCGGGCGTTCGGGAAGCCAGGCGGCGGGCCGGACACTGTCCATGAGCCACAGCCGCATGGCCGGATCCTCCTCCACGCCGGTGTCTGCTCCCTTGAGCCAGTTGTCCCACCAGCGGAGCGCCTCCTGCAGGAAGCCGATCGTGGGCTCCGGTGCGGCGAGGTGCGGATACTTGTGGATCCAGGGCCCCACGAGTCCCTTGACCGGGGCGGAGAGGTTCGCGACGAGGTGCGAGATCGTGTTCCGATAGCCGTCGTGCCAGCCGCCGACCGACAGGACCGCCGCGTCTATCGCGCCGTAGTCCTCGCAGACCGAACCGTGCTTCCAGTATTCGTCGCGGCGTTGATGAGCGAGCCATCGGGTCAGGTGGAAGGGCTGGTTCTCGAGGCGGTGGAGCCACATCTCGCGCCAGCGGTCGCCGACGACAGCGGGATCCGGCGGGCGCGAGGAATAGGCGAGCATCTGGCTCGCCCATCCCAGGTTCTCCACAAGCTGGCAGCCGCCCTTGTAGTGGATGTCATCGGCGTAGCGATCGACGGTGGAGCAGATCGTGATGATCGCCTTCAGGCCCTCGGGGCGGAGCGCCGCGACCTGGAGCCCGTTGAAGCCGCCCCACGAAATCCCGATCATGCCGACGGTCCCCGAGCACCAGCCCTGCGAGCGCGCCCAGCCGATGACCTCGCAGGCATCGGAAAGTTCCTGCGGGGTGTATTCGTCCTCCATCAGCCCGTCGCTGTCGCCGTTGCCGCGCATGTCGACGCGGAGGCAGGCGTAGCCGTGGCCGGCGAAATAGGGATGGGTGATGCAGTCGCGGGCGATCGTGCCGTCGCGCTTGCGGTAGGGCAGGAACTCCAGGATCGCGGGGACGGGCTTCGTCTCGGCCGTCTCGGGCATCCAGATCCGCGCCGAAAGGCGGGTGCCGTCCGAGAGGACGATGCCCACGTCCTCCTGCCTGACGACGCGTTCGGGGAAATCTGTTTTCGCACGCATTCCGCGAGCATAGCCGAGCGTACGCGGGGCACAAGCCGGGTTGCCGCCGGTCAGCTCACCCGGTTTCCGTGGGACCAGGTCGCCACCGGGATGGGGATGCCCGACGGCAGCCGGCGGAACCGGACCAGATCGGCGCGCTTTCCGGTTTCGATGGTGCCCCTGTCGTGCAGGTGAACGCTCTCGGCGGGGGTCTTCGTGACCGTCCGGATGCCGCGCGGCAGGTCGCCCCAGAGATCGCCCAGTTGGAGCGCCGCGAGCAGCAGCGAGGAGGGGACGTAATCCGACGACAGGATGTCGAGCGCGTCCTTCTCCGCCAGCGCGCGCGCTGCCACGTTTCCGGAATGGGAGCCGCCGCGCACGAGGTTCGGCGCGCCCATGATGACCGCGATGCCGGCGGCGTCGCAGGCCGTCGCCGCTTCCTCCGTCGTCGGAAACTCGGCCAGCGTGACGCCGTGGCGCGCTGAGACGGCGACCTGCCCGTCCGTGCTGTCGTCGTGGCTCGCGAGGACGGCGCCGTAGCGGCGGGCGGCTTCGACGGCTCCCGCCTCGTGGCGCGCGCCGAGGCTCGATTGCAGGCTCTCCAGATAGGACACGTAGTCGTCGAAGCCCTGCCGGCTCATGCCGTGCTTGCCGATGACGTAGTTCGTGAATTTCTCGACATCCGCGAACTGGCGCTGGCCCGGGGTATGGTCCATCAGAGAGACGATCCCGACGCGGTCGTCGCTGCCGAATTCCCCGAGTTCGTCGAGCAAGGTCTCCGAACAGATCTCGGCGCGGAGATGCAGGTGGTGACTGATCCGGAGCGTACCGGCCTCGCGCATCGCGAGGACCTCGTCGGCGAGGCTGCGCGCGTAGCGCTTGTAGTGCTTCGCGCCTCCCGAGGTGATCGAGCCCACGCGGAGCGCGTCGAAGACCGTGGTGATCCCCGTGCTCGCGAGTTCCGCGTCATGGGCGCTGATCGCGGCTTGATGCGGCCAGTCGACCTGCGGGCGCGGCGATACATGACGCTCGAGGTTGTCGGTATGGAGTTCGACAAGGCCGGGGGCAAGGCAATCGCCATCGAGGTCAAGCGCCCCGACAGGGATGCCGGGGCCCGTCGCGATCGATGCGATTCGGCCGTCCCGCACGAGGACCGAGCCGACGACCACCTCGTCCGGCAGAACAAGCGTCGCGTTGGCAAGGACAAGTTCGTCTGTCATCAGGCTGTTACCTCCGGGTGGGACGCCGCCCGGATGAGCGAGGGCCCGACGTGACGGACTACCGACGATACGCGATCTACTACACTCCGCCGCCGGGCGCCTTCGCCGATTTCGGGGCGGCGTGGCTTGGTTGGGATATCGCCCGGGGCGCGCACGTGCCGACCTTCGACCGGCCCGACGCCGTGACGGCCCGGCCGGTTCGCTACGGGTTTCACGCCACGCTGAAGCCGCCGTTCAGACTTGCCCCTAGGGCAACGTTCGCCGCGCTCGACGAAGAGGTCGCGCGGGTGACGGGCCGGCTCGCCACGGAGCAGGTGGAGGCGCTGACGCTCTCGCGGCTGGAGCGTTTTCTCGCGTGCGTGCCCGCGGACGACGGCGCGGCTCTTTCGCAGCTCGCGGCGAGGCTGGTCCGCGATCTCGACGGGTTCCGGGCGACGCCCTCCCCGCGGGAGCTGGCCCGCAGGCGCGCGAGCGGCCTCTCTCCGGAGGAGGACGCAAATCTCGTCCGGTGGGGCTACCCTTACGTTATGGAGGCATTCCGGTTTCACATGACGCTGACCGGTCCGCTCGACGAGTCGACCCTGAACGATGTGGAGTCGCGCCTCGAGCCCGTCCTCGCACCGATCCTGCCGCGGCCGTTCGTCGTCTCCAACGTGACGCTCGCCGGGGAGGACGAGGAGGGGTTCTTCCACGAGATCCATCGCTATGCGCTCTCGGGGTAGAGCGCGGCGCGGGCGGCGGCGACGCTCTCGGCGAGGGATCCGCTGTTGTCCAAGCGGATGACATCGTCTCCCGAGACGGCAAACTCCTGCGCCCTCGCGAGACGTTCGGCGATATCTTCGGCGGTTTCGCGCCCCCGGCCCGACAGCCGCATCGCGAGAACCTCGGGACGCGCGGTGAGCGAGAGGACCCGCATCCCGGGGAAGAGCCGTCGCGCCTCGTCCAGAACCCGGCGAGAGAGGTTCACGGTGACGTCGTGGCCCGCGTCGAGATCGGAACGGATGCTGGCCGGAACGCCGTAGCGGAGCCCGTGCGCCTCCCATGACAAGGCGAAGTCACCGGCGCGCTCGCGATCGAGAAAGGTCTCGACATCGACGCTCTCGAAGTCTTCTCCCCCGGCCTCGCCGGACCGGGTGATCGTTCGGCGCGCGCGGACCAGACCCGGGATCTCTGCGCAAAGCGCGTCGATCACCGTGTCCTTGCCGACCCCCGAGGGACCGACCACCGCGATCAGGCGTCCTCCGGTCATGAAGCCCCCTGTGCGAAGCGCCAGACGTCGATCTCGCTGTCCGCGACGCGGGACCGGGCGCGCGCGTCGTGGAAGATGCCGACGATGGCCGCCCCACGCTGCGTCGCCTCCTCGATCAGCGTCAGCACCGTCTCGAGGTTCGTGTTGTCGAGGCTCGCCGTCGGCTCGTCCAGAAGAAGCGCCGAGGGGACGCCCGTGGCGAGGAGCGGTTCGGCCACGACTTCGAGCGTCGGGACGCCTGGAAACTGGCTGACGTAGCCGAGAATGGTCCGGCGAAGCTCGAAGATCTCGCGTGTGCCCTCGTCATCGGTGATGACCTCGTCGAGGTAGGCGAAAGTGTACTCGGTCATGTTTTCGCCTCCTTTCCGTGGTCGCTTTCCGCAAGGGCATGTGCGCGAGCGCGAGGAAACCAATGCGGACCGACACTGTCAGCGCCTTCGCCTGCCCGACGACCATCAGCGTGCCGGAGGCTCTTCTCTTCGGAGCCCCCGACGGCGCGTGCGTCTCGCTCGGCTTCGGGACCGTGATCGCCGGCGTCGCGGCTTTCGCGATCGTTGTGTTGGTCCTCCAGGTTTTGTTTGGAAGGCTCTTGTCCGGCTCTCCGGAACCGGCGACCGCCCCGTTTTCCGACGGGCCGGTCCTGAGCGCGCGCAAGACCGACGATGGCTGACGCGCGGGACTGATCGACGCGCGTGGTCATTCAGCCGCCTTCCGACGACCCGCTGCGGTCTCGCGCCTGAGCTTCCGGATCAGTTCCATCTCGGACTGGAAATCCACGCAATGGGGTAACTTGATGTGCTCGAGAAACCCCGTCGCCTGGATGTTGTCGCAATGGTAGAGCACGAATTCGG
>Ga0102931_1000760_pt1 | contig 15892 bp, 14 predicted proteins | sample SalPonR1_C_D1_MG_FD_79282 | JGI IMG/M metagenome (GOLD analysis project Ga0102931, IMG submission 79282) | Salt pond soil microbial communities from South San Francisco under conditions of wetland restoration - Salt Pond MetaG R1_C_D1_MG | ecosystem: Environmental > Aquatic > Marine > Intertidal... | reverse complement strand
GCCGGGAAGTAGCGCGGGAAGAGCGCGTTCAGGACGTGCGTCTCGGGCACCGCGACCTCGACCGCGTAGCCGTTCGCCGAGTAGCTCGACGCCGCGAACGCGCTGGGCGTCTTCTCGAGCGGGTCGCCGAAGCCGAGGTCGACCGTGAACGAGCACACCGCCAACGCCATCGCCTGCCCAACGCCGCCGGACAGGTCGCCGCTGCTCAGGTCGCCGAGCGCGTCCAGGACCTGGGGGAAGTCGTCCGGGACGACGTCCCAGAACCCGGCTTGCACGGCCGGATCGCGGTAGCCGTGCGCGAACACCACGAGGTCGCCGCTCCAGTCGCGCTGCGGGACGACGAGGACGAAATCGTCGCCGGTGGTGGTGGTTCCGACCGTGACGCGCACGCCGACCTGCTCCTCGCTGCAGGCGTAGACACCCGAGAACCGCTCCGAGGCGAGCACCTCCGTGGCGATGCCGTCGATCTCGACTCGGACGGGCTCGCTGGGGGGCGGCGGCCCGCCGCACGCCGCCAGGACGACGGCGAGGGCGGTCAGGACGGCGATCCGAGCGGTGTTCGTTCCTCGTGGCATGGGGTCGGTCCTCTCAGGAAAGCGAGCAGCGCCCTCACGCCATCATCGGTCCCACTGCGGCGCCTGCCGGTCACGTCGGCGACGCGTCCTCGGCGCCGGCGCTGCGACGACGCGCCGGCCGCTTCGCGAGCGTGACGTCCCGGCCCGTGCGTCTCCACCCTTCGGCCGATGCGGCGCGCACGACTCGCGCCTACGATCGTGTCCTCGGGGCGACGCCCCGCGGGTCCGACGGATCCGGAAAGGAAGGACCACGATGAGCGACGAACGTCACGACCAGGCGAGCGGGCCGAACGACGAGGGCCAGGCGACGGGGACGAGCACGGGCACCAGCAGCAAGGACGGCCGGACCTTCACCGAGGAGTTCCAGGTCTCCGGCGAGCGGGTCGTTTCCAAGGTCAAGGAGCTGGTGCGCGAAGGCAACGTCCGCCGCATCACGCTGAAGAACGAAGAGGGCAAGACCCTGATCGAGATCCCGCTCACGCTGGGCGTGATCGGGACCGTGCTGCTGCCTGTCTGGGCGGGCATCGGGGCGATCGCGGCGTTGGTCGCGAACCTGACGATCAGTGTCGAGAAGGTCGTTCAGAGCGATGACCGCCGCGCGGACGCCGGCGAGGAGATCGCCTCGCGCTGACGCTTCGTTTCACCGCGGCGCCGTCAAGACCGACGCACGCAGCGATCGCCGCGGCGGCGGCAATTACGATCATCGGCGCCGGTGCGTTCGGGCACCGGCGCCGATGATCATGGACATCGTGAGCACGGCCAGAACGAGCGTCGCGAGCATCGGCAGCGCCGTGGTCACGTCGTTGTGAAGCGCCCATCCCAGCGCGTTGACTGCCGCGTAGCTCAGCATCCCCAACGCGAACGGCAAGAGCGGACGGGCCCAAGCCCGGCCGGCGGCCCACCCCGCGACGGCGAACAGCGTCGCGAGCGCCATCCCGAACTCGGCGGCGAGGTGGAAGATCGGCACGGTGCCTTCGAGCTGATAGGTGAACAGGCCTCGCTCGAACGCGCCCTGCCGTAGCGACACGATCCACAACCCGATCACCCCGACCGCATCGAGGGCGAGAAGCACCAAGAGCACCGGTCCCAGGCGGGGGCGCCGCTCGCGGCCGGCTCGTTCCGGCGACACGTCGGCCGAAGGCTTGGGAACGTCCGCGTGGCGTCCGTCCATGTCGGGGTGAGCATGCGACGAGACGCGCGGTGGCGTGACGGCGAAGCTCCGACGTCGTGCGTGGTCGGACCTTCCACACGCGGCGCGGGCGCGTCGCCGTCCGACGGAGCGACGCCCCGGCGGCACGCTCGGGGCGTCGGAACGTGGGCTCGCCGACACCGGGCCCACGCCGAGGGAGGATGCGACGGCCGAAGCCGACGACCGGCTCCAGGCCCCCGCGCCGCACGAAAGGAGCCCCGAATGTCTCCGTCAATCGTGTCGACCCTCTTCCTCGCCGCGATCCTGGCCCTCTGCATCCTTCGGCCTCGTGTCGGGCGCTGGTTCGTCGGCCTGTTCTTCGTGACGATGGGATTGGGCGTGAACCTGTCGCTCGTGCTGCTCGACCCGTCGCAGTTCGTGGCGCTCGGGACGGCCGAGCCGCTCGTCCCCCTCTACGCGGCGTTCTTCGAGTCCGTGGTCGCGACGGCACCGGGCCTCTGGGGTCTTCTCGTCGTGGCGTTCCAAGTCGTCGTCGGCCTGCTCATGCTCGGACGAGGCCCCTCGGTCCGGTGGGGGCTCGCCGGCGCGATCGCGTTCCTTCTCGCGATCACGCCGCTCGGTCCCTGGACGCTCGCCAACCCGCTCCTGGCGCTGGGGCTGGCGACGCTGTGGCGCCGCCCGCACGACGTGAGCCTGCTGGACGCCGTCCGGCGTGCGCGCCCGGCCCGGGACGCGGCGGAGGAGCGCCCCCGGTAGCCCGGCTTCGGGGCCCGCTTCGGGACCGGAGTCGCTACTCGCCCTGCATCAACCCCGAGATCGCGCCGTCGTCCGCGACCCTGACGTGCTTCGCGGCCGGGTCGCGGCCCAGCGCCGGCATCGTCACGATCCGCCCGATCAGCGGGACCACGAAGCCGGCCCCGGCCGACAGGCGAACCGCACGCACCTCGAGGTCGAACCCCTCGGCCAGTCCGCCCGCCTTCGGATCGCCGCTGAACGACAGGTGGGTCTTGGCGATGCACACCGGCAGCCGGCCGTGGCCCGCCTCGCTCAGCGCCTCGAGCTGACGCTCCGCGGCCTCGCGGAACGTCACGGAGCCTGCGCCGTACAGCCGCTGGGCCAGCGTGCGGATCTTGTCGGCCAGAGGCATGTCGTCGGGGTAGAGGAAGTGGGGGCGGGGCGGATCCGCGTCCGTGGCGTCGAGGGTCTCCAGCAGCTGGCGCGCCAGGGCTTCGCCACCCGCTCCACCGTCCGCGAACGAGGTGATCCGAGCGGAAGGCGCGCCCGCCTCCTCGCAGTGACGCTCCAGCGTTCGAAGGTCGTCCTCGTCGTCGTTGGCGAACACGTTGATCGCCACGATGACCGGGAGCTCGAAGGCGCGCACGTTGGCCAGCTGCCGGTCCAGGTGCGCCAGGCCGCGCTCGACGTCGCCCTCGCCGTGGGAGGCCAGCGCCCGCACGGTCGCGACCAGAACCACCGCACGGGGCCAGAGTCCCGACTGGCGCATCTTGATGTCGAGGAATTTCTCGCCGCCCAGGTCGAACCCGAACCCGGCCTCGGTCACGACCTCGCTGGCGTGGCGCAGCGCCGTGCGCGTCGCGACCACGCTGGAGCAGCCGTGAGCGATGTTGCCGAACGGTCCGCCGTGCACGAAGGCGGGAGCGCCCTCGCGCGTCTGCACCAGGTTGGGCTCCAGCGCGTCGCGCAGCAACGCCATCATCGCGTCCACCGCTTCCAGATCGTTCGCGGTGACGTCGGAGCCGTCCTCGCGCGTGCCGACGACGATGCGGGCCAGTCGGTCGCGCAGATCGTCCAGCGACTCCGCCAGCGCCAGCACCGCCATGATCTCGCTGGCGGCGGTGATGTCGAAGCGGGTCGTGCGCTCCGTCTCGCGCCCGGCCGAGACGATCACCTTCCGGAGCGCCCGGTCGTTCACGTCGAGGACCCGTGGCCAGGTGACGCGCTCGGGCGTCAGCCCGCTGGCGCCGCCGAAGTGCACGTCGGTGTCGATCATCGCCGCCAGCAGGTTGTGGGCGGCGGTGACGGCGTGCATGTCGCCGGTGAAGTGAAGGTTGATGTCGGCGGCGGGCTCGACTTGCGCCCGGCCACCGCCGGTGCCGCCGCCCTTGATCCCGAAGACCGGGCCGAGCGACGGCTCGCGCAGACAGAGCGCGACCTTGCGACCGACGCGGCGGAGCCCGTCGGTCAGTCCGACGCTGACGGTGGTCTTGCCCTCGCCGGCCTTGGTGGGTCCGATCGCGCTGACCAGGACGAGCCGGCCGTGGCGCGACGGGTCGTCGGGCGTGCCGGCGGGGGGAAGCTGGACCTTGGCCTTGTGGCGGCCGAGGGTCCGGACGGTGTCGGGATCGAGCCCGAGCTCGTGGGCGACGTCGGTGATGGTGCGCAGGGTCTCGGTGCTCATGCGGTGAGCGTACCGGATCGGGTGGATCGTCAGAGGTCCATCCGCGAGAAGCGGTGCGTAGCCAGCGCGGCGGTGGCCAGGGCGAGCCCCACCGTCAGGACGAGGCCGGTCACGGCCATCGGCGTGCCGTCGTGCAGCCACCGGCCCAGCTCGAACGGAATCCCGCTGGGCAGAAGCCCGGTCCAGCGCTGGCCGACCTGGATCAGCACGAACAGCGTCCCGAAGGCGAGGCCCGAGACGGCGCCGCGGCTGTCGAACAGGGTGCCCGCCAGCAGCGTCACGGCCAGCCAGAACGCGACCGTGAGGCTCATCGCGAGGCCCGCGACGAGGAGCTGCGTGGGTGTCATCGCCATGCCGCCGAAGGTCCAGACCGCCTGAAGCGCGGCGAGCGGCAGCACCACCGACGAGACCACGAACGAGCCGAGCAGCGCCAGGCCCTTCGAGGCCAGCCAGACGGGTCGGCCGACCGGCCGGGCCAGGACCCATGCAGCGGTCCCGTCGTGGCGCTCGCCGACGATCGCGCCCTGCGCCGTCAGGATCACGCCGGCCGACGCGAACAGCAGGTGCATCACGAACGGCGCCATGAGCAGCTCGGTGGGATCGGCCACGGCGCCCGGTGCGGCAGAAGCGGCCTGCAGGACGGCGGCGCCGCCGATGCCGGCGACGGCGGCGAGGTAGACCGCCGTCTGGATCCAGCCCGTCGGGCGGAGCCACCAGCGGCGGGCCTCGAAGCGGACGAGGACGAGGAGGACGTGGAGCGCTCCCGGAGCGCGCCCGTCGGCGCGGGGCGCGAGGAGCAGGGGGGAGGGGGCGGTGTCGGTCATGCGGCGTTCCCTTCGGTGAGGTGCACGAAGACGTCCTCGAGGCGCGGACGCTCCAGGGCGAACGAGCGCACGCGCACGTCGCCTCCTTCGGTCAGGGCGGCGAGGAGCTCGGTCTCTGCCTTTCGCTCGTCGCGAACGTGGACGCGGACGTCGAGCTCCGTACCGTTCCGCTCGGTCACGACACGCTCGATCCAGGGAAGCTCCGCCAGGCGCGCCAGGCGCGCCATCGCCGCGCCCTGCACGACCAGGTGGTAGGTCGCGCCCTGGGTGCTGGCCCGGAGCTCGTCCATGCTGCACTGCAGCCGCAGCCGTCCCCGGTCCAGGATCGCGACGGCGTCGGCCACGCGCTCGACGTCGTCCAGCAGGTGCGTCGAGAACAGGATCGTCGTCTCCGCCCGCAGCCGCTCCAGGATCCGGAGCACGTCGCGACGGCCCATCGGGTCGAGGGAGGCCGCCGGCTCGTCCAGGATCAGGAGCTCCGGGCGATGGATCCACGCCTGCGCCAGGCCGAGGCGCTGCCGCTCGCCGCCGGAGAAGCCGCGTACCGCGCGGTCGGCACGGTCGCTCAGGCCGACGAGCTCCAGGGAGGCCTCGACCCGCTCGGCCGCCTCGTCGTCCGCGGTCGTTCGCGACAGGCGAAGCGCGTGCCGCAACGCCTCGCGCGCCGTGAGGTGGCCGTGCACGCGCGGCTCCTGCGCCAGCCAGCCCACGCGGGACCGCAGCGCCGGCCCGGCGGTGGCGACGTCCTCGCCGAACAGGCGGATCCGTCCTGCGTCCGGACGTACGAGGCCGAGGATCGATTTCAGGGTGGTGGTCTTGCCGGCGCCGTTCGGCCCCAGGAACCCGGTGATCGTGCCGCGGGCGACGCGCAGGTCGACCCCGTCGAGCACCGCCGCGCCGCCGTAGCGCTTGACGAGATCGTCGGTCCGGAGCGCGAGCGGCACGCTCATGCCGCGCTCCGCTTCGGGCGGCGGGAACGAGCCGCAGCTGCGGCTCGGAGCGCGCGGAGGACCCGCACGAGGCGAGCTTCCTCACGGAGGCGGACGGGACGGTCGAACAGTGCCGAGGTCGGGATGGGCTGGATCACGGTGGACCTCCTTCTGCAGCGAGGATGCCGCCGTCTCTACCGGAGATCCCAGAGGGGGTTTTCGGTAGGACCGGGCACGACGCCCCACGACGCGTCGTATCGTCGGGTCGTTCCCGAGCGCGTCTCGGCGCCTGCGCCCGCCGGTCACCGGAGCTGCCCCGACCGTTGCGCGCCGACCGCCTCGTACCGACCGCTCGCCCCAAGCCACGGGCCGGCGCGAATCCCGGCCAGAAGGAGCCCACCATGAAGATCGAATTCGTCGCCGGCGTCACCCCGATCGTCCCTGACGCGCAGGAGGGCACCGCCTTCTATCGTGATCTCCTCGGTCTGCCTCTCGAGGGCGAGGGCGAGTACCTGTCCAGCGACGCGCTCGCCGGCGTGAAGCACCTGGGCGTCTGGCCGCTGTCGATGGCGGCGCACACCTGCTTCGGGACGTACGACTGGCCCGACGCCTATCCCGTCCCGCAAGCCACGATCGAGTTCGAGATGGCGAACGAGGCCGCCGTCGCCGAGGCGGCGGCCGAGCTCGAGGCGCAGGGCCAGCGCCTGATCCACGGCGCCAAGACCGAGACGTGGGGCCAGACCGTCGCGCGCCTGTCCGGGCCCGAGGGTCTGTTGATCGGGCTGGCGTACACGCCCTGGATGCACTGAGCGCGCGGCCCTCGCGCCGGACCGCACGTCGGCGGGCGACACCGTCCACGTGCCTCGTCGGTGTCTGCCGCCTGGCGCTCGCTCGGCCTGTCGGCGGGTAGGGGCGAGACGCCTCGCTGATCGCGCACGGGGCCTCGGCTCGGCGCACGCGGCTCGCGGCACGACCGATCCGTACCATCCGTCATACCAAGGTGTCTGGCCGGTCATCCCGGTCGGGTCCTAGCCTCGTGGCGATCGAGGAAGCGCCGCAGCCCGCGGCCTTCCCGCGATCACGAGGTGACCGACGATGCCCGACGAGCCCAGCACCCCCCGCACCCCTCTCCGACCCGCCGGAGCCCGGATCTACCGGATCCGCCTGGAGGGCCACCTGAGCCCCCGGGTGACCGACCGCCTGACCGACAGCCTCGGTCCGATCGACGTTCGCCACGAAACCGACGGCACCACCACCCTCACCGGCCCCGTCGCCGACCAGGCGGCGCTGCACGGGCTGCTGCGTCGAATCCGCGACCTCTCCCTTCCGCTTCTCGCCGTCGTCCGCGTCGCGGCCCGGGACGACGGCGTGTACCGAACGAAGCCGTGACGCCGACCCGTCGCCAGCCCGGCTGCTCGCCGGGCGCCCGCCCCCCTCGAGGAGAGCCATGACCCCGTCCAATCGCGTCGCCCGTACCGCCGGCGCCCTCTACCTGATCATCATCGTCGCCGGAATCTTCGCCCAGTTCTTCGTCCGCATGAGCCTGATCGACCCCGGGGACGCCGCGGCCACCGCCGCCGCCGTCCAGGGCGCCGAGTCGCTGTTCCGCATGGGCATCGCAGCCGACCTGGCGATGATCATGGCCGACATCGCCATCGCGCTCGCCTTCTTCGTTCTGCTGGAGCCCGTCAGTCGCGCGCTGTCGCTGCTCGCGGCGTTCTTCCGGCTGGTTCAGGCGACCATCCTGGGCTTCAACCTCATGAACCTGTTCGTCGGCCTGGAGCTGCTGACGGGCGGTGCAGGCCCGCTGGGTGCGGTCGGCGAGGGCGAGCGGCACGCCTTGGCGCTGATGTTCTTCGAGGCGCACGGCACAGGCTACGCGGTCGGTCTGGCGTTCTTCGCCTTCAGCCTGTTCCTCCTCGGTCACCTGATCTACCGATCCGGTTACCTGCCGAAGGTCCTGGCCGTGCTGCTGATGATCGCCGCGGCGGGCTACCTGGCCGACACGCTCGCGCGGACCTTGCTGACCGACTACGCCGCCGTCCAGCCGTTCTTCGACGCCGCCGTGTTCGGTCCCGCCGTGATCGCCGAGGTCGCGACCGCCCTGTGGCTGCTGATCCGCGGCGTGCGGACCCGGCCGCTGGCGCGGTCCGCGACCGCTTGACCCGATGCACCTTCGCGGTCGCGCCGCCTCGTCGGCGGCACCGCGGGACTCCGGAGGCCGACATGCCAGACCCCACCACCGCCCGTCCCCCGCACGCGTCTCCCGCGCCATCCCGTCTCCAGGCCGGACGCGATGCGTGGCGCGAAGCCGTCCCGAGCGGCGACGCCGTGACCATGAGCGCGCTCACCGCAGACCGTTACGGCGGCGTGGAGGTCCTGCGGCTGCGCCAGATCGCCGTGCCCGCGCCCGGCCCGACCGACGTGCTGGTGCGCGTCCAGGCCGCCGCCGCCAACCCCGCCGATCTCCACCTGCTGGCCGGCCAGCCGTTCCTCCTTCGTTTCATGGGCAACGGCCTGTTCCGACCCAGGCGAGCGGTCCCCGGCTCGGACGCCGCGGGTCGGGTCGAGGCGGTGGGCCGCGACGTGACGCGGTTCCGACCCGGCGACGCGGTGTTCGCCGACCTGGCGGACGTGGGACGCGGCGCCTTCGCCGAGCTCGTCGCCGCGCCCGCGCACGCCTGGGCCGGTGTGCCGGACGGCGTGGACATCGAAGCCGCAGCAGCTGTCCCGATGGCCGCAGTCACCGCACTGCAGGGGCTGCGCGACGAGGGCGGCATCGAGGCCGGCCGGCACGTCCTGATCAACGGCGCCTCCGGCGGCGTCGGCAGCTTCGCGGTGCAGATCGCGAAGGCCCTAGGTGCCGATGTGACGGGCGTGACGAGTACACGAAACGTGGAGCTCGTGCGCTCGCTCGGGGCCGACCACGTGATCGACTATCGCCAGGAGGACTTCGCGGCAGGCGGGGCCCGCTACGACCTGATCTTCGACACGGTCGCGAATCGCGCCGTCGACGACTACCGGCGCGCCCTGACGCCGGACGGCGCCTTCGTAACCACCGGATTCCTGCCGGCGCTGGCGATGCCCCGTCTCGGGGCCGCTCGTCGCCCCCGGATGCGCAACATGCTCGCGAAGACCCGTACGGCGGACCTCGAGACGGTGGCGGGCTGGATGGCGAGCGGCCAGGTCGTGCCGCGGATCGACCGCACCTACGCGCTGGCCGAGGCGGCCGACGCGCTCCGTTACCTCGCGGAGGGACGCGCCCGCGGCAAGGTGGTTCTGGTGCCCTGAGTCGCGGACGCACTGCGGCCGTCGGCGTGGCGGCCGGCGCGCGGTACGCTCGTTCATGCCGCCCACCCCCCTCCTCGCCACGAAGCTGTTCGCGCCTCCGATTCGTTCAGGCGCGGTCCGTCGGCGGCGACTGGCGGCCCGGCTCCAGTCCGGCCTGCGACAGGGGCACGCCGTGATCTCGGCCCCCGCCGGTTTCGGCAAGTCCACGCTGGCGGCCCAGTGGATCGCCGGCACCGCGATGCCGGTCGCGTGGCTGTCGCTGGAAGAGGACGATCGCGAGCCGCTTCGCTTCGTCGCCTATCTGGTCGCCGCACTTCGAACGATCGAGCCTTCGCTCGGCGAAGGGGTGGTCCGCTCGCTCCGATCGGCGCAGCCTCCTGCACCGCTGACGGCGACGGCGGAGCTGGTGAACGACCTCGCGACCGGAACGAAGGACGTCGCGCTGGTGTTGGACGACTACCACGTGGTGGACGAGGGGCCGGTGCAGGAGGTCGTCACGTTCCTGATGAGCCACGCTCCGCCGCGTCTGCACCTGGTGTTGACCACGCGCGAGGCGCCGAATCTCCCACTGGCTCGCCTGCGAGCCCGTGGCCAGCTGGTCGAGCTGCGGACGAAGGACCTGAGGTTCGCGTCCGACGAGGCCCAGAGATTCTTCGAGGATGCGATGGGCCTGCACGTGCCGGCGGACGACGTCAGGGCCCTGGAGCGGACCACCGAGGGCTGGGCCGCCGGGCTCCAGCTCGCGGCGCTGTCGATGCACGGTCGCGACGACCCGGGCGACTTCGTGCGCACATTCGCCGGCGAGCACCGGCACGTGCTCGACTACCTGTCGAACGAGGTCCTGCATGGACTGGACCCTCGGCTGCGCGACTTCCTGCTGGCCACGTCGGTCCTGGGTCGCCTGTGCGGACCGGTCTGCGACGCCGTGACGGGAAGGGACGACGGTGCCGAGACGCTGCAGGAGCTCGAGCGCGCCAACCTCTTCCTCGTCCCGCTCGACGACGAGCGCCGTTGGTACCGCTACCACGCGTTGTTCGCCGACGTACTGCGCGCCGAGGCGCGGCGCGAGCGGGGAGGCGACCTGCGGGAGCTTCACCGCCGCGCGAGCCGCTGGCTCGAGGCCGAGGGCTCCCCCGGCGAGGCGATCGCGCACGCTCTGGCAGCCGGCGACGCCGAGCGCGCGGCGAGGACGCTGGAGCTCGCCTGGCGTCCCATGGACCGCGCCTTCCAGATCCCGACCTGGCGGCAATGGGCGGCCCGACTGCCACAGGACGTCCTTCGGTCCCGCCCGGTGCTGGCCGTGGCGACCGCCTGGGCGCACCTCGGCGAGGGCGACATGGACGGCGCGGAGGCGTGGCTCGCCGCCGCGGAGCGCTGGCTCGCGGAGCGCAGCGACGAGGACGAGGTCACGGCTCGCGGCGTTCACGGGCGACACGTCGCCGACGAGACCGCCTTCCGGGCGCTGCCGGCACGGATCGCCGCCGCTCGGGCCTATCGCGCGCAGGCGACCGGCGACGCGGCCGCTGGCGAGGCGCACGCCCGGCGGGCCATCGAGATCGCGCCGGTGGACGATCCGGGCGCGCGCGCCATCCCGGCCGGCCTCCTCGGGCTGGCGTACTGGATGCGCGGCGAGCTGAACGACGCTCTCGAGGCCTTGCGGATCGGCATGGACGGCTTCCGCGCTCTGGGCGACGCGGCAGCCGCCCTCAGCTTCACCTTCGCGATCGCGGACGTCCTGACGGCCCAGGGCCGCCTCCGCGAGGCGTCGCGCACCTACCAGGAGGCGCTGCGCTACGCCGCCGAGCAGGGCGGTCCGACGCTGCCCGGCGAGGCCGAGGCGCACGTCGGCCTCGCGGAGGTCCACGCCGAGCTGGGCGATCTCGAGGCCGCCGAGCGGGAGCTCCGGGCGGGCGAGGCGCTGGGCGACGCCGGCGTTCTCACGGGCGATGCGGGGCGCCTGACGGCGGTGCGTGCCCGCGTCGAGCTGGCCCTCGGCGACGCGGTCACCGCCCACAAGCTGCTGGACGAAGCCGATCGGCGGCAGCTGGCCGGTCCGGTTCCGGTCGTGCGGCCCACCGGCGCGACCCGCGCTCGGCTCTGGCTGGCGCAGGGCCGGCTGGCGGACGCGCGCGCCTGGGCCGAGGGGCTGGGCGCCGCCGGGGACCTCGAGCCGAGCTATCTGAACGCGTACACCCTCCTCACCGTGGCTCGCGTCCTGCTCGGCGTGTTCCGCAGCGAAGGGGCCGAGGCGCCGACCGCGGACGCGCTCGCGTTGCTAGGCGCGGTCGCCGAGGAGGCCGAGGCCGGCGGCCGGACCGGCGACGTCATCGAGACGCTCGTGCTGCGATCGCTCGCGCTGCAGGCGGCCGGTGACGATCCCGGTGCGCTGCGGTCGCTGCTGCGCGCCCTTCGGCTCTCCCAGGTCGAGGGGCACCACGCCGTGTTCGTGAGCGAGGGGCCGGCGATGGCCCGCCTCCTCCGGGCGGCGGCCCGCGAGGGCGCCGACAAGGCCCAGCTACGCCGCCTGCTGGACGCCTTCAAGGCCTCGAGCGAGCGACCCCGCGTCTTGCCGGACGTCGTCGAGCCGCTCAGCGACCGCGAGCGCGACGTGCTGCGGCTGCTGAGGAGCGAGCTGACCGGACCGCAGCTCGCCCGCGAGCTGGGCATGTCGGTCCATACGCTCCGCTCCCACACCAAGAGCATCTACGCGAAGCTCGGCGTTCACGGTCGGCGCGAGGCGGTCCTGCGGGCCGACGAGCTGGACCTGGTCTGAACCTCCCCACCGTCGCTCGCCAGTCTCGCTCCCCACCGTTGGGGATGCGATCTCCCCACATCGGCTCCTATCTTGCGGTCGTTCGGACGCGACGCCCGTCGGGGGCGCGCGCCGTCGACCCTAAGGAGAAACCGTCATGACGAACCCCCTGAAGACCCCGTCCGCGACCACCACCGCCCGCCTCGCCGGCCTCGGCTACCTGATCCTCGCCATCTGCGGCGGCTTCGCCGAGTTCGGCGTCCGCCAGCGCCTCTTCGTGCCGGGCGACGCCGCCGCGACGGCCCAGAACCTGCTGGCCAACGCCCAGCTCTGGCGCTTCGGGATCGTCCTCGAGCTGACCGGACAGGTGGTCTTCCTCTTCATCGTCTTCGCGCTCTTCGACCTCCTCAAGGTCGTCCACCGCAAGCGCGCCGTCACGATGGTCGTGCTGGTGATCATCGCCGTCACGATCACCAGCCTCAACATGGTCAACCAGGCCGCCGCGCTGATGGTGCTGGACGGTGGCGCCTGGACCGCCGCGCTCGACCCGGCGCAGCGAGAGGCGCTGTCGACGTTCTTCGTCGAGCTCCACCGCGTCGGCTACGGGGCTGTGGCGGCAGTGTTCTTCGGCCTGTGGCTCGTGCCGCTGGGCCTGCTGATCTGGGCGTCCGGCTTCATTCCTCGCGTGATCGGGGCCCTGTTGATCGTGGCGGGCGCCGGCTACCTGATCGACGTGGTCCTCACCGTGATGGTCCCGCAATCGGGCATCGTCGTGAGCGAGTTCACGTTCGTCGGCGAGCTGGTGCTGCTGGGCTGGCTCCTGGTGCGGGGCGTGAACGCCTCCGCCTGGAACGAACGCGCGACCGGCACCCGCGCTGCGCTCGCGTGACCGAGGATCGTGCGCTGCGCAGGCATCGCGTCGAGCGCCAAGGAGGAAACGGATGACGCATGGACACCTTGCGACCGCCATCCTGCTAGCCGCGGGCCTTCTGGGCGTCCTCGCCGTAGGGTTCTTCACCGGCTTCGCGAACACATGGCCCATCATCGTCTACGTCTTGACGGGAGCGTCGCTCTTCGTGCTGCTCGACCGAAAGCAGCGTCCCTAGGCGTCCGCAGGACGCCGGCGGGCCCGGGAGCACCGCGCTCCCGGGCCCGCCGGCCTGTATCGTGGTCGTGGATCCGTCCGATGCTGACCCAGGCCGTGCTGACCACGAAGCTGTACGCGCCGCCGATCCCCGCCGGGACGGTGCGCCGCCCGCGGCTCCTGAGCCGGATGCGCGAGGGGGCGCGTGGGCGTCTCACGCTCCTGTCCGCGCCGGCGGGGTTCGGCAAGACCACCCTGGCCAGCGCCTGGATCGCCGACGCCGGCGTTCCCGCAGCCTGGCTGTCGTTGGACGAGGCGGACGGCGATGCCGCCGGCTTCGTCGCGTACCTCGTGGCCGCGCTGCGCGAGGCGGTGGGCGGCGTGGGCGAGGCCGCGATGGCGGCGCTGCAGGCCCCTCGGCCGCCGCCGCTCCAGGTCGTGGCCAGCGAGCTGGTGAACGAGCTGGCCACGCTCCCCGACGGACTCACGCTGGTCCTGGACGACTACCACACGGTCGACGCGCCCGACGTGGACGAGATGTTGGCCTTCCTGGTGGAGCGGCTCCCGCCCAGGGTCCACCTGATCGTCGCGACCCGCGAGGATCCCGACCTGCCCCTCCCGCGGCTCAGGGCGCGGGGTCAGCTGACGGAGCTTCGCGCTACCGAGCTGCGTTTCACGCCCGACGAGGCGGCGGCGTTCCTGAACGACGCGATGGGCCTCGAGCTGACGGGCGACGAGGTCGCGGCGCTGGAGGCACGCACCGAGGGATGGATCGCCGGCCTGCAGCTCGCGGCGCTCTCGCTGCGCGATCGCGACGACGTCGCCGGCTTCGTGCGCGCCTTCGCGGGCGACCACCGCTACGTCGTGGACTACCTGGTGGACGAGGTGCTTCGCCGCCAGCCCGAGGCGCTCCGCACGTTCCTGCTGGAGACGTCCGTGCTGGCGAGCCTGTCCGCTCCGTTGTGCGAGGCCGTCACCGGCCGGGCCCGCTGCGACCGCCTGCTCGCGTCGCTGGAGCGCGGCAACCTGTTCCTCGTCCCCCTCGACGATCGCCGCCGCTGGTTCCGCTACCATCATCTGTTCGCCGAGATGCTTCGCGCCCACCTCGACGCCGAGCGGCCCGGCCGGAGCGCCGTGCTGCTGGCGCGCGCCAGCGCCTGGTTCGAGAACGAGGGCGATCCGGCCGAAGCCGTCCGCTACGCCCTGGCGGCCGGCGACCACGAGCGGGCGGCTCGGCTGGCGCTGCGCTTCGGAAGAGCGATGCGTGGCGCCTACCGGGCGGCGACCGTGCTGGCGTGGCTGGACGCGCTGCCCGAGGCGGCGATCAGCTCACGGCCGCTGCTGAGCATCGAGTACGCCCGCGCGGCGACCGACCTGGGCCGGCTGGACGAGGCCGAGCGGCGCATTCGTGACGCCGAGGCGTGGCTGCGGGACGCGAAGCGGCGCGAGGAGACCGTGGACGAGGATTGGGACGCGGGGCACGCCGCGACCGCGGACCAGCGGCCGCTACGGGCGGCGATCGCCACGGCGCGAGCCTTCGTGGCGCAGTCGCGAAACGACCTGGACGGCACGGTCGTGCACGCCCGCCGTGCGCTCGAAGCGTTGCCCCAGGAGGACGCCTTCGAGCGCGGTGCGGTGGGCTGCGTGCAGGGTCTGGCGCAGTGGTCTCGGGGCCAGCTGGACGCCGGCTTCGACGCCTTCCGCGCCGGCATCGACACCATGACGCGCGCCGGCGCCACGCTGGGCCTCGGACCGATCGAGGTGCTGGCCGACATGCGCCTGGCGCACGGGAAGCTGAACGAGGCGCAGCGGATCTGCCGCGACGCGCTGGCCCCCCTTCGCGAGGCGGCCGACGCGGCGCCGATGGGCGCGGCCAATCTGCTGCTGGTCCTGAGCGAGGTCGCCTACGAGCACGGCGACCTGGCCGAAGCGACGCGCCTGCTGGAGCGCAGCGCGTCGCTGGGAGAGCACGCGGTCCAGGTCGACACCGAGTTCCGTTGGCACCTGGCGCGAGCGCGTCGCGCCCGGGACGCGGGCGATCTCGCTGGCGCCCTGCGGGAGCTCGACGAGGCCGAGCGGCGATTCCATCCGACCCCGATTCCCGACGTCCGACCGATCGCCGCGCTGCGCGCCGGCGTGCGGCTCGCGCTGGGCGATCTGGACGCCGCCGCCGCATGGGCCGACGCGCGCGAGCTGACGCCCGACGAGCCGCCCACGTACCTGCGCGAGTTCGAGCAGCTGACGCTGGCTCGGATCCTGATCGCCCGCGGCCGCCACGACCGCGACGCCGCTGCGCTGGCCACGGCGCTGACGCTCCTCGGGCGCCTGTCGGAGCTCGCCGATCGCCAGTCGCGGACCGCCAGCGCGACCGAGATCCTCGTGGTGACGGCCCTGGCCCACGCGGCGCGCGGAGACCTCGACGCGGCAGCGGGGGCGCTCGAGCGCGCGCTGCGGCTGGCCGAGCCTGAACGACGACGACGCCTCTTCACGGCCGAAGGCGAGCCGATCGAACGGCTCCTGCGTGAGGCGGCGGGCCGCCGGAGCCTGCCTGCGTTCGCAGGCGCGGTCGCGGCGGCGTTCCGGACGCGTTCACGGTCGGGTCGCGCGCCGTCGTCGGAGGTCGATGCCGCAGGTCTCGCCGCGGCGCCGGAGCAGCCCCTCCTCGAGCCGTTGACCGTGCGCGAGCTCGAGGTGCTGCGACTGATCGCGGAAGGCCTCTCCAACCGCGAGATCGCAGCGCGCCTCTACCGGGCGTTGCCCACCGTCAAGGGCTACAACCGCGAGATCTTCGCGAAGCTGCAGGTGCAGCGGCGCACGGAGGCGATCGCGCGCGCCCGCGAGCTCGGACTGCTGTAGCCGGGTCGTCCT
>Ga0102931_1000750_pt1 | contig 15983 bp, 30 predicted proteins | sample SalPonR1_C_D1_MG_FD_79282 | JGI IMG/M metagenome (GOLD analysis project Ga0102931, IMG submission 79282) | Salt pond soil microbial communities from South San Francisco under conditions of wetland restoration - Salt Pond MetaG R1_C_D1_MG | ecosystem: Environmental > Aquatic > Marine > Intertidal... | reverse complement strand
CGGCGCCGGGACCTGATCGGACGGCTGAATATGGGTCGGCTCACGATCGGACAAAAAGTCCAGTTTACGGGCAAGCGTGGTGCCACACTCACCGGAACCATCCAAAAGGTCAACCGCAAAAAGTGTGTTGTCCAGACGCCAACCGGACTGTGGAACGTCCCGGGCACCATGCTCAAGGCAGTTTAACGCCCAACAAAATACTCTGGGGAAGTGTTGATGGATACACGCCTGGTTGTGGACCAGGAATATAGGGTTCGATACCCTACCCCAGGACCAATTGGGACTTGGCTTCGGCGAGTCCAACCGTGCCCCTTGTAATGCTCTAATTGGTCAAGAGCTCACAAGATAATTAGAAGCCGGGCGACTGGTGAAAGGGTTGCGACGGAGACAACAGTCCCGGAAAGGTTTGACCAACCAACTGTTACGAAATTTGGCCCTATGGTATATGGTTTATTACACCGGTCTGTCTAACCGGGGAACGGAGTTAGAGTCTCCGTAGGGTCGCCAAAATAACTATGGCGGGATGGTGAGGGTAACACGAAGGCCAAAGCATCAGAACTTTTGAGGGTTCGATTCCCTCTCCTGCTACTAAATTTTGGGGACGTAGTGCTAACGGGAACACACTGCCGTGGCACGGCAGAATTGAGGGTTCGATTCCCTCCGTCTCCACCAAAGGCGTAGCTGCTCATCTGCGATAACAGAGCAGTGAAAAACCCGGCCGCGCAGGGCTGGGTCCAAAATACGAAGTAGACACGGGGCACGTCTATGGGTAGCGGCTGATCCTTGCAAGATTGGCGTCACGGGGTTCGATTCCCCGGTGCTCCACCAAAATCACCTTGGCGGCCGAGCGCGATGGCCGCGCATTAGAAATTTGATATGGGTTCGAATCCCAGGCAGTCAAGGAGAAATCATGGCACTATAGCTGAGTAGGTTCAAGCGCCCGGCTCATAACTGGGAGTAGGTCAGTTCGATCCTGACTAGTGCCACCAAATAAATACGGTATGAGAGTCAAACAACTTCAAGAAAACGTTGGATTTAGACGTGACTGGAATCGAGCTAAAAAATCACTAGCTGCTCAAGTCACGCTAGATCAACCAGATCCACATCTTGGAGATGGCGTATACATTGATTTGATATCTACGGCCGGCGCTCAACGAGGCCAGGGCCACGGCACCCAAGCAATGAATGCACTCATGAAGATAGCTGACCGTCACAGCATAGATTTGTTCCTTAGTCCTGAAGCATTAGGACAAGGACGTGACGGTGCTCTCAGCCAACAAGCTTTAGAAAAATGGTATAAGCGTCAGGGATTTGAACCAGTCGAAAATGATGACAGAGTTTGGGTCAGACGTTCAAGATAACGGGCGGTTGTTTGGACCACTGGCAGGTCCATAGGCACCTACTAACTTGCACACCTGGCAAGCTCTAGTAGACGATGCTGGTCAATTAGAACGGGTTCGAATCCCTAACTGTCCACCAATTTGCGGGTATCGTATAAAGGTATTACAACTGGTTGCCAATCAGTAGACAGGGGATCGTTACCCCTTACCCGCTCCAAGATCGTAAGCCACCGCATCAAGGGGCAACTGAAGATCCAAACTGCAAGACCGTGTGGAAGCAAGGTGGAAGCGGCGTGGAACCGTCATGTAGCATGTTGCAAAGCGTTAAAAACCGTGAGCTGGGGAAGGGCCAGACAGGCATGACGGGAAAGCAAAGTGAAAGCTGAGTGAAAGCGCGGACACTACAGGGCGAGGGCGCAGGAAGAACTTGATGTAGGAGCGGACCGAGCAGTAGGCACGTCGTCTAACGGTAGGACACCGGCATAGCATTGCAGCATTTGAAGCCGGAAATGTGAGTTCAACTCTCACCGTAAATACTGTTTAATTTTACACATAGAGGTAATCATGCAACTTTTTAAGAACCTATTCAACTCATTTAAAACTGAACCAACTGAACTAGAACTCAAGAGACATGAGCTAGCAGCTGATCTTAGCGATGTCAACTTCGACCAGCGTTGTCGTATTCTTGACAACCTGATGCATACTGATCCTGAACTTTATGCAAGTTGGATGCAAGATCCTTATTGACTATGTATCGACATATGACAAATGAAGAAAAGCAAGCGTTCTATGCGCGATGTGGTGAAATACTCGGTATAGAACACGACTGGAATACGCCAGTCAAACGAAGAAATAGATGGAACGCCCGACGCCTAGGAAATGGACGTTACCCAGGATTTGGGCTCATAAGAGTTTATGGTAGTGATGTGATGGTTACCAGCAAAGCTGGAACACGTTGGTTCAAAACTGCTGAAGAAGTATACGAATATTTGCACAGGTAGCTCAGCTGGTAGAGCAGTGGTTTGAAGCACCACGTGTCGGGGGTTCGAGACCCTCCTTGTGCACCAATTCTTGCAGCTCGCGAATGGCTGGTCCGCGTGTTCGCCGGTCTGAAAAACCGGAGGTCAAGGTTCGATTCCTTGGGGCTGCACCAAAATATTAGTTGACAATCAAAACATCTTACTTTATATTTGTAAAGTAAACAAGGAAGATTAGATGGATAAGACGATACAAGAACGTCAAGCCCGTATTGAAGATGCTATCCAATGGCTCGAACAGCGTGGCAACGAAGCACCAGAAATTGCTAAAGATCCTTGGTTCAGTCGCGCCAACGTTTTGAAGGCATATGCCCGCCGCAGCATGGAAAGTGCTGAAGATTTTATCCAAAACGGTGATAATTTTCTTGGCGGGTGGCCTGATCCTTTTGAGTCCTGATAATTTATAACTATTTGAATTATGCTGATGATGGTGGATACTAGTTAATGAAACCATGAGAGGGGCCAGGTATAGCGGTGTGTTTGTAACCTCCGCTGTTAGAGAGCCTGGTAGGTGTGCCCACTCGCGCCCTTCAGCACCTAATACGCCCTGGAAGCTTTGCTGGCGAAGCAGCCGCCTCGTAAGCGGACGATAGTTGGTTCAATTCCAACTCAGGGCACCAAAAGAATATGCTGTCTAAACATTGCTGGTGATGCCCCGCCTTGTAAGCGGCGAGAAGGGGGTTCGAATCCTCCAGACAGCACCAGAATTCCGTTGACATCAGGCCAGATGTTTTATCTCTAGGCAGACGACAAGAGCCCTGTTATGTTGGTACCGATACGCAGGTGAGTAAACGAGCAACGAGACAATGGAATAATATATTGCCCTGGTGGCGGAACTGGTAGACAATGGGCGAGTGGGCAAATAGGTAAAGTCGGTGGATTCAAAATCCGCGTCATTTTGTCGGTTCGATTCCGACCTCGCCTACCAATTCAAACTTAATGTGTCTAGTATAAATAACCATATGAAACTAGATGAATACATTGCACAATCGCAAGCTGTTAGACAGCAACACTTAAATTTAGAAGAGCCTTGCATAGAGCGTGGCGGCAATAGCACACAACACCGTGGCGTATTAGTGGGATTCTTAAATACACTATTTTATACGCGCCCAGTAGATTTATGTCATGCTTGTCATAACGAAAAATGTTCCAATCCTCGTCATTTGTATTGGGGAACACGTAAAGAAAATATTCAAGATGCAAAAGATAACGAAACGTTTAAAACGGCATGGGAATATAGTGTTGCAAAATACGGTTACGATGAAGCGGCTCGACGTAACGCAAAAGGCAATAAATCTGCCGGCGGCAAAGGTAACAAGGGTAAGCCTAAGTCAGCCGAGCATAGAAGAAAGATAAGCGAAAGTTTACGGGCACGTGGCGAAAATGGTGATACGCGGGGGTCTTAAAAACCCCTTCCTAGTGAGTGTGGGTTCGAGTCCCACCGTGCCTACCAAAAACTTGGGAGAGTAAACCCGGTGGTTCCGGGACGCGGTCTGTAAAACCGTTCTGTAAAAGGGAGTAGTTCGATTCTACACTCTCCCACCAAATTTGAGGTCGATATGAAAGATCATGAGAGACTGTATGCCATAAAAGAAGCCGCCAGTGCTATTCACAAAATGAAACACTTGAGCGCGGAACAGAGAGCATGGCTGCTAAATCAACTGATAAAATAAGTTGACATGCTGTTGATAACAGTGTAGACAAAGCTTACCCGCAGTAGGTGCTAGGAGATCTGGGACGCCAGAAACCCGAAAACGGAAACCTGTAGTAATACAGGGGGAACGACGCTGCACTGAAGATTAGATTGGGAGCGCCCTGGATGCTGCTGAGCATTAACGTGCTTTGCCATCCAGGGGCTGGTTCTACACTAGACCTCTCAAATACGGAATTGCCCAAGGGCTACGAGTTGCGGGTCGGAGAAATGGTAACTCACTTGGCTCATAACCAAGAGATAGTAGGTTCGATTCCTACACCCGCTACCAGAGTGTGAACGTGAACTGTTGGTAAGTCTTGCGTTCTCAAAAACCCGACCAAATCTCCAGTTTCGGGTCTGGGGATTATGTAGGCGAACACGGAAGCATAGTCCATAACTGACTAGCAAGGCTGTTTTAGATATGCAGGGTTCGAGTCCCTCCGCCCACACCATTTGGATGAGTTTGCCTATCAGGTGAGGGCGGACGCCTGGAAAGCGTATCATGGTGCAAGCCATAGGGTTCGAGTCCCTACTCATCCGCCAGATTGACAAACATTATATATAAGTATATAATAAGATAATGCGGGCGTCGTATAATGGCTATTGCAAGGCGTTGCCAACGCTTAGATGAGAGTTCGATTCTCTCCGTCCGCTCCAGACCTAACTTATCAAATATCTTTAATGTTTTGGACCTAACAGCAACTCGATAAATCGGCATAGTATAAAATCATAATTTTTGAATACATGCTTTATAATTGATTTCAAAGGAATATAAGTTATGTTTTTGCATACAACTGCAAAATTTGGGTTTTTCCAAAATCAAAATCTTAGCGAATTTATGGCCGATACAACTGGTCGACCAAAATCAAACATTGAACGTGCCGTAATTTCTGTTGCGTTCATGAAGCTGGCTACTCCCGATCTTTTGTCTAAAATCGAAACATACATACAGATATTGGAAAAAGAGATTGGGAATATTGTTGATTTACCAGATGGAAGATCAACTACTAAAACTCGAAAAAAAGAACTTGTGGGTATTGGAGAACACCTAATTATTGATGATCAAGGATTGTCTATAGAGATTGCCTACAAAAAGTAAAGAAATAGGGACCTTAGCTCAGTTGGTAGAGCGCCTGCTCGACACGCAGGAGGTTCACAGGTTCGATCCCTGTAGGTCCCACCAAAATAATATGAAACAGTGGTATCGATTTTTACGTAGCAAGGGCTATTCACGGTGGCAGAGTTTTTGGTGTGCCCTCCACAACCGTAAATACTGGTATGCTGAAGGCGAATGGCCTTACTATATGAAAAGAAAATAATGGGCGAGTGGCGCAGCGGTAGCGCAGCATCTTTACACGGTGACGGTCGTAGGTTCGATCCCTACCTCGCCTACCACATATTATGTTCAAATTATCTATCATCATAACAATCATAATGAGTTCTGGCACCATGAGCGTTAACAGATCTGAATATGATTATGAGTTTCACTCAGAAACCGGATGTTACTTGGCAGGATCGACCAAAGTGTCACCGCTTAGAAATGCTAGGATATTTAAAGGTTTTGATGATAGCGTAAAAATCGAAATAGAATGCAACAGTCAAGAGTGAGTTGAAGTGGCTAGATTAGACTGTCTGACTTAAAAGTCGGGGCCGCCCTGCGAAGGCGGAAGCTGAAGACTCACTGTTGTCTGTTGCAAAAATGCCCAGGTGATGGAATGGTAGACATGATAGCTTGAGGGGCTATTGCCATTTGTTTGGCGTGAGGGTTCGAATCCCTCCCTGGGCACCAGAGTTTGGATGTGAAGGGTGGATACCAGCTCGCCCGACCATTTTATGGGGTGATAGTCTAAGCATGAGACTGACAAGGCGCCTCCTTGTGAGGGAGAGAGATGCGGTTCCACCCCGCTCGCCCCGCCAGTAAGCTTGCCGCGTGAGCATAAACGCGGATATCAGAGCAGTGTGGTAGCTCAAAATCGTGAGCGGCTCCAGGACATAGAGGAGTGCGTATGCGGAGGGTAACGTCTCAGCCTACACGACCAATTGCCAAGCAAGTTAGGAGAGCGAGTATCGGCTGCTACTCAATCTATAATGTGTGGAGGGCCGCAAGGGCGTGGCCGCGAAAATTAGACAAAGCCCTCCTTTGCGATAGGACACTATCTTGTAACTTACAAAACGATGCACTAAATACTTGTATGATAGTAAACGAAGTAATCAGATTAGGACAAACCAATTCAGGACCGGCTGACCAATTCGTTCAAGATTTCATTGACATGAGTGATGAGCATCCATTCAATCCTCGTGCTCGAATTGTCGGCGGCGCCGCTGTAGAGCTCAGCCGATTTGGAAATCGCATACATCTATCAGACATCACAAGCCTAGAACCCGGAAAAGGCCACGCTGGCCGTGCAATGAGCTTGATCAAGAAACTAGCCGACAAACACAACGTCCAGGTAGAACTCATCGCAAAAGCCTACCGAGATGACCGCATGGATACAGAACAACTAATACAGTGGTATCAGCGTTTGGGGTTCCAACTAATGGACAATCCGGACGAAATAGGTCTTGACGATGGCATTGAAATGCGCTATTATCCATAGATGCTTATATACAAACCATCACCAAAAGGCGTTCGACGCGGTCTGTCTGAATCAGATCGTATCGCGTTCATCAATGAACATTATGTTTGGTTAGATACCACAGACAATGGATATCAATTCCAGGAAGGCGATGCCTTTGAATGGAAGCCAAAATTTTCAAGGCCAGATTCGCTTTGGAAGCCCGTTGATGAAATAGATTCATCGACAATCACCGGCGTTGATCGTTTGTCAGATTATAATCTGAAAGTCAACGCTGATGAACTTAAACAAATGGAGATACCAAATGGGCGATAATTCTTAGAACTTTGAACTAGCATGTAAAGAAGCAGTTTTCCACTTCAACAAGAAGCACTTGGAAGACCCCACCATCCCGATGTGGGTTATCAAAGCGAAGGGTGAAAGTTACTACGTCGAACACGTCGAATGTAACATTCCGTGGTCCACCAAAGAGACCCCTGACAATAATCACACAAAAGGTAGCCTGAAGATCAAACGATGTTATCTCGTCATTGACGATGACAACGTTGCGCATCTTAATGAGCTCTCGCCTGAGATTGAAGAGCGACTCAACAATCCTCAAGTCGTCATTCGTGTTATCACTATGTATGGTGACAAACTGCGCAAGGCTTGTGAGATGGTCGGTCACACCAACGAGATTAAAACGGTGGGTGGGGCTTGTAGCACAACATTCTATATCACTGAGTTTAACAGTGATGAAGATTATGTCATGTTCAAGATGGCTTGCACTGCCAGTGACTTGAGAGAGCTCAAGCCCAATGAAACATACTACAAGATGTATGACAAAAAAACAGACGACGGATACATCGATGAAGATGAATGGTTCAGTGACGAGGACCTCTACGATGACGAAGACCTTAGTCATCAAGCGTTATAGATAGGTTGACTAAGTGCCTCCGGTATAATATACTGGGGGCACACAACAAAGGAAACACCATGAAAACCCTTCGACTCAAAAACAAGAGCATTGATCGCGTTGATGACGCCACGGCGTTTGAAATGGTCCAGGCTGGCAAAGCCTCATACATTCCCAAGAATGTTTGGAAGCGCGAAGTCCGCGACGCCAAGTAAAAGATTGGATGGACAAGCCAATTGGAGGTGGCCGCTGCCTTGAAAGCAGTTAGGAGCTCACGACTCGTGAGGGTTCGACTCCCTCTCCATCCGCCAAAATCACGGAGGGTGCCGGCAAGGTGCCAAACTGGATTCGAACTCCAGGGGAACTGAAAGGTTCGGGTTTCGATACTCCACCTTCCGCCAAACAATGCGTCGGTAGCTCAGCGGTAGAGCGTCTGTGTCAAGCCTAAGAAACACGGCGGCAGAAGGTCGTGAGTGGGGTGTATAAGGACGTCTACAAGCCCCACGTGGTTCGAATCCCTCCCGGCGCGCCATAAATATCATTAGTTGGAGAGAAATATGACTGATCTTGAAAAAGACATCAAGCACTTTGAAGATCGTCTGGCACGACATCAACGCTATGCGCGTAAAGGTGTTGACAATGCAGAAACAATTGCATATGAGGAAATGGCTCTGCGACAATTAAGAGGAGGCGCCAATGAGTGTAAACCTAAACGACGTAGCTGTTGACCTCACCCTACGCGAAGGTCTAGAAGACAGCCAGAATATCACCAGCATCAAGGAATTCCTTGCAGTGTTGGGTCAGCGTTGGAGGGAGATTGGTCCTGAAGCAGCGCAAGCAGAATTTGAAGCCATCGTGGCGCGGGCCGGAACCAGCAGCGCACACGACGATTGAGTGATATACCCCCGCCGTTGGGCCGGAGTTGGGTCTTCTAAACCCGAACTGGATGAGTTCGATTCTCTCCGGGGGTGCCAAAATATAGGTGTGGCGCGGGATCCCCTCTGATTCTGGCAGTTGACTACCCAGGTCGACTTAGAAGCCGATCAAGCGACCGCGGTTTCAGCTATAAGGAGTGGGATCCTTATGGCTCCCATTGGAACGCCAGTTATCTAATAGGTGCTGGCAACACAGTTTTGGTAGGCAGCATTGGTTATGCAGGAGGCCCTTATAAAGCCTTTAGCGCCCGATTAGCGTTCTTGACTAGGTTCGATTCCTAGGCCTACTACCAACATAAGACCCCAGGGCCAACGTGAAGGAGAATGTTATGACGCGTTTGGAGCAAATCGAATATCGGTTGAACTATCTTTTATCTCGGTATGATACCCAGAAAAATGAACCTGGGTTCAAAATACAAATCGCTATACTTGCTGCCGAGAGGAAGCGTCTTCTCAAAAAGCAAGAATCCGCTAACGTAAACTAAATACGTTATGCGAACTCCCTGTAAAAATATATGCCGCATTGAAGATGAACAATGCACAGGCTGCAATCGAACATTATATGAGATTGCAGCCTGGAGTCGCTTGACAGATGCGGACCGAGACCGTATTATGGAGACGCTAGACAACCCTAGGAGGGTTCAAGATGGACTCGCATACCAAAACCCCAAGCGGCGACGATCTCGTCGAGATGATTCGCAAAGCTGATCGAGCGGTCGTCAAACAAAACTATTATCGTATCATTAAACTTATGCAGGAACGCATGAGTTCAGATCAAGAGGCTTTCAAGTGACAGAAGTTACTCAAGACGAATGGGACGCCGCCCGAACAACGTTTTATCGTGTTCTTAACAATTGGCAAGATCAATCTGGTGATACACGGGCGCAGATGGCGGAGATGATGAAGGTCATCGAAAGCAATCTTGAAATGTTTCGCAAGGCACAAAAACAAGAAGAACAAGCACAAGCCGCCCGTCGACGAGGAACTGCCGCAGAACGAAAGAAGATTCGTGACGCACTGATTCCTGTGTGGTGCAAAGAAAATCTCAAGCCCGGCATGGTAGTCAAAGTCAAAGCCAACAGCAATTCGAAATTTCGACGGGTTGAAGGCGTAAGTGGTGGAGAAATAACTGGGCGTCATTGTCACTTTGACAGCCGCGGAGACCTTGTGCTTGATGGTTATATAACGAATCACGTATTAAGAAATGTTCAGGGCATTGTCTACAGCATAGACGCGCGGAGAAAGCCGATCGTGACACCCATCATGGAGGTCATCGAAAGCCCTCAAGATCTTAACACTTGACGGCACTAAATAAAGCTGCTATATTGAATAAAATAACGGGGTATGGCTTAGTCTGGTAAAGCGTCCGCTTTGGGAGCGGAAGATCGTAGGTTCGAATCCTACTACCCCGACCATAATTTGTAGGTGCCCACATCAGAATTGGGTAAGAAAGCAGGCCAAATAACCAGGCCCTAAGACGAGTGCTACCCTGTAGTAGCAACGTGATCCGAGGATGACAGACCGTGGATCCTAAATGCAGATCTTGTCAGCCTACAAACCTTGTTCAGCCGCTAGCGGCCCAGTGCTGCTAGCTGACCGCCGTAGGACCGTGGCGGTGTTTGCTATTAGACTAAGAAAGCCGCAAAAGTCCCTTGGGGGTTCGATGACAGTAGTCCACATCTGTCGAGCTAACGGTCCGCCAAACATTCAACAAATCATTTAAGACAAAATCGAAAATGGATAAACCACATATCATTCACGTCAATCGTCAGCACATTGCTATGAATGCAAAAGACGGTGGCAATCGCCCAGTTTACACGATCAAACTCAATAATGGAACTACACGTTACGCGCGTGAAGTAGAAATCCTGGGTCATAGTCGTCTTGTTTATGACGGGCGGCAACTCTCTTGTGGTGCAAGAGCCTGGATTGAAACCAACGCTGAACTTAATCTTGTGGACGAGATGAGTTGGGCAGAAGCACGAGAGGATACTCAACTAGATGTATAAATTTTCACTCGATCCCGAACAAATTCAGAAACTTGACGCATGGTGCGCAAAACAAAATTCCGATGCAGTCGCCGCGCAGCGGGAGAATCCTCCTGACGTTCCAATCGATCTTCTCGAAAGCATGTGGGAAGAGGGATATCCTTATGGCGGCGCTATTGGAGGAAGTTTAACTTTTAGCTTCACACCTACAAGTTTGGGTGTTGCAGTGAAAGTTACTGACGCACATACAAACAAAACAATTGATCTCACAGACTACGAAAGCTGGTGATGCGGTTATATTCTAAACGCCTGGCGGCCCGCAATAGGATCATTGCTCGCAACATCCCCATGTGGCAGTTGCGAACCACGCTTGTCTTGCAACAGATTGCTTTGTTTGGAACAGGCGGACTGGTGTTTCTTGGGTTGTTCCAGCTAATATCAATTTGGTGGTTTGGTGTGGGTCTGGCACTGGTTCTATTGATAACATCACTCTATGCCCGTTTGTGGTTCAAGATGTTGAGCAATATGAAAAACGGACCAGATCGAATCTTTATAAAGAAAATGATAGGTGAGGAGCCTTGGTAATGACTATTCGACTTGAACCTTGTCAGTGTCCAACATGTGAAACGTTACTTGATGCAACCACTGCAATGAATGCAGACGCTAACACTCGTCCCGCCGCCGGCGACGTCACGCTTTGTGCTTATTGTGGAGAACTTTGTGAGTTTGATTCTGAGACTCGTATGCACAAGATCAATATCAAAGAACTTGAACCAGAAGTCCAGGATGTGATCGCGATAATGCGGGTCGAACTAGAACAATATCTTCCAACGAGGCACTAGATGACAGACACAAGCTGGAGTAGACTACTGCATACTGAAATGGGCGATCTTGTTATGAGTCGCATGGATGGCGACCCCAGGCTACGTTATCACAACGGAGGTCACGTTCGCCCCATGTATGAGCGGGCTGGCGGCTGGCGCCTGCCATATGATCCCACACTTGACGCAGCCGTTCTCTGGCATGACAGTGTATATGACAGTGAACCAGAGAAAGAGATCCGCAGTGCAGAATGGATGCGCGACACAGCGAGTTTGTTTCCTGATTGGTTTGTGGATGTCGATCTCTCTTGTGCAAGCGAACTGATACTCTCAACCACCAGCCATATTGTGATACCCGAAGTCAGCAGTCATCTCATCAAGCTTGATTTGTTTGAACTAGGCATCCCAGAACGCCGCCGCGCGAATTTTTGGAATATCATGGAAGAAAGTTGCTCATTGTATGGCGTTGATATTTCTGATGCCGCACAATCAACACTTGACTTTATGAGTCATTTTGCTACAACAATGAGTGAAAACTCTGTAAAAGACTTCTGGAGCAACCAGTTTCCAGGAGACGGCGACAAATATTGGCCTGATATTGTCCGTGGCGTCCAAGATACATCGATCATGGCACAAACCATTGTTGACCTTTATGACCAAGGACTAACCAAAAGTGAACAACATTGAACAAGCACCATACTATCGCATAGTTACAGCAAAAGGCGGCGATCCGTATTGTCTTATGGTAGAGGTCAACAAGGCTATTGAAAAGGGCTGGCAGCCAATTGGTGGCGTTTCTGTAAAGGGTCCTGCATTGATGCAAGCAATGTTTTATGTTGGTGATACATCGGCGCTAGAGAAATTTAATAAAGAGAGCAATAGATGATCTATTTTCCTTCGACGCTTACTCCTGTCCCCTATAGTCCGGGTTATTTTTGGGACGTCAAAAAACACAAGCTGTTCAGCATCAAGGTGGGTGGCGTGCTACGAGAGCTCAAAATGCTTCGGGCTCACCCAGCCATGTTTAACTATGGCAGATTTACCTACAGTAAGGGCGGATTAAGTGTTGGTGATCCATATTATCGTGTGAGCGTGAATGGACGTTACCGCTATCTTACGGTTGCAAGCCTCAAAAAGCTTGAATTGGTTCACTATGATATGCCTGTAATTGAGAGAGTAGAAGAATATGAAAATTCGTGAAGACAGCTGGCACTTTCGCCTTTATGTGTTTATGAGCCAGTGGAATGCGGCGTGGCGAGGCAACAATGACTATTTGGATCATCCCCAAATCAGCAGTTTTGGTATTGGACTGTGTCCATATATGCGCATGATACTCATTTGGGGACCGTTAGCCATTCTCAGCAACGTCTTCCCCATCGCCGCAGTAATTGGCTCTTTGGTTGCATTTCCAGGAAGTGTAGCCGGCACATCTGGAATATTTTGGTTGTTTGGTTGGATAGCCGGTTTCGTTGGTGCAATATTTGCACTTGGATGGATTAAGAATTGGCAAGATGAACGACAAGAAAGCCGTGAAATCAGTCAACTAATTAAACAAGATCCAAACTATGTTGAACCAGAATCTTTCTGGAAACTAATCAAGGACTATGTGAAGTCTGCCAAAACAAAAGTCTGCCCTGTATTGGAGTTGGAAGAATGATCGAACAGCAGCCTCGTTGGTATCATCATCTGATGATATCTCTCCCCGTGCAAATGTTAATTGTTCTCGTAGCAGTTTTGATTTTAGGAATGCAGGTGTTGGTTTACGAGTATATGGAAGAGGACATGGTTATTTTTGATGGGTCCTGTGATGTCACTGTTGGTCCACGGGACGAACAAGGAGAAGTCACCCGCAAGGGTGCAACCATGCAGTGTGGTGATGATGTGATTGATCTAGGCACTTTGGAGACACCATACCTTTATGAATTATTGACTAATAAGCGCGAGCCTGTTATCGTATGTGTTAAGACTGTAAGTGAATATCTTAAAAACGTTAACTGGCAGTGTGAAATGGACCCTGAAGAACGGACAGAAGAAACATGACAAAAGTTTTCCTAAAAAGCGGCAACACGATTCGAATTCGTGACAATGATGCTGTTCGAGCATGTGATGAACTACCACCTGAGACCTATACGGTCAAGTTTGACGAGCGGAGTGGTGAGTTCTATCTAGAGCAGATTGAAAACTTCACTCTGCCCGACAAAATCTACGGCAAGAATAACAACTACTCTGAGCGTATTCTCAACACTTTCAACCAGAGGACAGGAAGCACAGGTGTTCTTCTCAGTGGTATCAAAGGTGCTGGCAAGACACTTCTTGCCAAGCAAACCGCAGTGTCGGCTAGAGGCCTGGGTATCCCGACAATTGTGATCAACCGCGACTGGCATGGTGATGAGTTTAATTCGTTCATTCAGAGCATCAGCACACCAGCAATCGTCTTGTTTGATGAGTTCGAGAAGATTTACGATTACATGTCACAGCGTAAGATCCTTACTCTGTTTGACGGAGTGTTCCCAAGCCGCAAGCTGTTTATGGTCACAACCAATACAGATCGCGATGTTTCGGAGTTCATGCAGAACCGGCCTGGTCGTGTTTACTACAACTTCCGTTTCGATACACTCGAACAAGACTTCATCCAGGAGTTTCTTGAGGATCGCCTCGAGGATAAAAGTCAGATTGATGATATCCTCAAGTATACCAAGGTGTTCAGTTTCTTCAACTTTGACATGCTCAACGCCGCAGTAGAGGAAATGAATCGTTACGGTGAAACTCTTCCTGAAGTTCTTGAGGTGCTTAACATTCGTCCCGAGAATCGTAATACGGATACCTTCAAGCTTGAGATTGTCATGAACGGCAAGACCTTCATGGTTGACCGTAATTACAGCAACTTCCAGCCCAATAGTTTTGAATACCTAGTATGGCTGGATGACGACATGCCCAAGGAACTCAGCAAGGATACTGAGGCCAAGAGCACCCTCACTGAAATGGCTGGTGAGAATGAGTGGGGCGAAACTTATCTTTCCTTCAATCCGCAACTTATTAAGAGTTTTGATCAGGTTGACAACCGTTTTGTATACGAAGTCAACCGTAATGGCAAGACTGTAGAACTACACGTAACCCGTAACGATCCACTTGCCAAGTGGACTTACAACCCCAACGCATTTTAAGGAAAAGTATCATGTTAGACTTTGGATTACTTGCAATGATGGGCGCCTTGATTTTTGTCATCGGTGGCATTGTTGCATCTGAAATGGACAGCGCAATCATGAGTGTTGCAACATTTGTAATTGGTTTGCTTACGCTTCAATACGGCTTTGGTTTTGGTATTTGGGCCATGATATCAGCCAATCCCTTATGGGCTTTTGGATTTATTCTCCTCTACGTCGCAGCCGGAGCAGCATATACAGCACTGTGGCGCTGGCCAGAATTCATTCGCAATAACAATGCGGAACTCATGAGAGACTATTCTGATTGGGCTAATCGTTTAGAAGATTCAGAGGACAATAGCTTTGATGCCTTTCTTGACAGCGATTCATATCGCTTTAACGCCTGGCAGCATAAAGAGCGCCTAGGCACTTGGGTAGGTATGTGGCCATTCAGCGCCGCTTGGGAACTTAGCCGCAAGCCCGCTATCTGGATTTGGAATACTGCATATGCCAGCCTTGGCAATCTGTTCCAGAACGTTGGTCGCAGAACTGCTCGCAACATTCACGACAGGGGTTGACACATGTTGGTTCATAAACACCTAATCATCCGTGCAGAGGTTTCAGAACCTCCCCGTGCCCCGGTTTTTGTTGAAGAGTGGCTACAAGATCTGGTAGACCGAATCGGAATGAAGGTTCTTGGTGGGCCATATGCGCGGTATGTGAACATTCCTGGAAATCAAGGTGTCACTGGCGTAGTAATTATTGAGACCAGTCACATTGCTTTACATGTTTGGGACGAAACCAATCCTGGACTATTGCAGCTAGATGTTTACACATGTGGTCCTTTTGATCCGGATATTGTTTTTGACCAGATCAAGCAATTTGAACCTGTCAAGGTAGAGTATAAGTATCTTGACCGTGAACACGGACTGTTGGAAGTAATACTAGATGCCTGATCTACCCAAACTCAAACTTTATCGTTACACACAGGAATACATCGACCTGTGTTGTGAACACGGCTATGAAGAGTTCATTCGTGCTAAGGCGGATAAAATTTGGGTATGCTTGGGCGAGTTTAGTCATGCGCCAGGGCATGTCATGATGGTAGAATTTGGAACCTGGGAACCCATGCAGGGTATGCCAGAGATTTACAACTTTGAAGAACTAGATCATCATCCTGATGATTTCTCAATCTTCATTTCAGACGACGATATAGAAGAGTTACATGAGTAAGACATGGTTAGTTAGTGATACCCATTTTGGTCATCACGGCTGTTACACAAAGTTCAAGGATCGGCACACAGGGCTGCCGATTCGCCCTTGGGCCACGAGTGCTGAAGAGGGCGATGAAATCATTCGCGAGACATGGAACTCGCGTGTGCGTCCAAACGATAAAGTCTATCACCTTGGCGACGTTGCGATTCCTCGCAAAGCGCTCAAGTGTATGGAGGGCCTGAATGGTCGCAAAGTCTTGATTCGTGGCAATCACGATATCTTCAAGATGAAAGACTATGCTGAGTATTTCGACGATATTCGCGGCACTCACAAGCTTGCT
>Ga0102931_1000746_pt1 | contig 16014 bp, 10 predicted proteins | sample SalPonR1_C_D1_MG_FD_79282 | JGI IMG/M metagenome (GOLD analysis project Ga0102931, IMG submission 79282) | Salt pond soil microbial communities from South San Francisco under conditions of wetland restoration - Salt Pond MetaG R1_C_D1_MG | ecosystem: Environmental > Aquatic > Marine > Intertidal... | reverse complement strand
GGGATGTTATCAAAAGAAGAGTGGTGAATGTATACATTTAAAAACTGACGCAACCCTATAGAGAAGGGCCCCCCCCCCCCTCAGACATGTAGGCATAGACCTACATGTCTGAGGAGGGGCCTTGTTAAAGAGTCAAGCCTACGTGCATACATATAATTTAATGTTAGTTTATATAACGTCCTGTATAGTACATTCACCGCTCTTTTATTAGAATAATAAAAGAGCGGTGAATGTACGTTATTTATATCATTTATATAATATTAAATTTTATTTAAACCCTCTTAAGAGGGTTTCTAAAATAACCTAGAGATATTGATTTATATTTATCCTGGAAGATTTGGTGTTCCAGGATAAATAAAATCATTATCTCATCTAATACAACCCTCTTAAGAGGGTTTAAAAATTTAATAAAGTTATAAACTTATTTGTAGTATTTTTTGTCCTAACACTAAGTGTTAGGACAAGGAAAAAATACTACGGATAAGTTTATATTTAATTAAATGTAACTATAATAGGATATTATTTGTTTTATTTTATATCATTATAATGACGTTCTATATAGGTTGAATTGTTTCAAATTGAAAATTAAAAACCCCGTAAAATCGTTAAAAATCAGCTTAAAGTTTACGTTTAGGGAATTTTGTGACCCCATTTTACACGTTTAATGCTAGGATTCTCGATATTTACCTCAAAACCAGCCTTTTTCAGGATCTTGCCTTTAATCCTGTAAAAAAGCAAATTAGCCCACCTCAAATTTTTCTTTAAAAAAAATGTAAAATAAATAATTTTATTCTATTTCAGCGAGAGAGGACGGCAGCAATCTGGGTTATCTCCTGTGAGGAGATAACTCAATATAGATTGATCTCCCCAATAAGTTGAGGGAACGATAATTTTATCTTTTTGAGGTGAGTACCAAGGATCTGATCCTGTTCCTAATCTCGGGTATAAACGTAATAGTTGATTAGAGAAAGAATTATATGTTTGATAAGAGTCTGATATTGTCTACTGTTAAAAAAGGATAGAGTTATTTTATTTAGATTAACCTGGAAGAAGAACTCCCTCCCTCGTTACGCTTCAGTTTGAAGCATAATCCCGGGGGGGGGGGGAGTTCTTCTCTCCCAGGGGTGTTAAAGAGTAAGCTAAATTAAGCTACTGGGCTCATACCCCAATGATAGAGTAATCTCTCTTTAAATGATTAAGTGATTATGCCTATTTTTTTCTTATATTCTTATAGTGTCCTCCCACTCTTGGTTAGGTTTGTGGCTTAGTATAGAAATAAATTCTTTAAGCTTTATCCCTATCATAATCGAAGAAAGAAAACAAAATAGATTAAAATATTTTTTAATTCAGTCAGTAGCCTCAGTCATCTTTTTAGCGAGTATTCTGAATCAATCCTTTTCATTCTTAATTCCTTTTGCCCTGTTAATTAAGATTGGTGCGGCCCCGTTCCATATATGATTAGTAAGTATTTCTAAATCTATATCATGAAAGGTTTTATCCCTTTTAATAACTTTTCAGAAAATTGGGCCTCTTCTTGGACTGGCTATACTACAATTCACAAATTCTTTTTTCATTTTTATTAGAGCATTTATTGGCGGATTAGGTGGGATTAACCAATCCAACCTTCGGCTGATTATAGCGTTTTCTTCCGTTAGACATCTATCTTGACTAATAGTTAATATAAGTAGATTTTTCTTGATATTAGTTTATTATGTGACTTACTTGGCTATTCTATATTTTGCTGTAATTTTATTACAGCAAAGGGGTATGTACTCCCTCGCCCAAATGAATAGTAATGCTAGATTAATTTATAAAGCTTCGATTTCATTTAATCTTCTCTCTTTAGCCGGGTTACCCCCATTCCTGGGATTTTTTATTAAATGAATATCTCTGGAAATAAATATTTTATCCCCCCTTCTTGTGTTAGCCCTTGTTGTGTCTTCATGTTTCTCAGTCTATTTTTATTTTAAGATTGCTATGAGATCTCTTTTATTTCCCTCAGAGGTAAAGTCTAAGAAAATAGAGATCCCGGGTATTCTATCAATAGGGTTTAATATTTTTCTTCCTCTATTCTTTTTGTAAAGCTTTAAGTTAATTAAACTACCAGCCTTCAAAGCTGGAAATAAGATGTTCTTAAGCTTTAATAATTTACTTTAATAATTTACTTTAATATAGATGAGGGTATTATCTACATAATTACAGTATCAACGTAATCCTTTTTATCAGGCACCTCATCTCTTCTTATTATATATGAAATGTAAATTTCTCTTTAAGAATCAAAATCTTACGTGCACAGAACACTTATATACACATCACCCTGCTTACAATAAAATAATTTTTAGTTAATTAGGCCCGGGTTAGAAACAACTCAAGATTTGCAATCTTGTATTTTTTTTAAACTACTGAGCCGTAAATTAATCATAGTAAAGGGAATAATCCTTAACTAAATTTACAATTTAGCACCTATAATCGGCCACTTTACTTATGCAACGTTGATTTTATTCTACGAATCACAAGGATATTGGAACTTTATACTTTATTTTTGGGGCTTGAGCAGGTATAGTCGGGACTTCTTTAAGAATGCTCATTCGAGCGGAGTTGGGTCAACCAGGTTCCCTGATTGGCGATGAACAAGTATATAATGTTATTGTGACAGCTCATGCATTTATTATAATTTTTTTCATGGTTATACCAATCTTGATTGGGGGATTTGGTAACTGGCTAGTACCCATTATATTGGGGGCCCCGGATATAGCATTTCCCCGGTTAAATAATTTAAGATTTTGAATACTTCCACCATCCTTGACTCTTCTCTTGGCCAGATCTATAGTTGAGAGAGGTGCAGGAACTGGATGAACAGTTTATCCCCCTCTATCCTCAGCCATTGCCCATGCCGGACCTTCTGTAGATTTAGCTATTTTCTCGCTTCATTTAGCTGGAGTTTCCTCTATCTTAGGGGCTGTAAATTTTATTACTACTATCATTAATATACGACCCCAGTCAATATCTATTGACCGTATACCTCTCTTCGTTTGAGCAGTAGGAATCACCGCCGTTCTTCTCCTTTTGTCACTTCCAGTCCTAGCGGGGGCTATTACTATACTGTTAACTGATCGTAACTTAAATACTTCTTTCTTCGACCCCGCGGGTGGTGGGGATCCCATCCTTTATCAACATTTATTTTGATTTTTTGGCCATCCTGAAGTGTATATTTTAATTTTACCTGGATTCGGGATAGTGTCCCACATTATTAGCCAAGAAAGAGGTAAGAAGGAAGCATTTGGTACATTAGGTATGATTTATGCTATACTTGCAATTGGTATTCTTGGTTTTGTTGTCTGGGCTCATCATATATTTACTGTGGGAATGGACGTGGACACTCGAGCTTATTTTACTGCTGCAACTATGATTATTGCAATTCCTACGGGGATTAAGATTTTTAGATGAATCGGAACTTTACACGGGACACGACTTACTATAACTCCATCTATGCTGTGGGCCCTAGGATTTGTATTTTTGTTTACTGTGGGAGGGCTTACAGGAGTTGTCCTGTCGAACTCTAGAATTGATATTGTTCTCCATGATACTTATTATGTAGTTGCCCATTTCCACTATGTTTTATCAATGGGTGCTGTCTTTGCTATCATAGCAGGATTTGTACATTGATTTCCTCTAATGACCGGATTAAGAATGAATCAGTTTCTTCTTAAGGTACATTTTTTTATTATATTTTTAGGAGTAAACTTAACTTTTTTCCCTCAACATTTCTTAGGTCTCGCTGGAATGCCACGTCGTTACGCAGATTATCCAGATACATATGCTTCATGAAATGTAATTTCTTCATTAGGGAGAGTTATATCTATAATTGCTACATTAATATTTATTTTTTGTATTTGAGAGGCCATGATCGCTAAACGAATTAATATTTTTTCACTTAATTTAAGATCAAGTGTGGAATGGAATCATCCCCATCCGCCTGCCGATCACTCCTATGAAGAAATTACTATAATCTCTACATTTTAAAGTGGCAGAAACATATATGCATTGGATTTAAGCTCCAAAGATGGGTACCCCCTTTAAAAGTGTCTCAATGATTCCAACTAGGTTTACAAAATGGGAATTCACCTCTCATAGAACAACTTATTTTTTTCCATGACCATGCTTTACTAGTGGTAATCTTAATTACTTCTCTTGTAGGCTTTTTCTTAGCTGCATTGTTTTCTAATAAATTTCTCCATCGTTATCTACTTGATGGCCAGGCAATCGAGACGGTTTGAACCGTTATTCCTGCTATTATTTTAGTAGCTATCGCCCTTCCTTCTATTCGTCTTCTCTATTTAATTGATGAAATTCATAACCCTGCCTTGACTATTAAAGTAACGGGGCATCAGTGGTACTGATCCTATGAATACTCTGATTTTGACGATATTCAATTTGATTCATACATAATCCCTTCAAATGAACTTTCTACCGGTATATATCGTTTGCTTGATGTAGACAATCGTATGCCAGTGCCCTATAATCAAGCTATCCGTCTGATGATTACTTCAGATGACGTTCTACACTCATGAGCTGTGCCATCTCTAGGTATTAAGATGGATGCAGTCCCAGGCCGGCTTAATCAGTCCAGACTTCTAGTGAATATACCCGGAGTATTTTATGGACAATGTTCCGAAATTTGTGGATCTGGACATAGTTTTATACCTATTGTGATTGAAGCTGTTGGAGAGAGAGACTTTCTAAAGTGACTTGAGTTACAAATTTCATAGGGTGGCTGAAAGTCAAGCGGTAGCCTCTTAAGCTCTCTTATGGTAATTACCCCCTGTGGTACAGAGACTTAGTTTATTAATAAATATAAGGTTGTCAACTTTAAGAAGCCGATGGCAGTCTCTTATTCCTCAAATGATACCACTTCCTTGAATTATGGTTTTCCTTGTCTCTATAGCTTTACTATGAGCTATTATAACTATGGTATTTTTCCTCTATCAACCCCGTTCAGTTTCTTCTGCTAAAGGCTTCTCTGATCGAACTGTTTACTTAAATTGAAAATGATAGCAAACCTTTTTTCAGTATTTGATCCGACTTCCTCTTTTTTATCCAACTGATTAAGAATACTAATCCCACTTTTGTTTATAGTAATATCTTTCTGATTGATTCCTTCGCGACCTCAATTTTTGGCTAAGAGAGTTTTAATGGGATTAAATCGGGAGATGTCCCTCCTTATAGGCCCAGCAAGATTTGGTGCCAATATCCTAGTTATTGCCCTTTTCTTATTTATTTTATTTAATAATTTTATTGGTTTATTCCCTTATATTTTTACCGCTACTAGACATTTAGCAGTTACCTTAAGACTGGCAGTTCCTCTGTGAATCTCTTTTATTCTATATACTTGGATTAAGGAGACAACGAATGCTTTAGCCCATCTTGTACCTTTAGGAACACCGGCACCTTTAATACCTTTCATGGTATTAATTGAAATCATTAGAAATATGATTCGGCCTATTACACTCTCTGTCCGTCTTGCGGCTAATATAATTGCCGGCCATCTCCTATTGACTCTTTTAGGGGCTCAAGGTACCCTGGAAAATTTATATGTTACTTCAATTGTAGTATTTTCACAGATTATCCTATTAATGTTGGAATTCTCTGTAGCTATTATTCAATCTTATGTTTTTATGACTCTAATGACTCTCTATGCAAGAGAATAATGAATCAATTAAATCACCCGTATCATTTGGTTAATATTAGACCTTGACCCCTAGCTACCGGAATAGGAGCTTTTGCGATGACTTCTGGACTTGTCAAATGGTTTCATTCATTTGATAGAATGCTATTTTTTACAGGATTAATAACAATCATATTTGTTTCGTATCAATGATGACGAGACGTATCACGAGAAGCTACTTTTCAAGGAATACATTCAACGAAGGTCGGATTTGGGTTGCGATGGGGAATAATCCTATTTATTATCTCTGAAGTTTTCTTTTTTGTCTCTTTCTTTTGGGCATTTTTTCACAGAAGTTTGTCGCCAAATATTGAAGTTGGGGCCTTATGACCCCCGATCGGAGTCGAAAGCTTTAATCCATTTCAAGTGCCCCTGCTTAATACAAGTATTCTGCTGGCTTCAGGAGTTACGGTAACTTGAGCCCACCATGCCTTAATAGAAAATAATTTTGATCAATGCCTCCAGGGGCTTCTATTTACTGTATTGCTGGGGTTATATTTTTCATTTCTTCAAGGGTTGGAATACATAGAAGCCTCGTTTACTATTGCGGATAGAATCTATGGGTCTACATTCTTTTTAGCGACAGGTTTTCATGGTTTACATGTACTTATTGGTACTATTTTTCTTATAATTTGTATCTTACGTCACGCTAAGTGCTACTTTTCTCCCCAACATCATTTTGGGTTTGAAGCTGCAGCTTGATATTGACACTTTGTTGATGTTGTCTGATTGTTTCTCTATCTTTCTATCTACTGATGAGGTGAATAAGATCTTTCTAGTATAAATATTATACTTGACTTCCAATCAAGAGATCCTGTTAGGGAAAGGTAATTATTTTAATTTGACTAAGAATTTTTATGCTTGTTTTTATTATATTAACCCTCGGAATGTTTGTGAATAAGAAAGTCTCTCTGGATCGCGAAAAGAGTTCACCATTTGAATGCGGATTCGATCCTTTGAATTCCTCTCGTACCCCCTTTTCTATTCGGTTCTTTGTTATTACTCTAATTTTTCTTATTTTTGATGTAGAGATTACTTTACTTCTACCTATAGTATATTTGAATATGTCTTCACCGACAACCTACCTGATTATCTTCTTTACTTTCATCCTTGTTGCAGGGGTATTTTATGAGTGAAGGGAAGGTGCCCTAAGATGAATTAAATAATCATTAACTTTATCAAAGACACTTTATTCAGGAGAATAGTTTAAATAGAACATTGGGTTTGCATCCTAAAAGAGGGATGTTCCTTCTCTCAGAGTGGGAATTGATGTTATCAAATCCAGTTTCGACCTGAATTTAGGCCTTACGGCCCCCACTCTTTAGCAGAAGCTAATTGATAGCGCTTCATTGTTAATGAAGAGGAAGGGATGACCCCTGTTAAGAGGCAGAAAGAAGGATGGGAGCTGCTAACTCTTCAACCGGGTAGTTAAATTCTACTCACTGCCTATTTATATAGTATATTTAATACAATGCATTTTCAATGCATAAATGGATAAATATCCTTTAAATATTTCCAGGAATCATCCACCCCAACATCTTCAGTGTTGTGCTCTTATTAAGCTATAGAAATATATAAATAGTGTGAATAATAAAGAAGATAGGATAAGTACCTTATATGGAGAGGAGGTTAGGAACGAAAATAAAGATGACCCCCGTAAGCTATTATGATAGATTAATGACGGCCCCGCTTCTTCTACCCAACCACAATCACCCTCATGATAGAGGAGTTCACCCATAAATAAAGGTATGAAGCTTGTTCGCCCTGTAATGAATGGTAGAAATATTATTCTACTTACATAATGTCTTAGGCTTAAACTAAATGATTTGACAAAGTAAGGTAAAATAGCCCCTACTGTAATAAGGGAGAGGAGGAGAATCTTTTCAAATGGACCTAAGATGATTCTTACGTCCCCCAGAAAACATCAATAAAAGATATACCCCCCTATAACAGCCCCTCAATAAAGAACAAAAAGAGGAGTTAGATAGTCCCCCTCTTCGTCCCTGTATTGACAGCTTAAATTATAATTATAGGAGCACAAACATATTATCGCAATTCGTGAAGAGTAAGTTCTTGTTAGAAGACATGAAACTAATATAAGTACACTAGGAAATAATATATACAGACTCTCTGAAGATTCAATAATTAGGTCTTTTGAAAAGAAACCCGATAAATATGGGAACCCTATTAATCTAAGAGAGCAAACTAAGATAATATAACTAGTGTAAGGGAGTATCCTGGATACCCCTCCTATACGACGTATATCTTGTACCCCTAGAGAATGAATTACGACCCCCGAACATATAAAAAGAAGAGCCTTAAAAAGTGCATGGGCAAAAAGATGAAAATAACAAAATAGAGTGAGCCCTAAGCCTAGAGAAAATATTATTACCCCTAGCTGGCTTAATGTAGATAACGCAATTACTCGTTTTAGATCGTTTTCTCCGAACGCAGCCAGGCCTGAAAAAAAGGAAGTTAAGGCCCCCATGACAACGAGTAAAAAACACCCTCTCTCTTCAAATGAGGGAGACAAACGAATTATCAAATAAATCCCGGCTGTCACTAGTGTGGATGAATGGACTAGGGATGAGACAGGGGTAGGAGCCGCCATGGCTGCTGGTAACCATGCAGAAAAAGGTAGTTGAGCTCTTTTGGTAAAAGAAGATGAAATGAAGAAAAGCATAATTGATAAAGAGAAGTATCTTAAGAATATATAGTCCCAGCTCTTAGAGTAAAATATTAGCCCCAATGACCATAAAATTAATACATCACCTACTCGATTTCTTAAAATAGTAATTATTCCTCTAGAGGAAGAATTATAATTTTTATAAAATATAATTAATAGATATGAAGTGATACCTAGCCCATCTCAACCTAATATTAATCTCAATCCATCCGAAGATATAATCAACAGAACCATAGATGAGATGAATCCTAATATTATGTATATGAAACGATTAACAAAAGTTTCACCTCTTATGTAATAAGAAGAATAAATTATAACTTGAGAAGAGATTAAGAGAACTAAGAAGATGAATGATAGTCTTAGCCAATCAAAGCACACTTGATAATCCAAATGCAAAAAGGATACTTTTAATAAGTAGATTTCATCTGATAGGAATAATAAAAATGAGCAACAAACACTTAATACTCCGGTAAATAGTAAGATGTAACCTGATACAAAATATAACAATACTGTCAGAGATGACTCTCCTTTAGTTCCACAAACTAATATTCTCTTTAAACTATAACAGTAGACGAAAATTAAAGTCAGTAACGGAATCAGATGAGCTCTTCCGATTATATATTCCTTTAAGTTGTATTCTAATCAGCTAAAGATAAACAATCTCTCCCCGTGACTTGTACTGGAGTATAAATAAATACAATAACAAGATGAAAGAAAACATAAGATTCCAGATAAGCCTACTACTATTCAGTCTAGACTAAATACACCGATAAAAAAATATATTTCGGAAAAGAAGTTAAGTGAGGGGGGTAATCCTATATTGAGAAAGCTAAGACTGAGTCATCAAAAACATAAATATGGAAAAAGAGAGATTATTCTACGGGTAAGAAGGAATCTGCGACTTCAGATGCGCGCATAAAATACATAACTTAAATAGAATAATCCAGAGGAACAGATCCCGTGAGATACCATTATTAAAATTGATCTTATGTTGGTGTAAGTACAAGATATAAGTATACCTAGAATGACGAATGATATGTGAGCGACGGAGGAATAAGCAATTAAGGATTTGACATCAGATTGGCGTAGACAGATCAAGCAGCTGAAGATCCCGCCTATTAAGCAAACCCCTATTAATGTTGTTTCTCTATAAATATTTAGTACTTGTATTAAATAGAGGCCGTAACCCCCTAGCTTGAGGAGAATAGCGGCTAATACTATAGAGCCAGTTACTGGAGCCTCTACGTGGGCCTTAGGTAATCAAATGTGTGCAAAATAAACTGGGAGTTTCACTAGAAAAGAAAGGATGGCTAGCAAGAAGATTATCTTGTCTATGAAATTACCCCAAAATTGTAAGAAGGACGACGAATAAATACTCGTGTGAGCAATGATGATAAAGAGTAGAGGTAAAGAGGATAGTAGAGTATAGAATAAGAAATAATAGGAAGCAGGTAGACGCTCTGGCTGGTAACCTCACCCGAGGATTAAAATAATTGTGGGAATTAGAGAGCACTCAAAGAAGACGTAGAATAAGATGAATGACTGCGTAGTAAACGTGAGTCACAGGAGAACAAACAAGCTTACAAGAATAGTTCTATAACTTAATGGTCAACTTGGCTTTAATCTGATAACTATTAAAAAGAAAATACCTGAAGTCAATGTTAAAAGAATAATCCCCCACTCTAGATGGAATTCTGATATTAACTTGTATATTAATATTAAGTATATTAAACTTGAGGTAAAGAACCACTTATTCATTTAGAAATTGTACTTGATCTGATCCTGACGAACGTACTAAAGATACCAATACTGATAATCCTAGAGCTCCTTCACAAACTGTGACTCTAAGAAAGATGAATGCGTTAATCATTCTCATATAGTTTGAATATACCAATAATCTGAACAATAAAAGAATGAGAAATTCTAATCTCAATAGAGTTACTAGGAGATGTTTGTTTCTTGAAGAGAAAATTAGTAATCCTAAAGAAAGTGATAGGTAAATTATTATGATTGACTGAGTAATTAAAAAATAATATCGGTCTTGTAAACCGAATTTAGAGGAATCTCTCGGTCTTCAAAAGAGTTATTAACATCTTTAACTTCCAAAGTTAATATTTTTATTAAACTACCTTTTGACATCCTAGGATCTATCGTTGTTATTTCCATATTTATACTTCTAATGAATCATCCTCTTGCTTTTACACTCTCGTTGTTCGTTCAAACTTTATTGATTTGTGTTATGCTTAAAAATGTTTCTCTGTGAATTTCACTAATTCTCTTTTTGATCTTTCTAGGAGGGATTCTCGTAATGTTTATTTATGTGTCTTCGCTAAGAGCTAACGAGAAATTTGCTGTGGATTTAACGTCATTTATATGAGTGGTACCTACAATTGTCTTGTCTTTCTTAGTTTTAAATAAGAATTTCATGTTTATGAGCCCTTCCTCGGGCTACCTTTATCCCACCGATTTCGTGATCATCAATTTTAATGTTAATAGACTCACCATATTGGCCTACTCGTTTATAGTGGTATATTTATTTTTAGCACTCCTGCTGGTCATTGATTTTTTAAACAGTAATAAAAAACCTTTACGGTCAATGATCTAGTGATTCCGTAATATTAGGAAATAAAATGTTATCTCTACGTAAGACGCAACCTACCCTTAAAATCATTAATTCTGCCTTGGTGGATCTACCTGTGCCGGCCAACATTTCTATTTGATGAAACTTTGGGTCTCTCCTGGGCCTATGTCTCCTTATTCAAATTGTTACTGGACTTTTTTTAGCGATGCATTACACGGCGAGAGTAGACTTAGCTTTCTCTAGAGTGGCCCATATTTGCCGAGATGTCAACTACGGTTGACTGCTCCGAACTGTCCACGCCAATGGTGCCTCTTTTTTCTTTATTTGCGTTTATTTTCATATTGGCCGAGGGATGTATTATGGTTCTTTTCATTATTTCGAGACATGAATGACTGGAATTGCTCTTTTGTTTCTTGTGATGGCCGCTGCTTTTTTAGGGTATGTTCTCCCGTGAGGTCAAATGTCCTTCTGGGGAGCGACTGTAATTACAAACTTAGTATCTGCCGTACCTTATATTGGTAACGATGTAGTACAATGGTTATGAGGGGGGTTTGCTGTTGATAATCCTACTCTGACGCGATTTTTCACTTTTCATTTCTTGATCCCCTTTCTGGTAGCCGGTCTAACAATAATTCATCTTTTATTCCTTCATCAAAGAGGTTCAAATAACCCCCTTGGAATTAACGCTAACTTAGACAAGTTACCGTTCCACCCTTATTTTACCATTAAGGATACCGTGGGGTTTATAGTCCTTATCTTTTTTCTTGTGACTCTCTCCTTAACTAGACCCTATCTTCTAGGGGACCCAGATAATTTCATTCCTGCTAACCCATTGGTTACCCCAGCTCATATCCAACCGGAATGATATTTTCTGTTTGCATACGCTATTTTGCGGTCTATTCCTAATAAGCTAGGAGGGGTGATCGCCCTTGTCTCTTCTATTCTTATTCTTGTGTCCCTTCCCTTTACATTTAAGCCTAAGTTTCGAGGTCTTGAGTTTTATTCTGTAGCCCAGCCTTTGTTTTGATCCTGAGTGTCAGTCTTTTTACTTTTAACATGAATTGGGGCACGACCTGTAGAAGACCCCTATATTTTTCTGGGACAGATTCTTACATGTGCTTACTTCTCATATTTTGTGTTTACTCCAATTGTTATTAATTTGAATGACAAAATTGTCTAATTAGACCCCTTGGCCGATTAAAGCATCTGTTTTGAAAGCAGAATAAGGTTGATTATACAACCAGGGGTCTTTATTTTTAACCCCCTTGAGAAAGGCTTCAGTAAAAACACAGGAATATTAAAGATGTGGGTAAAAGACTTTTCCAGCATAAATGTATTAGGTTATCATAGCGATAGCGGGGATAAGAGCCGCGTCTCCATAGATAGGAGTACATCACTAAACAAAATATGAGGAAGCTTATAGACCCGAATACTACACTAAATAGTAAAGATATGAAAAGAATGCTAGCGTATTCTGATAATATAATTAGAGCGAAACCGACTCCTATGTATTCTGTATTGAACCCCGACACTAACTCGGATTCACCCTCAGCTAGATCGAAGGGTGTTCGATTAGTCTCTGCCAGAATTGTGATAAATCAGCACAATCCTAGAGGAAGACATAGGTATAAAGGTCACCCTACGTAAGAGGATTTCACTAGGTACCCTTCTAGATCGAGCTTTTTAAATAACATTAAAGGAGAAAGGATGATAATAATCAAAGATACCTCATAGGAGATGGTCTGTGCCCCTGCGCGAATTCTTCCTAGCAAAGAATACTTAGAGTTAGAGGACCAGCCTGCAACCATAATTCTGTATACTCTCACTCTCATTGCACAGATAACTAATAGGAATGATAAATTGAATTTTGCACCGTAAGAGATAAATGGGACTAGAGTTCATAAGAAAAAGGAAAGGAATAAACTGAACACAGGAGCAACGAGGTACGGTATGAAATTGGAGACAAGAGGAAGTGAGACTTCCTTACAAAATAATTTGACCCCATCAGAAAAAGGTTGTAGGATCCCAAGAAAGCCGACTTTATTTGGGCCCTTACGTAACTGAATGTAACCCAAAATCTTTCGTTCTAATAGTGTTAAAAAAGCAACTGAAACTAAGACCATAACTACTTGTAAAAAAATAAAATAGATCATTTAAGCTAGTGCTATCAACTAAGGTCTCCTTATAAATAGATCCTAAATCTAACGCATTTGTCTGCCAAGCTGACATAAAATCTCAAGAGGTCCTTTCGTACTATCATGAGTGGATTTGCCTTGGGGGTAGAAACTAACCTGGCTTACGCCGGTCTGAACTCAGATCACGTAGGGGTTTAACAGTCGAACAGACTGCCTCTCTAGGCTGCTGCACCGAGTAGGGTCCCTGAACCAACATCGAGGTCGCAAACTCTTTTGTCGATTTGAACTCTCAAAAAGAATTACGCTGTTATCCCTAAGGTAACTTGGTCTTTATTCATCTAAGGATCAATGGTCATTTATTGATGTGTTTATGTTGTAAGTGTTTATTCTGTTCTTACCGTCGCCCCAACCGAACATTGTTTTACTCTGTCTAATTACCTACCGCAAGACAAAAGAATTAAATGTAAAGATCTATAGGGTCTTATCGCCCTCCAAGTACATTTAAGCTTTTTCACTTAAAGATTAACTTCAATTTAATCGAAGAGACAGACCATCTCTCGTCAAACCATTCATTCCAGCCTCAAATCAAAAGGCTAATGATTATGCTACCTTCGCATGGTCAGTATACCACGGCCCTTTAATTCATCAGTGGGCAGGCTCGACCTCCCAAAGTTAAGAGGCGATGTCTTTGTTAAACAGGCGGAGATGAGTTTTGCCGAATTCCTTTGGGATTTTGTGAGGAATATTGTGTTAAGTGCATTTATAGTTCTACTAATTCTATCATTGTGATTGCTAAATTTATGTAATTAGCATCGGCCAGTCTTAATTAATTATTTTGAAATTATCATTTTACTAACAATGGTTATTAAACCGAGGCAACTTTTAAGCCTAGTCATGTTTTTCTTGATATTATAATATAATTTTTTCTAGAGCTCGTCCCCTAGAAAATCTTCCTTGCGGAGTACCCTAAAGGAGTATTCTGCCAACCAGATATAAAGGTACGAAATATTTTTCGCAACGATATTGGTCTTGAAGAGATTTATGAAACAATCATCTTTAACCAATATAGATCACCTTGTTTCGGGATTCAGCAATAAAGATTGAAATTTAATAAACCCTGATACAAAAGGTACAAACAATAACTTCTTTGTAATTAGTAGACTTTCCTTTTCAGTACTTAGACCTTGAATAAATTCGATTCTTTTACTAATATAATATTGTTTTAAATAAATTTGTAAATAAAGATTTAGAGAGCACTCTCAAGAGTATCTTTTTAGTGTAAGCAAAATGTTTATTCAAACTCCCTCCCTCTCTCAAGATACACCTTCCGGTATACCTACTTTGTTACGACTTATCTCTTCGGACAAGAGAGCGACGGGCGATGTGTACATTTCTCAGAGCCTCCTTCAGGTTGATAGGCCTTACTTCTAAATCCACCTTCTTCTCCATGATAAAATGAAAATTCCGTTTAAGGTCTTATTGTAACCCACCCTCTCCCGGACATAAGCTACACCTTGATCTGATTTATTAGCCTAAGCAATTAAGAGCAGTTATTTATTTAATCCCCTAAACGACGGTATATAAGCTGTTTTACAAGAACGGGTCGATTGTCTCGTGGATTGTCGTTTATGGGGCAGGTTCCTCTAGTAAGTTTAGAAACCGCCAAATTCTTTAGGTTTAAATAATACTACCCAGGTTAATTGGAAATGAACTAATAGGGTATCTAATCCTAGTTGTTTGGCCATCTAAAGAGTGCTTTATTCAAACAAATGGAGAATAAATACAGATTTCACCCTTATTGATCTAAAATATACTTGTCCCAAAGCTCCTCTGTTCACCTAAAATATTTGCTCTAGGGCCTTGTATGACCGCGGATGCTGGCACAAAGTGGTCCCCCTATCTTTTCGTTCGCTATACCTAAGAAGTAGGCAATAATGTCAATCACTGCACTTCTAGCCTATAATGATATCTTGCATATGACTCGTAGAAAGAGTAAATAAACTAGCTAGAATCAAACTTTTACTGCTGGATGCTGGGATGAAAACGACTGGATAGAATATGAAAATGATATTGTAGCGGGAAATAATAATAACGGACAAAGAAGTAAGATAATAGTTATTTACTGATTTGAGTGTGTTTAAGAATAAAGCTTGTGACTACGAATAGTGAGAGATCACATGTATAAGGTCATTGAAAGCAGTCACCCCGGCAAGCGACCGAAACCCATTATCTAATCGCCATGAAGAGTGAAATATCTCATCGATAACCTTATTTAAATATAGAAAATACTCTAGACGTTGCTGCAGATGTCTAAAATAAGAGATGAATAGTGTGGATAACTAATACATCAGGTATATTGTATGATTTGAAGTGACTACTTGTTTAGTTGTTGAATCTTGTCTGTCTAGATAATTACCTCATTACGATGAAATAAATGGAAATGGATATGAATGATGAAGTTAACAGAATTGGACTTTTATTGAATACGTGTAAATGTGAGTAAAATTGAAATTTATTTAAATACTTGCATTTACTCATTTATGATTGTGACAATGATAAAAAAAAATAAAAAGGTTAAATAGGGAATTAACCCGCCCCTAAATACCTAAAATTACCATAAAAATGATACTTAGTTATACAACCTCACGAAACTAACAACTAAACTTGACGACCATTTAAAAGAAGAACGGATGGTGGAATATGGTGTATGATGACGTATTTTATGAAATGTAGATTGGTGAGATAATATATTTAGATACGTAGGCTACCTCTAAGACAAGGCCCCCCCCCCCCCCCGACATGTTGGCATAAACCCACATGTCTGGGGGGGGGGCTTGTTAAAGAGGCAAGGCCTCGGGCATACATAAAATTTTATTTTTGGTTTTAT
>Ga0102931_1000745_pt1 | contig 16016 bp, 12 predicted proteins | sample SalPonR1_C_D1_MG_FD_79282 | JGI IMG/M metagenome (GOLD analysis project Ga0102931, IMG submission 79282) | Salt pond soil microbial communities from South San Francisco under conditions of wetland restoration - Salt Pond MetaG R1_C_D1_MG | ecosystem: Environmental > Aquatic > Marine > Intertidal... | reverse complement strand
TCTCGGACCAATGCATACAGATGACCAGTATCTGCATATTTTGGATTACCAGCTGAACCGTATTACACGTTATGATTTACAATCATTTGAGGTAACCGGGGAGACGAGTATTTCAATTGAGCAAGAAGGGGAAGACGGTCTATATCGGTATCCCCAGAATTTTTATTTAACCGATAGCGACGAGTACATTATTACTGCTGGTAATTCCTACAGTCGCGATAATGCAAGTAACACCGATCGGTCGTTAGATGGTTTAACGATCAGCTGGTCGGGTGAATCGTTATCAGACGATAACCTGTTCTCCTTTGACGCATCTGAAGCGCTCGTTCATGTGGATGGCGGCAGCATGATGGTCATGATGGTTCCCTATAAACGCTCAACGGTTATAGCCTACCATGATAACCGGCTTGTACATGGCTGGAATGAACACTATTTGTTCAGCGTATATGATCAGAACGGAGAGTATGAGCGGTCAATATATTATCCTTATCAAAATATGCCTCTGGAAAGAGATGAAGTTCTGAATATGTATGATGACCGCGATGCACAGTGGTTCAGCATGGTGCAGAATGACGATATGCCGGACGTGTGGCCTTCCTGGAAAACGTTTTCGGTTGATGATGAAGGCCGGTTATGGGTTGAGCGTTTAGTTGATGATCATGAGCAAACAGTGCTGCACCTGATGTCGGATTCCGGAGAACTGCTTGGGACTGCCCCATGGAATTCGGATAAAAACATTCAGGACATCAAAAACGGATATCTCTATTCGTCTGAGGAAAATGAAATGGGGCTGAGAGAGATAGTGAAATATTCCGTTTCGATGGAGTAAAAATTCAGATCCCCGATGTGAAGTATGATGAAATGGATTTGTATAATATTTGCGGTGTTTTTGGTTTCGTGTTCCAAACTCGATACAAACAATAATTCAATCACAGAGGCTTCCGGGGTTGAACGAATTGTTATCGATAGTGATGAGCCAAAATACACAACAGAACTTGAGCAAGTATTCTCCATTAACCAGCTAGAAGAAGAACACATCGCCAGCGTATGGGGAATGTATGAGGATGAAGATCAGAATGTATACTTGCAGGATTACAGAGGCTTCAAGGTTCATCAGTATTCTGAAGATGGGGATTTTATAAAATCTTTCGGGAAAGAAGGCAAAGGGCCGGGCGAACTTTCTTACCTAACCAATAGCGTAGTAAATGGTGGACAGCTATTAATAGCTGATGATATAGCCATGAAAGTATTGGTTTTCGATACAGATACCGGTGACTTTCAGTCAATGGTTAACATCAGGCTCGATAAGCATGAGGGACCACAATTCTGGGCTTTTGAAATCCTTCCCGAATCTGACAGTACATTTGTCGTCAAACCTTCGGGTTCTTTCCGAAATTCTCCGGATAGTTTAGGGTTATTCAGGTATTGGATGAATGGTGAATTTAACGCAGAAAGTATCTTCAATTATAAAAGATCAGAAGCATTAGAGGGTAAATCCGGAAATAGCAGATTTTGGTCACCTACATCATTCACAGCTAAGTCTGTTGTGAAAATGAAGCCGGAAGGCGGCTGGGTTTATGCAGATGCAAGCATTCCTGACTTTCACATTTATAATGCCGAAGGTAATTTGATTAAGGTTTTAACCATTGTAAAAGAATCAATAGAATTGACCGGCGAACATATCCGTCATGAAATTGAGAGTTCACATGCAATGTTAAATCTGGAGAGAAATATAAAAAATGCAGAATCAGTGCCGGATGTGTGGCCGATCTGGGATGAATTTTTAATCAGCCGGTCCGGAAATATCTGGGTTGAAATGAATACAAATCCACCGTTTGAACGCGAATGGTGGATTATATCACAAGAAGGGGAGCTGTTATCAAAATTTTCATTGCCAGACAATACGGCCCTGCGATTCGTAAGTGAAAATCACTTAATCACCAGCCGATTTCCTGAAGGCATCATGCAGGTGGATCGCTACCAGATGAAGTTCACCCCTGTTTCAGGATCAAACTAATTTGCGCCGATCTTTTAGATCTGGAAAGTACTTACTTCTTACTCCGCAGCATCATCTCCTGAATCACCGTATCAAGCGGAATGTCGCGCTCTACAAGCAGTACCAGCAGGTGGTAAATCAGATCAGCCGATTCATTAATCACTTCCGACTGTTTTTTGTTTTTTGAGGCAATTACCGTCTCTACAGCCTCTTCCCCTAATTTCTGGGCAATTTTGTCAATCCCTTTCTTGAACAGCTTTGTGGAATAGGAGCCTTTTGGCATCTCCTCTTTCCGGCTGATGAGGAGTCGTTCGAGGTCGTATAAAAATTCAATCTCTTCTTTGGTATCCATAAAAATTAATCAGTTGGTTCGTGAAGAATACGCACGTCAATGCCTTCTTCCTGCATTTTCAATTTTAAGTCGTTGATTTCGATTTCCCGAAAGTGGAAAATACTGGCGGCCAGTACTGCGTCTGCCTTTCCGATAGTTACGGCATCGCAGCAGTGTTGCATTGTGCCGGCGCCGCCGCTTGCGATAACGGGAATTGTAATTGTTTCATTAACCAAGCTCAAAAGCTCAAGGTCAAAACCGGATTTTGTTCCATCGCGGTCCATGCTGGTGAGCAGGATTTCGCCCGCCCCGAGCCGTTCCGTCTTCTGGATCCACTTGATAGCATCAAGCCCGGTAGGTTTAGACCCGCCGCTGATGTAAACTTCCCAGCGATCACCATCCCGCTTTGCATCAACTGCAGCAACAACCGCCTGCGAGCCAAATGCGTCCGATGCCCTTGTGATAAGGTCGGGATCCCGCACGATGGCGCTGTTAAGCGACACTTTATCCGCACCGGCTTTAAGAATGTCGGCAATCTCATCCACCGTTTTGATGCCGCCGCCAACGGTAAACGGGATATTTATATGTGCTGCAATGTCTTTAACGAGCGCAACAAGCGTCTTTCGTTTCTCCTTAGTGGCGGTGATATCAAGAAACACAAGCTCATCGGCACCTTCTTCGGTGTAACGCTGAGCCAGTTCCACAGGATCACCTGCATCGCGCAGCCCAACGAAGTTTACACCCTTTACGGTGCGGCCGTCTTTAATATCTAAACAAGGTATAATTCGTTTTGTAAGCATATATCAAGACAGCAAAGATAAAAAGATTTGCCTTAAAATTAGACGGGAATCCGTTTATTTACCCTTTGTGACACACGTGGTTTGACAGATGATCAGTTAATGGGACAAGATACATTATTTAGACCAATTTTAAATCGGTCACAATAAGAAACTTACCCGAAGTCAATTACCTTTGTGTAATGAATACTAATCAAAAACAGAGGATGCTATGGAAAAACCAATAAAATGTCCCGAATGCGGAGCAACTGCAGTTGATCCCTGCCAGATGAAACCGAAAAAGCAGGACGACTGCGTACGAACTGACTAACTATAAATTGACATAATTAAAGATGAAGCCGCGCATAAGACGCGGCTTTTTCTTTGCAAGATTGTTTATGGTCAGATCGGGATAACTCCCGGAATCGATTCCTTTTCAGCTTGATATTCTTTAGTTTCGGGCATGCCGATCATATATGCCGACATTGCTTTCCCCACCGCTGTCCGACAAGTGTTTACCTACGAAACCCGTGATGAGTCTATCAAACCGGGGATGAGGGTCTGGGTTCCGCTGCGAAAAGAGTTTGCAATTGGGATGGTGGTAAACGTTCACGATAAAAAACCAGATTTTAAAACACGGCCGGTCGAGCGAATTCTCGACCGGGACCCGATCATGTCGGCCACGATGCTGCAGCTCACCGAGTGGATTCACAGGTTTTATTACTGCAGCTGGGGTGAGGCGATCCAGGCAGCGCTGCCTGTTGGACTGAACTTTTCATCGGAAAAAATCCTCAGGGTAAAAAAAGGTTTTAAAGGCGATCCCGGTAAAGATGACCTTGAAATGCTCAGTGACATCGAGCAGAACCGATACACGCAGAAAGATGCTGAAAAGCGCTGGCGTGAAGGTGAAGGCAGAAAACGTCTCAAAAAACTGATGAAAAAAGGATGGGTGACGGTCTGGGAAGAACCCCGGCAGCGGGTGGATTATAAGAAAGTAAAACACTGGGCCATTCCTGATACTGTTGATACTGACCAGATTATATCGAACCTGTCAGAATCGGAGAGGGGAAATAAATGGGTTCAGGCTTTTCTGCAGCTTACAGAGATGGATCTTCCGCTCCCCCATCGCGAACTGCTTGATGAAGGGCTGTTTACCGCCTATACGCTAAAACGGATTGAAAAAGAGGGCTGGATTAAATCCGTGGATCTGCCTGTTAAAGGCCCGGAAGAGTACAAAGGAATTCATCAGCCCGAATTGATAAAAACGCTCTCCGATCAGCAACAAGATGCATTTGAACAGATAGAGTCGGTACTGGAGGCCCGGGAGTTTAAGAGCTTTCTTCTGTTTGGAGTGACGGGATCCGGCAAAACGGAAGTGTACATCCATGCGCTGAAATATGCGCTTGAGCAGGGACGGGGCGGACTTGTACTGGTTCCTGAAATCGCACTTACGCCTCAAACGGTTCAGCGGTTTTTCCAGATTTTTGGTGATCAGATTGCGGTTCTGCACAGCCGGATGAGTGAACGCGAACGTTTTGAGGCGTGGAAGAGTCTTCGATCGGGCGAAAAGAGAATTGCAATAGGGCCGAGGTCGGCGGTCTTTGCGCCCGTACAGGATGTGGGGCTGATTGTTGTGGATGAGGAACACGATACGTCGTACAAGCAGTACGATCCGGCGCCGAGATATAATGCCCGCGATGTAGCGGTGATGAGAGCTCACATGGAAGGCGCGGTTGCCATCCTGGGATCGGCCACACCCGGTATGGTATCCGTAAAAGCGGTGAAAGAAGAGAAACACGACCTGCTTCATCTGCCGCTGCGTCCGACCGGCTCGATGCCGGAAGTGCAGATCCTGAACATGATTGAGTATAAATCGGCTATGCGCGGCCCGCTAACAGTTGAGCTGCACCAGGAAATAGAAAAGTGTCTTGAACGGGGGGAACAGGCGATATTGCTTTTCAACAGGCGTGGATACGCCTCGTACCTTCAGTGTGAAGATTGCGGCCATATTCCGCAGAGTCCGGAAAGCTCAACGAGCCTCACCTATCACAAAAAGAAGAACATTCTTTTATGCCACTATAGCGGGTATTCGCGTCGGGCCGACACAAGGTGTGAACTGTGCGGGTCTGAAAACCTGAAATCAAAAGGGAGCGGTACACAACAGGTGGAAGAGGAAATTGCCGGGCTGTTCCCGGATGCGCGGCTGCTCCGGATGGACCGAGACACCACGTCAGGAAAGCACGGGCATCAAAAAATCTACCAGACGTTTTTGAGCGGAGAGGCCGATATTTTGATCGGCACGCAGATTGTTGCAAAGGGGCTCGATTTTCCGAACGTAACGATCGTAGGCGTGATAAACGCAGATACGGAACTGGCGTTTCCCTCGTTTCGATCGGGTGAGAGAATGTATCAGCTGCTCAGCCAGGTAGCGGGTCGGGCGGGGCGTGCAGAAAAACCTGGCGTGGTATACGTTCAAACCTGGAAGCCGGAACATCTCGCAATTAAATGTGCTAAAACTCATGATTTTAAAGCCTTTGCAAGACGTGAGATGGCTGAACGGGAAATGCTGATGTTTCCCCCGTTTTCAAGACTTGTGGTTTTTCAGTTCAAGAGTCCGTCATGGAGCAGTGTGCAGCTGATTGCCGAGAAATTTTGCGACGCCATCCGGCTGGTTATTGGTGATGAGCCGGTGTCGGGGCCCTCACCCAGTGTTATCGAATGGATGAACGGCCAGTACCGGTGGGAGGCTAACATCAAGCTAAGCCGTAATTTCAACGGCCATAATATTGAGCGCATTCTGGATGGTATTTTTGATCAGTATGATAACATGAAGCCGAAGGGGGCAAGCAAGGTTCGGATAAATGTAGATGTTGATGCAGTTGAGTAACTAAATTTACCTGCTTATTAATTAACTTTACCCTGTTCAGTTGATCCGAAAAAGGAATTATAGTATATACTGAGTGAGAGAATAGAGAAGAGAAATTCAAAAAATCCCTTGTTATGAAAAGAGTTTTACTAATCAGTATTTCTGCGATTTTAGCCCTGCTGGCATCACAGTCTTTGCTGGCCCAGAATGTGGCAGAGATTGGCCCTGCAAAAGACAATACGCTTTATGAAAATAACACTACCGATGCAGCTCTGAGCAACGGCGCCGGCCAACACTTCTTTGCCGGCATGAATGGAACAAGCGAGATCAGGCGGGGTATCCTTCAGTTTGATCTGTCTGAGATTCCGCAAGGATCACAGATTGAGAGCGTGCAGCTTAAGCTTTACCTGAACAGATCGGCATCTTCTGCAGTTATTGATATTGAACTTTATGAAGTTTTAAAGTCATGGGGAGAAGGAACCTCAGACGGCACTGAAGGGGGCCGGGGAGAGGGCAGAGGCGGTGATGCAACGGATGGTGATGCTACATGGGAACACACTTTCTACCCCGATCAAACATGGGATAATGCCGGTGGAGATTTTGAAGACGTTATTATATCCACCGCCGCTGTTGATGATACCTCCGGAACTTATACGTGGGAATCTACTCCGGAATTGGTGGCTCTAGTCCAGAAATGGCTGGATTCGCCTGAAGAAAACCATGGTTTAATCGTTCGGGGCGACGAGGTGACTTCAGGAAGTGCAAAACGGTTCAGCAGCAGACAAAATGATAACGTGGATGAACGTCCGGTTTTAAATGTAGAATTTTCAGGAGATATTACCTCAACAGATATTGATCCGGAACGTCCCCGGATGGTTCAGCTAAATCAGAACTACCCGAACCCATTTAACCCCACGACCACAATTTCATTCTCGGTGCCGGAAGCCTCATTTGCTGAAGTTGCGGTATATGATATGCTGGGGCGTAAACTTCAAACGCTTCTTTCCGGAAGGGTTCAGGCGGGCCAAAACACAGTTACATTTAATGCCTCAGAGCTTTCAAGTGGTGTGTATATGTATACGCTTCAAACAGACAGCCAGAGGCTCACGCGCCGGTTAACAGTTCTCAAATAGATCTATCGCCCAAATGGGATTGTCAGTCCAAGCCAGGGTAAGCCCACAAATGAGCCAAAATCCTCGAGCGGCCGAATAAGTGCAAAATCAACGGCGAAATTTTCAGGAGCCCAGCGCACCCCAAAAGAGACCAGTCCGCCGGCGTCGGTATCAGGTATAAAGTAGTTCTCGCTTATAAAATATATACTTTGTCCCGTCCGGTACATACCACTGATATTTACAACCGGTGTGCTCGAGATTTCACCGCCGCCATAAGCATACCCAAGCCCTAACGTTAAGTTCTTGTTTGTGTCGCCCACAGTACCTGTTCCGTACAGTAAGCCTCCGCTGCCGTCATCTTCTCCAATCACTCCGCCAATAAGTGCTCCTGCCGACAGGTGAACCAAATCACTGGCAACAGGAATTGAAAGTTTGGGCATAATCCAGAAGGGTGTTGAGCTTGATCCGAAAAGAAACAGGGGAACCGTTCCGGCGCCTATTGAGAAATTATTCGTTATGCCGTAGTTGACGTTATTAAACAGGATCCACGTATTTTGATAATACCCCTCACCTTTTCTGAGGCCGATTGCGTTCGGGGCAAAAAGATAGCGTGTACTTTGCGGATTGTCGTGCCAGAAGCCATCTTCACGCATCCGGTCGTTTTCCAAAAGCGTCATTTTACGAATATTGTTTCGGCTGATGGTAATCTCTCCGGCCGATTCAGTAAGGATAGTAATGCTCTCATCCGTTTCAGCAATAAGCTGCCCGATAAATGTATTTCCATCCGTTGTTTCAATTCGGTATAAATCAGATTGCTGCGCATGAGCTGCCGATGTGATGATAAAAAATGCTGCAAATGAAAACATTAATGTGGCAAAACGTGTGATCGACGTCATGTTATTACTTTTAGGTGATGTAAGGTTTTATATATACTTGGAGGGTCAATAATAGGGTTAATAGCTCTTTTAGTTACCATCTTTTTTTTGAGTTTGCATTGTCAAAACCCTAGAGTGAGGAAAATGACATTTACTGAAGGCATTCGTTCAGATAAATAGTTGTTTTCGTGATCTGAAAAATGGTTTTTAAAGCAAAAGATCGTATAAATTGGTATATCATAATAAATATGTTTTCATTATCCTTGACTTAATAAACATTGCTAATGTACATCAAACGTAAAACCGGAGACTCAAATGGGGATCACAATACATTACAGAGGGAGGATTGATAACATTGAAGATGTAGACCAGTTAAGCTGTGAAATTAAAGAGTTCGCGAAGATACTCGACTGGGACATACGAGAGTGGAACGAAAATTGGCACCTGCCAAACAGCGCTGCGCTTGAGAAAGAGGGAGATAAGTTAGAGATCTCAGGCCACGTGCCTATAAGGGGAGTGTCTGTGATTCCACATCCAGGCTGTGAGCCACTGTTTCTCACCTTTAATAACAAAGGTACGCTGGCAAGCAGTATTAACATGGTAATGATGGCTGAAGATGAGATCGAGACGGACCGTGTGTGGCTTAGCACAAAAACACAATTTGCCTCGGCAGATATACATGCTGGCCTCATTAAACTACTGAGATTTGTTAAGAGTAAATATATATCAAATCTTGAAGTTCATGATGACGGACGGTACTGGGAGTCAGAGGATATGGCGGTACTTGAAGAGCTATTTACCAGGGTGGGATCTGCTATTGATTCCCTTCCAGACTCTCTAAATCTTATTACAAAAAAGGAGCTCAAAGACAGGACGCCTGAGGAGATTGCAGACTTTATTGAGGATATCATTAGAAAGAAATTCGGAAAGTAAAGAGGTCTGGGACTTAAATGCCCTAAACTTACTTATTTTGATTTTCGGCAGCCGGGCGAAAAAAAGACTTGCTTTAAGGGCTAAATATTTAATTATTAAAGCAATTCATTACTCAAATAGTTTTCTATGGGCGAAGAGCGTGTAAAAATACCGGAGTCGAAAGAGCAGTCGCAAAAATTTCTTAAGTACCTGCTCCGTGATGTACGTGCAATGGGGCGCATGCTTGATGAGGGCTGGTTTGAAATTGATAATATTCGGATTGGCGCTGAGCAGGAACTTTGCCTGATTGACAGAAACGCTAAACCGGCTCCCATTGCGATGGAGCTCCTGGAGGCGCTTGGTGATGACAGCTTCACCACCGAACTGGCCAAATTCAACCTTGAAACCAACCTTGAACCACTCCTTTTTGAGGGAAAATGCCTCTCGCAGATGGAGACCAATATCCAGAAAAAGCTGGAGCTGATTCGGGAGACCATCAAACAGTTCGATGGTGATGTGGTATTATCGGGTGTGTTGCCCACGATTCGAAAATCAGATCTGGATATTGAAAACCTGACCCCGCTGCCCCGCTACCGCGCAATATGCGACGCCATAAACAAACTTCGTGGTGAAGAGTATGATTTAAGAATACAGGGGGCTGATGAACTGCTGATGCGATTTGATACGCCTCTCCTTGAAGCGTGCAACACCGGATTCCAGGTTCATCTTCAGGTAAACCCAGATGACTTCGTTCAGAAATATAATCTCGCCCAGGCAATTACGGGTCCCGTACTGGCGAGTGCAGTTAATTCACCGCTTCTCTTTGGAAAACGTCTGTGGAAAGAGACCCGCATCGCGCTGTTTCATCAGTCGGTGGATACTCGCCAGGTAGGCGACCATCTCAGGGAATCGAGCCCCAGGGTGACGTTCGGAAACCAATGGCTTGAGGAGAGTATCCTGGAAATTTACCAGGAAGATATTGCCCGGTATCGGGTGATACTAAGCTCCGAAATCGATGAAGATGTGGAAGCGATGATGGAGAAGGGTGAAGTACCTGAGCTGATGGCCCTTCAGGTGCACAACGGTACCGTCTACCGCTGGAACCGGCCATGCTACGGCATCAGCAACGGTAAACCGCATCTTCGCATAGAGAACCGTGTGTTTCCATCAGGTCCTACAGTTACAGACGAGATTGCAAACGCCGCGTTCTGGCTCGGTCTTCTGAACGGCATGGACAAAGAATACGGCAATATCACAAATGAGCTGGATTTTGATGATGCAAAAATGAATTTCTTTGCGGCTTCCAAGCTCGGGCTCGACACAAAATTTAAATGGGTGAACGATTCGCGCTACTCAGCAGTGGATCTGATTTGTAATGAATTATTGCCGCTTGCACGCGAAGGTCTGGAAATATCAGGCGTGGATGAGGGTGACATCTCAAGCTACCTCGATGTGATTGAAGAGCGGACAGATGTGGCACAAACCGGCAGCTACTGGATGGTGCAATCATATAATTCGCTTAGTAAATCCGTGACGCGCGAGCAGGCGCTTACCGCTGTGGTCAATGCAATGATTAAAAATCAGAAAAAAGGAGAACCAGCACATAAGTGGGGGCTTGCCAGGCTGAACGATATGGAAATGTGGCAGCCCTCGAGCCTTCTGGTAGAGGAGTTTATGACGACCGACCTGTTTACTGTTCAGCGTGACGATATTATTGAACTTGTGGCCAACCTGATAGACTGGCGCAGGATTCGATACGTGCCTGTAGAAGATGACAATAAACATCTGGTAGGACTTGTGAGCATGCGGATGGTGTTCAGGGAGTATAACAACATCATACATGAACAAGGCAAAGCCAGTACGTCAGTTGATGATGTGATGATCCGAAATCCAATAACCATTCACCCGGAAGCCTCTATTCTTGAGGCTGTGGATATCATGGACTCTCAAAAGATTGGTTGTTTACCGGTTGTTAAAAATAACAGGCTGATTGGTATTATAACAGAACAGAATTACATGACAATCACAAAACGATTGTTAAAACGTTTGCATCGTGGTGCAGATGGATAAAATCTTATCAAACCCCATCATTTAACAGACCAAAGGAACAGATATGGGAACGCAAGAAATCTCTATTGCGAGGGATCCGCAATCTAAAAAACGGTTTTTAAAGCATTTACTGCACGATGTTGAAGCGATAGAACAGATACTTGACCGGGGTTTGTTCGAGTCTGGAATTACACGCATTGGTGCAGAGCAAGAATTTTGCCTGGTCGACAGACACTTCAAACCGTCTCTGAATGCCCTGGAGGTGCTGCAAAAAGTCAAGGATAACCACTTCACCCCGGAGCTTGCCAGGTATAACCTGGAGATTAATCTGGATCCGCGTCCGCTAACAGGCAACACACTGTCTGCCATGCATATCCAGCTCGATACTCTGCTCGAGAAAGCCTCCAAAGCGGCAACGTCAATTGATGAGCAGATCATTCTGTCCGGAATACTGCCGAGTATTGACTTTCGCGCCGTTCAGCGAAAATATATGACGCCCCGCAAACGGTATGAAGAGCTCGGGAGAATTATACTCGAATTGAGAGGCCACGATTTTGAATTGAATATTACCGGTGTTGATGAGCTCCTGATTTCTCACCAGAATATTCTGTTTGAAGCATGTAACACAAGTTTTCAGTGCCATTACCAGGTGCAGCCCGAAAAATTTACTGATTCTTATAACTGGGCTCAGCAGCTGGCTGGCCCGGTACTATCCGTGGCTGCCAACTCTCCAATTCTTCTCGGCAGACAGCTTTGGGCCGAGACAAGAATTGCCTTGTTTCAGCAGAGTATTGATACAAGAGGTAAGGGGTTTCACTTGCGAGAGCGCGAACAGCGGGTAACGTTTGGGAATCGCTGGATCAAAGGGTTGGGAGATGTGTTCAAGAATGATATTGCGCGTCATACTCTTTTGTTTCTGATGGAAATTGAGAATGATTCACTTGACATTCTTGACCGGGGTGAGATTCCAAAACTTGAGGCGCTTCAGCTTCACAACGGAACCGTTTATAAATGGAATCGTCCATGTTACGGAGTCTCAGACGGAAAGCCGCATGTACGAATAGAAAATCGCTATCTGCCCTCGGGACCTACCACGGCCGACGAGATAGCCAACCTTGCATTTTGGTCAGGTTTGATGGCGAATATGCCCGATTCATATGCGGGTAACTGGGACGCCATGGACTTTGATGATGCAAAAGAGAATTTCTACAAGGCGGCCATGTGGGGCATTCAAAGCGGAATGGTATGGGAAGGCAGGCTGATGTCGGCCACTCAATTGATCCTTGATGTGTTGCTGCCCATGTCTCGCGAGGGGCTTGAGAAAATGAAAATCAATGAAAATGAGATCTCTTACTATCTTGATATAATTCGGAGACGGGCCGATAAAAAAACAACCGGAGCCCGGTGGATGGTCGGAAGTTTCAGGCGTCTGAAAGAGACTCTTGATAAGGAAGAGGCGTCTGTTGCCCTCACGGCAATCATGGATAAACGCCGCCGATCAGGCGTGCCGGTGGATGAGTGGGAACTGGCATCGCTGGAAGAAATTGAATCGGTTCATATTCAGTATGATATTGTCAGTAACGTGATGTCAACCGACCTCATTACGGTAACGGATGATTATATAGTGGAATTGGTTTTGAAAATCATGGAGTGGAGAAATATCCGTCACCTGCCGGTTGAAGGGAAAGATGGAGAATTGAAAGGGATCATTACGAAAAAGCGATTGGATCGTTATCTTACAGACGATAAAAGTAACAAACAGCTCACAGCTGCAGATGTGATGGATCGGAACCCGACTACCATCAAACCTGATGAAGATATAAAGTACGCGATGTTATTGATGCTGGATGAAGGTATCAGTTGTTTGCCGGTTATAGAACAGGGCAAATTAATTGGGATTATTACCGATAAAGACACACAGAGTATCTGGAGCAAGATCAAAAAAAATTCAAATGCAAAACGGTGAATCACAGGACGTAATTATTAAGGGTACAGAACGCATTCGCTGGTCTGTACCCGGCAATGAAACAGGACCTGTGATGGTTGTTTTTGCCGGAATTCACGGAAACGAAACAGCCGGGATACACGCAATTGACTCAGTGGCGTCGAACCTCATTGATACCAAGGCAAACCTCAACGGTACCCTTTACTCAATTACAGGAAATATGAGGGCGCTTGAGCTTGGGGTACGTTATGTGGATACCGATTTAAACCGTTTGTGGGAAAATGGATTCGATCGTAGCCAGTATTCATCATCTGGCTCAGCTGACCATTCGGTAGAATTCAAAGAGAGCCTGGAGATAAAAAGAGCCGTTGAATGGATTCTGGAAAAGCACGGTGACGAAGCGTCACGGATTATTTTTGCCGACCTGCATACCACATCTTCGGAAAGCTGCGCGTTTATACTAATAAATGACACACTCGCTAACCGGGAACTGGCCCGAAAATTTCCTGTGCCGCAGATTCTTGGGTTTGAAGAGAATATTCGCGGAACGCTGCTTAGCTACATCAATAATATCGGCCACCTGTCGCTGGGGTTTGAAGCCGGTGCACACACTAACGAGGCATCCATTGAGCGAAGTAAAGCATTTTTGCGTCTTTCCCTGCACTGGCTGAATATATTAAGGCTCAGCGATGCTGAGGTCGGTGCATATGAGCGCCAGCTCGACATCCACCCGGATGTGCCAGACTCCTATTACCAGGTGTCGTACCACAAAATTGTAGAAGATCCTGCGAAATTCGAAATGAAGCGAGGCTTCCAGAATTTTGATGAAATTAAAAAAGGAACACCGCTTGCAAAAGAGGAGGGTGAATTGATAGAGGCCCCGGTATCGGGCAGAATATTTATGCCTCTGTATCAGAAGAAAGGACATGACGGATTTCTGATTATTAATGAAGTGTCAACTTTTTGGCTCAAGCTCTCAGCTTATCTCAGAAAGAGCTTTGTTCATAAGCTGCTCCGTTTTCTTCCCGGTGTGGAAGTTGAGAACAAGCGCGCATTCAGGATCAACCTGAAGGTAGCACGATTTTTAGTTAAAGATATTTTCCACCTGTTTGGCTACAGGGTTGTTAAAACAGGTGAGCATACCGTGATTTGTTACCGGCGCTAATTTTTCTTTTGCTGATTCCACTATATCTTATACGGATATATGTTCACCAGCAGTCACTTATCGTTTATCTTATATCTCACATCTAATATTTTTAAAAACCCATGCTTGACTATCGTTTTGTAGATGGCACACGACTGACATCTGTAGTGGAAGCCCTTATTTTTTCAAGTCCGGAACCGCTACCCTGGGAAAAGCTGTCTGAGATTATTCAAAAAAATGAGGAGGAGATTGTTCTGGATGAGGAGATACTGAAGCGAATCGTAACCCGTTTGAATGAGCGGTACGAGGAGAATGACTTGTCGTTCAGGATAGAGGAGACCGGAGGTGGATTTACATTTGTCACACAGCCGCGCTATCATCCGTGGCTAAGTATATTTCAGCATGAGAATGCCTATCGAAAACTTTCACAGTCAGCCATAGAAACACTGGCTATTGTTGCCTATCGTCAGCCAATCACAAAACCGGAAGTCGATCAGATTCGGGGCGTTGACTCGGGGTATATTCTTCGGCAGCTTCTGGAAAAAATGCTTGTGAGGGTGTCCGGACGGGCCGATTCACCGGGTAAGCCGCTTCTTTACAAAACCACTAAATATTTTTTAAAGCATTTTGGCATCAATGCAGTGGATGAACTGCCCAAGCCGCGCGAGATTGATGAGATCCTCAAAGATGACGATATGGCTGATCACCGGCGCCTGCTCATGGAGCGGCAGATGGAGCTGGAGGAGGGAGAAGCGAAAGAGCTCATCGAATATTACGAGGAGGAGCGGTCTTCTGGAAAAAGTGAACATCCCGACGAAGGAGAAGAGAATGATGGCCCGGCTGAATCGGATGATGAGGAGCTGAAGCATGCCGGTGATGTAGAAGATAAGCCATCACCGGACGAGCAAGAACCCGATACCGATTCCGATACCGATATTAAAAATGCTGAGAATGACAGCAGGCACACAATAAACGGCACGGATAAAGACAACAGACCTGATAAACAGGAGTAGGGTCATGCCAACGGTGTGATGCCTTTAGCGAGTCATCGGATGAGTGTGATCTACGAATGATTTGTTGATCCGGTACGACTCGATTTTATTTAAAACTCATTCCGAAAGCATACAGGGCTACCCGACAGTTTACCGGTTAAAAGACCTTTAAGCGTCCGTAGGTCCTTGAAGCGTCTTTTGTGTGAGTTGTTCACGAACGTCGTGACGCTTGCAGGACTTCCGCTCCGCTCCAGACGCTTCAAGGTCACTTTATGGTTAACCGGTAAACGCACTACAGTAGTCTTTAATCAGTTGTGCCACACAGCCAATTTTTGAAGTGGCAACAGTACTTGAATGCCGGTATAAAAGTGTGTACTTTAATACACACTCAAAATACTACAGCAAACCACCTATTTTTTGCCTGATAAAACCTTAACAGCTTCCGTCCTTTGGGACAAGTTCGGATTTGGCGTTTCAACTATCTGCGCCATCCACTGTCTCTTTTTTCCCGTTTTGATCTCGATCTTGCCTGTTACTACTTTTTTGCCGGCGCTTCATAACTGGGCACACCCGTTTTTTATCATAACATTAATACCGATTGTCTACTTTGCTTCCCGTCGTAGTCATTACGATTATAAAATCGTGTCGCTTCTGACAGGCGGGTTCCTGATTGTGGTAGCCGGCTGGCTCGGAGGGCACCTATTGTTTGGATATGCATTCGAAACCATAACCACCCTGGCTGGCAGCGCGGTCCTGATAGCTGGTCACTGGTTCAATTACCGGCACCACCAGCAGTGCAGCAATAAATCTCATCATCACCATCCTGTTGAGGAAAAGCTTGAAGACGAACGGAAACTTGAAAAGGAGCAGGCATGAAGCGGCTTAATTTTACACTTGATGACGATACAGTACAGCTTCTCGAAAAGCTCTCCGGCAAGTATTATGGAGGCAATAAATCCCAGACGGTAAGGGCAGCTTTGGAAAGCCTGGCATCGCATGCGGGTCAGGAGGGATGGGT
>Ga0102931_1000743_pt1 | contig 16025 bp, 11 predicted proteins | sample SalPonR1_C_D1_MG_FD_79282 | JGI IMG/M metagenome (GOLD analysis project Ga0102931, IMG submission 79282) | Salt pond soil microbial communities from South San Francisco under conditions of wetland restoration - Salt Pond MetaG R1_C_D1_MG | ecosystem: Environmental > Aquatic > Marine > Intertidal... | reverse complement strand
AGGCCAAATTTCTTAAATTAAAACAGAATAACAAATACAAAATTTTACTATTCAATTTTTTTAATCTTTGTTTTGGTGGATTTGCTAAGAGAGTTCGAGGGTGCGCAGGTTCAAATCCTGTCGTCGCGAATCATGAAGCCCATCGATATTTGCATTGGGCTTTTTATTGCATTCGAAAAGACTGGAGGTTCCGGTTTAGTTGCAAAAATTAATAGCGAACCAGCCTACTCTGATGTGCTATTCAACTCCGTGATTGTAAGCTTTCCACTGATATACTCTCCGCTCGCGTAGCTTCCTATCCAGATATCGTATTGCCCTTCGGAGTAACCCTGCAGATCAACCATCGGGTTGAGGGTGTCTGAAGACGCGTCATCATTGCAGATCCATCCGCCGCTGGGTGTGTTAACAATCAGTACCGTGTCATTGCCGGGCTGGTTCGGTTCAAAAAAGATTCGGAGATCGCTTGTACTGCCCGTCCACTCTAGCCTCATGTCGGGGGCTGAGGATGCATATCCCGTACAACCTGTTCCCAGATTTTCTGCAGACACATCTACCGATCCACCGGATGTCATATCCGTCACATTCGGATCGGGCGTGAATCCTGCAGAAAGTGCAATATTGCCGTACATCGGATCTTGACTGTAGTCAAGTGCAGTGGCGGAACCGGAATCACTCTCTTCCTGAGCAGCGGGAGTAATGTCTCTCTCGGACATGTAAAGCACTCCTTCAATGTAATCGTCCTCGGAGTAGCTTCCTATCCAGATGTCATAGCGTCCTTCCTGCGGATTCTCGACTTTTACCATAGGATCAAGGCTGCTACTTTCTGAGTCGTCGTTGCATGACCAGCTGCCATCTGGCCGGTTAACAATCAGTGAAGTGTCATCACCGTCATTTTCCGCAACGAAATAGAATCTTAGCATGGATGAGGTTCCTGACCATTCCAGGCTGTAATCGGGACCCTGTGCGGCATACCCTACACATAGGCTACTCAGGTAGGAGGCGTCAACAGCTCCGCCTGATATAACGGTGACCCGATGAGGATCAGGTGTAAAACCGGCTGAAAGACTTACGGATCCGTATGCGGGGTCTACCGAAAAATCTAGCTGGTCAGAGGCTGTGGAAGGGCTGTTGTCCACAAAGGTTTCTGCCATTCTGTTCTCCCACCGGTTCGTCAAAAGATTGCCGTCCACAATTTCCTTTACAATATGCATCGACAGAAGACTGCCAAGTCTGCCTCCGGTTCGGTTCTCGGAACGGACATAGGTTGGTATGCCAATAATATTGCCGTTCATGTCGGTTGCCACGCCTCCGCTGTTACCTGGCGACATCTCCGCATTGGTGCGGTACCACACCGGAATTCGGGTTTCAGTAAAGGTATCATATGCTACAGAAGAGACAATACCGGTGGTAAAAACCAGTTCATCGTCACCGATTCCGGGATAGCCAAAAATGGCTATTTGATCTCCACGGCCAGGGATCCTCCTCAAACCCGCTTTTTGAAGCGTCGGAGTCAATCCGGATTCTGAGTAATTGGCTATGTACTGGTGAGGGTTGATGACGGGATTTCCGTCCATGTCGCCCGTAATTCGAAGAACCGCAAAATCGTACTCCTCCGAGAACCCGAGCAGTTCTGCCCGGAATAGCGGCTCCACCGGGCGGGTGGGATCCGTGATGCCGTAAATATCAAATTCATAATGCTCCTCAACCACATGCCGGTTGGTGTAGATTAGATTGGAACCCTCCACCAGGCTTCCGGATCCAGTGCCGTCGGGCGTATGAACCTGAACCACCGCCATGGAGATGCGGTCAATAAGTGTGCGATCCATCACGGACTGGGCAGTCAGGCGGACATTGATTGCGAGGATGATCAGGATGGTTAAACTTGAAGCAGCAATGAAACATTTTCGGTTGCTGTGTATTGGAAAGTAAAATAGTTCAGATGTCATACTGAATGGTGTAATAGGTTAGATTGTCTGTCTGCTGATAAAAATATTCCCGACCCCCCTAAGGAATTCATTAGCCTGATATTCGTTACATAATCTGTTAATTACAAATAGAAAACGTTCATATTAGCCTCATAAACAAGCCAGAAAAACGAGATTGCAAGAGCATGCCTTTATTCAATATTGTAACTGAGATCAAGGAGCAGGAACTAGATAATGCTGTAAACACCATGTTTACGGAAGTTGGGACCAGGCACGATTACCACAGGCTACACTCCGAAGTTCAGTTTCGCAGGAAAAGAATCTTGTCCACCTTGTGGCCGCAGGAAGCAAGAAACTTCAGGCTTTGAAGGACATTCTTGGTGAAGCGTTTTATCAAACCCTGAAGAGTGGTGCAGATATATAGTTTGAAAACTTTATGCATACCGTATCTACCTTTAAAGCTTGCTTCAGTAGCTTTTTCTAAAAATTCAATTCATTTGCAAAACAGGAAGAGTCAGTGACACCTCATGGCACCCTGTCCTTAATAATTTACTCTTTAAGAGATATTATTACTTAGAGTTCAACATTTATAAACAACCTATCCTGATAACACAAGCCCAATATTTTTTTCTCTGATCAATTTTAGCATATTCAGGCATTCATATTTCAACAAACCCCGTACGCATGAAGAGATTACTATCCTTTATATGTTTAGCTATTCTGTTTTTCGGCTGCACTGCAGAACAGAATGAATCCGTCGAAATTGAAATCGATTATCCGGAGCCTGAATATTCACTATCATCGGATCAAACCCACAACCGCTGGAGCCGTTTAATTGAACCGGTTCTGACTGTACCTTCCGGATCTGTCATTGAAGTCTACACGGAGGAGGCTTCAGACGGTCAGCTTACTTCAGAATCGACCGTAGAGGACCTGGGAGAACTTGACTTTGACCCGATTCACCCGCTTACCGGACCCGTTTATGTGGAAGGCGCCGAGCCGGGAGATGTACTGAAGGTAACGCTTCATAAAATTGAACTTGGCGAATGGGGCTGGACAGCCGTTATCCCCGGATTTGGCTTCCTTGCCGATGAATTTGATCAACCCTGGCTTAAAACGTTCTCTTTTGAGAACGGTGGAACACACGCTAAATTTTCAGACGACATTCGTATCCCTCTCAATCCCTTCCCCGGCGTGATGGGTGTTGCACCCGACACCGACGAAATGCTATCTACGATTCCTCCGCGATACAACGGGGGAAATATGGACGACCCGCATATGGTAGAGGGAACCACCATCTATTTCCCGGTCTTTGTGGAGGGCGCACTCTTTTCAATCGGCGATGCGCATGCTGCTCAGGGAATGGGTGAGGTTTGCGGAACCGCTATAGAAGCACCTATGAGAATAGTCTATGAAGTAGAAGTTCTAAAAGGTGGTCGATCGATTGACGAGCCTGAATATGAATCGGATGATTATTATGCCGTAACAGCATTTGGAGTAACCATTGATGAAGCAGCCGAAAAAGCTACCCGTTATATGATCGACTACCTGGAAGAAGTGCACGGTATGGATCGTTATGATGCCTACGCACTGGCCTCTTTGGCCGGTGATCTGAAAATTGCAGAAGTGGTAGATGTCCCGCACATGCTCGTTACGATGCATATGCCGAAGGAAGTGATTGGGATGGAGTGATGAAAACTTAAAACACAAAACCCTCCAAGAGTTTCGAACTCTTGGAGGGTTAGCCAAACTTGTTTAACAGAATGACCTCCAATGTTTCCAAAACCTTGGAGGCCTTACTTTTCAATTCACCCCAGCGCCTGCTCCAGATCAGCAATGATATCCTCTGCTGATTCAATACCAATCGATAGCCGCACCAGCCCATCGGTAATTCCCGCCTCTTCACGTATTTTCGGATCCACAACAGAGTGAGTCATTGAAGCGGGGTGCTGAATAAGGGAATCTACTGTTCCCAGGCTAACTGCCAGTGTACACAATTTCACTTTGTTCATCAGTTCAACCCCGGCATCGAGGCCATCTTTCAGTTCAAAAGCGATCATTCCGCCGTGCCCATTTATCATCAGCTTGTTGATAATCTCCTTGTCCGGGTGATTTTCTAACCCCGCGTGCCAAATTCTGCTGATCTTGGGGTGATGGCTCAGAAAATCAGCCACTTCTTGTCCGTTCAAATTATGCTGCTTCATTCTCAAAGGAAATGTCTTTAGGCCCATCAATGTCAGCCAGGCATCAAACGGACCGGAAATACCGCCAAAATTCTTCCGGTAGATATGCATATCCGTTTCTGCAAAGAAACCTTCTTTGGCTACCAAAGCCCCGCCGACAACCGTACCGTGTCCGTTTAGATATTTAGTTGTGGAGTGAGCCACCAAATCTACACCCCAATTCAGCGGACGCATATGATAAGGTGTTGCAAATGTGTTATCCACCATCACCAAAGCGCCATTCTGATGTGCAATCTGAGTAATCACTTCCAGGTCACATACCCGCATGGTAGGATTGGCAATACTCTCCAGATAAACCAGGGCAATATCATCATGCTCTCTAAAAGCATCCATCACCTGATCCAGATTATTCGGATCCATATTCGTTACTTCAATATTGTATCGGCCGGCCTCTTCCTGTAAAAATTGAGACGTGCAGCCATATAGCGCTTCCTGTGCCAGAATTCGTTTACCGGCAGCAAGCGCCATCAAACCGGTTGTAATAGCAGCCATTCCGGAGCCAAACATCATCCCTTCAGTTTCTATTTCCAGGTCAATGCCTTCCAGTTGAGCAATAACTTTCTCAGCTTTCTCAACGGTAGGATTTCCAAGTCTTGAGTAGCTGTGTGTTGCCCCGCCCTCTTCGTGCGCAAAGAAGCGTTTGCCTGCCTCCACATCTTTAAACGCAAACGTAGATGTCTGATAAAGTGGCATTGCGTGCGAACCGTACGGATCTTTATCCGGATGGTCTGATTGCGCGCAAATCGTTTCCATCGATTTAATCTCTTTTTTAATAAGTGTCTCCATTTTCCATCACCGTTATTTTTGATTGCTCCTTAATCACCGAAAGAACTATTCCGGTATATATTCTCTCTACTCCGGGAATCCGTGTCAGTTTTGTCCGGAGAAAGCGCTCATATTCATTGGTGTCTTTTACCACCACATGCAGCAAATAGTCGTACTCTCCGGTTGTATTGTAGCAGGCAAGAATTTCGGGTATGCCGTGAATGTGTTTCGAGAACTCTTCCATCTTACCCAGTTGATGAACCGACAATTTGATATTGCAAAAGACGGTCAATCCCTTATCGATAGAACTCTTATCAATCCAGGCCGTATATCCTTTTATTACACCCTCTCGCTCAAGGCGTTTTACACGCTCCAGTGTGGGAGTGGTTGTGAGCCCTACTCGCTTGGCCAATTCGTTGTTGGGCATCCGGCCATTCTCTTGCAGAAGGTCAATAATCTGCCTGTCGGTATCATCCAGTTTTACGGACATATATAGAATTATATTCTTTGTTATAACTTAATTTAAAGAATATAATTCTAACAGTAAAAGGATAGGTGGGTATTAAATCTTTTAAGGAATATTACAGCACAGTTTATAGCAAAGGAAATTCGACCCTTATATTCCCTCAAAGAGAATCAACTCTGATTACAGCAAAACAACAATCGATTTATAATGCACCCCTTACCCGGATTAATTATTCAGAGATCAAAATCATCTTCCTCAAAATCCCCCATTCCGCCAAGCATACTTCCCAGCATATCAGAATAGGAGCGATGATCATCAATGTCTTCCTTACCAAGCTTCGAGAATTGGTGGAGTGCTTCAATAACCAGATCCATAACCGGCAGCAGATCGTTCTCACTAATTGATGAATGGTCTTGAACTAACTTTTTTAACCCATCCACTCTTTCCAATTCCTTTTTGTATTCATTTTGAGCCATTAAATCGGGAATTTCCAGAGAATTACCCAGAGCAAACCAGTCCAATATTTTTTCATAAGGATTTGCATCCTTTTCTTTTGTTTTACTTTCTGAAGGATTCTCAAAAACATCCAGAAACGCTCTTCTGATTGCTTTTCCAAGCAGATGTTTTGCTACGTTAACAGCTCCCTCCTGCTCACCCTCATATACAAGTTCCAGCTTCCCTGTAAGCGCAGGAATCATGTAGTAAAGATCCGTCACACGAAGTTGCGTAGTCGACTCTCCGCCGGCAATCATTCGGCGTTCTGCAGCAGAAATCACCTGCTCCATAGCAGTAATCGTCATTCGTGTAGAGACTCCGCTTTTCTGGTCGATATACTCACTGTCACGAGCTTCGAAAGCCACATATTCCAAAACATCTCGATAGAGCTCCGGAATAATTACTTCCGTATTGCCGTCTCTTTTGCTCCACGCTTCCTGTTGGGTAATTTGTGAAGCAATTTTCAGCTCTTTTGGATAGTGGGTAATAATCTGGGAATCGATCCGGTCTTTGAGCGGAGTAATAATATTTCCACGATTTGTGTAATCTTCAGGATTCGCAGAAAACGCCAGCGACACGTCCAGGGGGATTCGCACATTAAAACCGCGTATCTGAATATCCCTCTCTTGCATAATATTTAGTAAAGCCACCTGAATTCTGGGCTGCAGATCAGGCAACTCATTAATGACAAAAATGCCCCGGTTGGTTCTCGGTATTAATCCAAAATTGATTACCTCTTCATCAGCCAATGTAAGTTTTTTAGATGCAGCCTTAATCGGGTCAAGGTCTCCGATCAAATCAGCTACCGTTGTATCGGGCGTGGCTAGTTTTTCTCCATAACGCTGCTCGCGATTCAGCCAGGCGATGGGCGTATCATCCCCATGCTTTGCCACCAGCTCTCTTCCATACTTCGAGATGGGATTCAGCGGGTCATCATTCACTTCAGAACCCTCAATGATGGGAACAGTTTCATCCAGAAAACCGGCCAATAGCCTGAGGATCCGGGTCTTGGCCTGGCCCCTCAAACCTAACAGAATAATATCGTGGCGGGCTAAAATTGCATTTTGAAGCTGAGGCAGTACTGTTTTTTCATAGCCCAGGATTCCCGGAAAGAGCTCTTCGTTACTCTTCATTTTACGGATCATGTTTTTCCGCAACTCATCCTTAACCGATTGTGATTGATAGCCGCTTTCCCTTAGTTCGCCGAGTGTTTTCATGCTAAAAAATAGTTTGATGATTTTAAATCCGGAGAGATACAGATTCACCTCTTCGTGTCATTGGCTTATAACTCATTCAAAGGTGAAAGAATTTCAGCAGCAGTAAACTATTTTTCAGCAATTCGTGTCAGAACACGTGCTTTTATATGTGTCTCTTCCCACTCTGCTTCGGGGATGGAATCGCCGGTGATGGCCCCGCCCACAGGATAGATTACATTCCCACCATTTATGATGGCCGAGCGAATCACCACATTAAAATCGAAATCACCTTCAGGTGTAAAATAACCTATAGCGCCGGAATAGATTCCTCTTCGATAGATTTCAAGTCGTTCAATGGTTTTCATCACCTCTATCTTTGGCGCACCTGTCATGGATCCCATCGGAAAGCATGCCTTAATCACATCAACGGGATGAACATTATTCAACGCCGTTGCCTCAATTGTTGAAATCAATTGATGAACCGTGCCAAACGACTGTACATCAAACAACTTCGAAACCTCAACAGAACCGGTTTCTGCTATCAGTGACAGGTCATGGCGAACCAGATCCACAATCATCAGATTTTCTGCCTTATTCTTTTCATTCAAAAGTTCTTCCCGGTACTTCAAATCAGCAGACTTCTCGTCGGACCGGGGTGAAGTTCCTTTTATCGGTTCGCTGATAATCTTCCTCCCTGCTTTCTTAATGAACCGCTCCGGGGATGAACAGCAAACCTGAAAATCTTTTGTTTTTATAAACGCGCCAAAAGGTACAGGGTTGATCGCCCTCATTTTTTTGTAAATACTTAGCGGACTGCCTGAAATTTGAGCCTGAATCGGATAGGAATAGTTCAGTTCATAAAAGTCGCCCTCCCTGATCAATCTCTGAACCTCTATTATTTTGCGAATATAGGATGATTCCGATTCGAGCCTCTTAATTTTTTTTACGCTCCCGGAACCGGTGTTTACGCTTTGACTTTTAATGGCTTCAAGATTAACATTCCCGGCCAACACCTCAACGTTATCCCCTTCAATTTTCATTAAAATTTCCGGTTCCATAAAGTAGAAGTCGGGAACATCAACCCGTTCCGGATTTTCAGAGCTTAGTTGTTCAATATGGTTTTTCAAATCATATCCCAAAAAACCAAAGGTCATACTCCGGCTTTCATCCATAAAACCCCGGATAGCCGTCCATGGGTTTTCTTCTGAAATAGTTTCTTTACCTCTTTCATTTTTATTGATACGCCTTCCTTTTCCGAAAATAACACGCTTTGGCTCTACAGCTACGTAGCTTATCACAGACGAAGGGTGCTCCTGCATTTGAGATTCGAGCAGAATGTACTCACAGTCGTCATAATATTCCGTAATCTGATCAATGATATTTTTAGACCTTTTTTTCATTCCGCAAGTATAAAAGATTTTCAGGCATTTTAATACCTGTTTCAATCCAATGAATCTCTGTTTACCTTAGACAATCAAATTCACATTAAATTGATGTATGTATAAATTATTGATCCGGCCGTTACTTTTTAGGTTATCGGCAGATTATGCTCACGAACTTACTGTAAAAGCTGCCAGCACCTACAGTAAAAGAAAGTTATTTTTAAGGGCCGCAGAAACTGTTTATTCGTACTCCAATTCCTCCTTAAATCAAAATATCTGGGGTTTAAACTTCAGAAATCCGGTTGGTTTGGCAGCGGGTTTCGACAAAAACTGTACAATGGCTCCCATGATGGAAAAGTTGGGCTTTGGATTTGTTGAAATTGGCAGTATAACAGCTTTACCCTCTACCGGAAATCCTAAACCCAGGAGTTTCCGTCTGCCAGTCGATCAATCGCTCATCAACCGCCTGGGACTGAACAACGATGGTGCACAGACAATCTCAAGAAGATTGAAAAAACTGGATTTAAACATCCCTGTTGGCGTTAACATCGCAAAAACACACAACCCGGAGATTTACGGGGATAAAGCCCTTGAAGACTATCGAACTAGCTTCAATCAGGTGCAGGATGACGCTGACTATATTACGTTAAATATCTCATGCCCTAACACTGCAGAAGGCAAAACGTTCGAAGATCCCGATGTATTAAGTTCTCTTTTGCAAACATTGGAGCTTAATAAAGATTCGAGCCTGCCTCCGGTTTTGGTGAAGTTTTCGGTTGATCTGGATGAAACCCGTTTGATGGAGTTGATATCCGTTTGTGAGAGTCACACAATAAGCGGTTACGTAGCTACAAATACATCTTCAAGCCGCGAAAATCTTAAAACCTCAGAAGAGGAATTAAAATCAATTGGCCAAGGCGGGCTAAGTGGAAAAGCTATTCAGAAGAGAAGCACAGAAATCATCAGAAAAATTTATAAAGAAACAAAAGGAGAGAAGACGATCATCGGGGTTGGAGGTATCAGTTGCGGAATGGATGCCATTGAAAAAATCAAAGCCGGCGCTGATCTGATTCAGATTTATACGTCCATGGTTTATGAAGGCCCGTCCATTGTGAGACAGATTAACAAAGAGATAGCTGAGTATCTGGTGGCAAATAATCTCGAAAACATTTACCAGATACGCAAAAAGGTCAATTCTCAGTCAGATTAAAACCGAATTGGGAAATTCAGTTTACAACGGATGGAGTGGTTTCCGCCAACCGGATCAAAGCTGAGATTTTCTATCACTGAATTCAAGGCATCTTCAAATTCAGCAGGAACATCACCACTCAATATTGAAAAATTTTCTACAGAACCATCCGGGTTGATAGCAAAACGGTACGAGATCGTATCCGGCAATTGAGATTTCTGTTCATCACTCCAATTCATCTCTGCGACTACCCTCGATACACCGCCCGCTAAATTTAACTGGGCGTTAACATCTTCACATAGCGGCAGTTCCCCGGCGGGATCTGTTGGGTAACGATCCTCTGGAAATCTTTCGATCATAACCTCCGCCTCATCATCTTCGTTTTCATTTTCATCTTCTTTTAGGTCAGCCAATAATTCTTCAACGGATTCCAGCAAGAGTGAAGATTGTCGTCTCACTCGCGTATCTGCCTCATCCAACTCCATAATTTGATTCAACAACTCCAAAGCTGAATTATAGAAAACGACAGAAGTTTCAGATGGAAGATCCTGAGCAGCTTTCAGATAATTTTCTGCAGCTTCAAGGTAAATCAGGGATTTTCTTCTATCATCAGAAATACTCTCCGCCAGTTTAACAAGGCTATCAGCTTTTTCTGCATACGATGTATCAGCAATATTTTGTTGAATTGAAGCATACTCAATTTCAAATTGATTAGTTCTTCCTGTGTCTTCCAATTCATAATCAACACCTAGCCTGATCGCTATCCTGTCTGCAAAAATGCTCTCGGGATATTCATCGAAAAGAAGATTGGCCTTTTGTATCATTTCATCTCTGTTATTCTCACTTACCTCCAGTTCTGCGAGTGAGTAAATAGCTCGCGGAATGAGTTCCTGGTTGACCGATGATTGAATAACTTCATTAAAATAATATCGCGCACTGTCCGGCATATTTAACGAGAGAAAAAACAAATTTCCAAGCCTGTACTTAAACTGCTCTTTTGATCTTTTCATCCTGATTTTTTCTTCCTCAGAAAATGGGATTTCTGACAGATCAATACCGGCATTAGCGGCCGTTTCTATTAAACCGTTTCCTGCATTTGCTGATACCACAGTTTCGGAGGAGTCATTTACCGTATCGGGCTCTTCGTCAACCAAAGATATCGTCAATGCACTTTCGCGTCTCCAATTGTCTTCCAAAGGTCTGTTACCCCAAACCGCCCGAAAATAACTCTGCGCTTCCGCTTTTCGTACGGGGTCGTTACTGTTCAAAAAACCAAACTCCAGAACTTCCGTAGCGTCATCAGGGCTCTCGTCAATATTTCTTGCAGAAAACACATTTTGCTGCCTGTTAACTTCCGCGCGGTCCGCCTGCTGATCCCGAATACTTCTTATCACTGAATCCAATTCTGCCTCGTTTAAGGTAGACAGATGCAGTAGACTATCAACTCTTTCAATCTCATTTTTTAATGATGCGTATTCACTAAATGCCCTGGCAATTTCTTCGGCATCCACATCCTCATAAATATCGGATAAATTGACGGATTGCGTGTTAGCAGAATCAAAATAGGCAGCAGCTGTCTGGAAATCATTAAACTTGTCTCTGTAGATCTCAGCCAGACCAAAATAGGATTTCGCCTTGATTACATTTGAAGGCGCATCAAACCGATTTCGCAACAATCTGTTATAACTCGTAACTGCCTTCTCCACTTCATTCAACTCCTGGTAGGTCCTTGCAATTTCATATCGCAAATCAACATGATAGTTTATAAACTTATCGTCTCGCTCTAAACTCCTGAACAGCTGCAGCGCTGATTCAAAATCTCCAGTATCCCGATACATTTGAGCAAGTTTCCGCTTTGAGTTGAACTCAATATCGTACTCTGATAGAATGGATGATGACAAACGATAAGCCGCCAACGCCTGAAAATTATTACCTAATCTCTCATGAACCTGCCCGTGAAGAAAGTATGCTCTTGCTTTAAGACGGTTACTTTTCAGCAAACCGGTATAATCCTGTAGCACCGCTGAGGCCTCAAGCCATTCACCTCTTTCTGAATATAGCTGAGCTAACACCATATTTAATTCAGAGAGGAGAGCGGTGTCCCAATCATCTATAAAGTCGATCTCTTGTTGAGTGAAATTGATGCCTTCTTGATAGAGCTCTAATTCAAGGTAAGTACGGGATTGCCAAATTGTAGCTTCCTGTAACTCTTTTCCTTCAGTTAATGACCGAAGCTCCTGAAACTTTTCGAGAGCCGAAAAATACTCTTGCCGATAGAAATAGGATTGGCCAATTAATGAAACAGCTTTGCTGAGATATTTCGAATCGGCATGATCCCGCAGGATAGATGCTCCCTTTTCGATTGCTCTTGCAAACTCCTCTTGCCCCGCTTCTGTAGGAGAGGGATGAATCCTTATGGGTTGATCCGGATTGATATCAAGCTGTTGCCGTTGATTTAACTCAAGCCCCTCATCAAAAGCCTGTTTGGCGTTATAAAAAGTGTTGTAATATGCAGTGAAGTTTTGCCATCCCTGTTGTAACGGAGACACGCAACCCGTTAATAGAATAACAAACAGAATGATATATAGATGCTTAAACACAGTTTTTAAACGTTTTCATTCTGTTTAGCGTATCTAGTTCTTATCGATTGTACTCACCTTAATCATGTTGGTTCTGCCACGTTTGGCCACCGGCATTCCTGTAGCAATGATAACCCGGTCTCCACTGTTCACGTACCCATTGTTCTGCAGATAATCTTCCATGAGTTTTACGCTAATGTCTGTATCAAAAATCTCTTTCAGCCGTACTGATTGTACGCCCCATACTAAGTTTAACTGTCGTCTTACAATCAGGCTCTCCGTAAATGCTACGATGGGTACCCGCGGCCTGAATTTTGAAATTCTCCGGGCTGTACTACCGGAGTGTGTTATCGTACTAATAGCTTTGGCTTCGATATTGTCTGCAATGGTAACACAAGAGTAAGCCAGCGACTCAATAATCTGCTTTTCCTTCCAATCCGGCTTTTTATACTTAAGACTGTAATAAAGACCATCTGCATTTGCCTCCACAGATTTAATAATCTTATCCATGGTCTTAACAGCTTCCACAGGGTATTTACCGGCAGCTGTCTCACCTGAAAGCATAACGGCATCTGTGCCATCCAAAACAGCATTCGCAACATCAGAACTTTCTGCACGTGTGGCTCGAGGATTATTGATCATTGAATCGAGCATTTGAGTAGCTGTGATAACAGGCTTGCCGGCAATTCTACATTTTTCAATGATTTTCTTTTGAACCAGCGGTACTTGCTCACTCGGGATCTCAATACCTAAATCGCCCCGGGCAACCATAATGCCATCGGTCTCTTCAATAATTTCATCAATCACGTTTACAGCTTCCGGTTTTTCAATTTTTGCAATAATTGAGGCATTACTGCCGGCTGCTCGTATTCGTGAGATCACATCCTGTATGTCTCTTGAAGATCTCACAAAAGACATTGCTACGTAATCAACACCCACTTTCAGTCCAAATTCTAAATCTTCTTTATCCTTTTCGGTAAGTGATGACATGGAGATGTCTACATCGGGGAGGTTTACGCCCTTTCGTGATTTTAAAATACCTCCTACAACTACTTTGGCTACAATTCCATCATCTCCTTTTTTAACAATTTTGAGCTCCAAAAGTCCATCATCAATTAAAATCTGATTACCAACCTGAGAATCTTTAGCCAGGTTTGGATAATCAATAGGAACTAAATCGGGTGTTCCTACAACTTCTTCGGAAGTCAGCTTTACAAAATTCCCGGTTTTTATTATCTGAGCATCGTCTTTCATTTGCCCAACTCTGATCTTGGGACCTTGAAGGTCCATTAATACCGGAATCGCATACCCAACTTTTTCTGCAACCTCTCTTACATAACCTATTGTTTTTTTGTGCCCTGCGTGTGTTCCATGAGAAAAATTTATTCGTACAACATTCATCCCGGCACGATAAAGCTTTTCAATATCCTCTTTCGTATTACTGCTGGGACCTAAGGTACATACAATCTTTGTTCTACGAGCGCCACTTAGCATAAATATGTGATTGTTTAAGAATGATTTTTTAATTAGATATGAAGATAATGCCTAATGTAAGTAATTATCCACCCATTTTGATGTTATTAACATAAAGAACAGAACGATTATTCACTCTACCGGGTTTTAATAAAAAAATAAGCTTATGCCTATTCATTTTAAAAATTTACTTCTTTTTTCAGCTCTTACACTTGGTTTTTTGATGTCGGGGTGTGTACGATCAACAAATCCTGACGTTGAGAGAGGGTCCCTTTTTCAGTTTCAAGATGGCTATCCTGAAGTTCGTAGCTCTTCCATAGGTTTATTGAGTGAAACTGATCAGCCCCTCATTGATATTACTACAGAAATTGTTTTGGGAAGTCTTATCTACAGCACAAAAGATGAAAGAAGAGTTGCCAATGTTAGTCTGGAAATTCGAATTTTGCAGGAGGATGGCGATTTTACAAAAACGGTGCGCAGGGATTTTGAAATTGAATCCGAATTTGAGGGTTCTTTTATCAGCCAGGAAGTATTTACCAATAATGAAATAATTGAAGTTGTTCCCGGCACCTTTCAAGTAAATATAACCGTACTTGATCAAACATCGGGTCGAGCTTCCAATAGAACCAATCAGGCTACCATTCCTGATCCTGACGATCCGCAGATCAGTCTCACCACCATCAGGTTGCTTGGAAAAAATCTTGAACTGTCTCAAAATCAGTTTAATCCGATTACTACATATACTGTTCCATCTAAAATCGATAGCCTGAAACTGGACTTTCAGGTAACAAACAATGACGTGGATGATCCACTTACTATCAATGCGCGGCTGATTGAATACCCGGCAGACACATCCTATGCACGACCGATGAACTTTAATAATTACAGCCCATCATCCCTTCCGTACATCGGAGTGGACATGAGGCGAGCCGAAGAGATCGACTCCAATGTTAGAAGGTTAGATCAACCGGGAAGCGTACTCATTGAATTTAAATATCCATTACTGGATCGCGGTACCTATCGTTTTGAAGTAGAAACTACGGATCAGGATGGAGAAACTATATATCGGGCGCGGGATTTTTCAGTAGTAAGTGAAAACTATCCTTCGGTAATGACAGCCCGGGAACTTGCTGAACCACTATTTTATCTAATGGATCGACGTGACCACGAAAGCATGATGAAGATTCAGGATCCTGACTCTTTAAAAGAAGCCGTAGACCGTTTTTGGTTATCCAATGTCCAGAATATGAACGAGGCCAGATCCGTCATTAATCTATACTACGAGCGGGTAGAACAGGCCAACAAACAATTTACAAACTTCAAAGAGGGCTGGAAAACGGATATGGGTATGATTTATATTTTATTTGGCCCTCCATGGTATGTAGATCGATACCTGAACACAATGGAATGGTCATATTCTTACGACAGAAATGATCCTCAGTACAATTTCACTTTCCGAAGACCAAACCTGAAAAATGAATATTTCCCATTCGATAACTATCTGCTTCAACGAAATCAGGGGTATTTCAATGTTCAGTATCGGCAGATTCAATTATGGCTCACAGGCGGTATACTCACGAATCGGCTGTAAACTTGATTGAGAAAACTTCGCATTTCTTTTCTTGTTTAATTCTTTACCTTTTTTCAGAATAAAAGAATTTTATATTAGCTTACAATCTGAAACAATTACAATAAAAGCATCTACGCATGTCTGATAAAAAAAAGGTTCTGATAGTAGAGGACGACTTAATTCTTAGTCTCTTGTATGAAAATTACATGGACAAATTGGGATTCGAAACCGAAGGGGAACTCGTTTACGGCAAAACAGCTATAGAGGTAGCTAAAGAAGTTGAACCGGACCTGATTCTGATGGACATCTCTCTGGAAGGCGAGATGGATGGAATTGAGGCAATGAACGAGATCCGGAAGTTTTCCTCTGTACCCGTAATCTACATTACCGGTAATTCGGATAAAGCCCACCAGGAACGTGCCAAACAAACAAATTACGAGGACTACTTAATCAAACCCATCGAATTCAACGAGCTTAAAGCCAGTTTGATTAAAGCAGGCGTACTGTCTGAATAAAATACGCTTTCCTTATTTACTTTTTACTAACGGATCAAGAATTAAAGACATGATCAAGAATTCTCTCTCCATATCGATATTTTCAATACTCTTTCTTTTCACCCTCTCCTGTGCAAGCACAGAGCAGCTGGACACCACAACACAGCCCCAAACTACCGAATCAGAATTAACCGTTTCGGAAATTGAACGGCCTTTACCCTATCCCATTGATGTGCCGGATGCCTATT
>Ga0102931_1000736_pt1 | contig 16072 bp, 17 predicted proteins | sample SalPonR1_C_D1_MG_FD_79282 | JGI IMG/M metagenome (GOLD analysis project Ga0102931, IMG submission 79282) | Salt pond soil microbial communities from South San Francisco under conditions of wetland restoration - Salt Pond MetaG R1_C_D1_MG | ecosystem: Environmental > Aquatic > Marine > Intertidal... | reverse complement strand
TGGCGCGACAGCGGCAGGCGGGGCAGTGGCCGCCACCGGTTCGATCACATCACCCTCGGGCACAGGGGCCTGCGCGGGGGCGGACCCCGCCGCGCCCATGGCCATGACCTCGGGCGCCTTGTCCTTCAACTCGTTGACCACCCGCTGCGCCGTCTTGGGGCCGATCCCCTTGGCCGCCTTCACCGCGTTCCAGTCGCCCAGCGCAATCGCCCGGCCCACACCATCCGGCCCAAGCGTGCCCAGAATGGCAAGCGAAGCCTTGGCCCCAACCCCCTGCACGCTCATCAACAAACGGTGCCACTCCTTCTCGGCCAGCGTGGTAAAGCCATAAAGCTGCAACAAATCCTCACGCACCAGAAGGTCGGTATAAAGCGCCACGTGCTCGCCTACTCCGGGCAAAGCCTGCAAGGTCCGGTCCGAGCAATACACAAGATAGCCAACCCCCTTCACGTCGATCAGAACATGATCCGCCGCGCGGTAATCAATCCGGCCTGCCAAACGCCCGATCATGCCCGCACCTCCTGAAAAGCCCGCGACCGCGCATGATGCGCATGACAGATCGCAATCGCCAAGGCATCCGCCGCGTCCGGCCCGGCCAAATCGACACCGGGCAATTGCACCTTCACCATATGGCCGATCTGATCCTTGCTGGCATGGCCTACGCCTACAACGGTCTTCTTGACCGTGTTGGGGGCATACTCCCCAACCGACAGCCCTCGTTGCGCAGGCACCAACAGGGCAACGCCCCGCGCTTGGCCCAACTTCAGTGTGCCAGCCCCATCCTTGTTGACGAAGGTTTGCTCCACCGCCGCTGCCTGAGGCGCATATGTCGCGAAAATCTCGGTCAGCTGAACATAAAGCGACAGCAAGCGCTCCGATAACTCGCCCCCGGACGAGCGGCACACCCCATTGGCCACATGGCTCAACCGGCTGCCCTCGACGTCGATCACGCCCCAGCCGAGGTTCCGCAATCCGGGGTCGATGCCCAAAACCCGCATATCACTGCCCTGCCCTTTGGTTTTCCAAAGGGTTAGCACGAAACAAGAACAAAACCCAAGACAAAAGCGTGGCGCGCGCGAAATCGCCCAATAAACAAGCTATGCACAAACTGCATAAGGATTATGCAAAAAGACTAACTTGTGGGCAAAGGGCCGCCCCCCTAAGTGCCATATCAATGACGGAGAGACCTCCGCCCCCCTGAAAACCCGCTTACAAGAAGGAGCCTATCCCATGGCCGATCTTAGCATTGCACGCCCGAACACCGCCACCGCCGGCTTTGGTAGCCGCTTCGTCGCCGTCTTCGCCGCCATCTCCGCATGGAAAGACGCCCGCGCCACCCGCAAGGCGCTTTCGGCCCTGACCGATCGCGAACTCGAAGACATCGGCCTGAACCGCGCCGATATCGACCGCGTGGCCCAAGCGCAATAAGCGCACTCGGCACCTGACCAAAGAAAAAGCCCTGCGCCGGGACCACCGCGCAGGGCTTTTTGCATTGAGAGAAGCAAAGAAAGAACCCGAAAACTCGTTACAGCTTACCGATACCCGAAAACCTTAACGCTTGAGGAAGGGCCGCAACTGCGTTGCAATCGCCTGAGTGACCCGATCGGGCTGCATCACGAACCCGCCCGCTTGCTCGATGAACGTGCCTTCCTGAAGGGCCGTAACGCGCTCGGCGTAAATCGTGCCGCCCAAGTGGGCCATGATCATACCCTTGAACAGAAAGAACCCGAAAACGAGGTAAAAAAGACCCCGAAACGAGACTCGCGGCGAGATGGCGCGCTTTTGTGGACGAAAGATAATCAAGCCATCTCTGGAGACTTGGCTTTTGTACCCACGCTCAAGACGCGTCTTGCGCTTCGCTATTCCTTTAAGGCGCGCATCGAATGCCTTGTATGACTTGGCAGCATCGTTCATTTTACTAGCGATCCTGTTTGAACCGGCCCCCACCGCGTTCAAGTTAAAATTAGGTTTGAAATGTGGCAGGAATTGGGCGCGCGCCACGAAAAGGCGCATTTTTACCTTGTTTTTACACGCTTTTTCTAAGCGTTAGCGTCGTCCAGTCACCAATTTCTTCGCGATGCGCTACACTGTTTCCGTTCTGGGAATAAACCGCCACGACCTCGTCCGCCTGCTCATTCAGGAGTCCCGATAGAATCAAGACCCCCCCGGGCACCAGATTCGCGGTCAGTCCCGGCGCAAGCTCGATAAGTGGCCCTTTCAGGATATTGGCAAAGATCAGATCGAAGGGCGCCGCCGCCTGAATCTCGGCATTCTCCAGCCCCGCCGCCTCAAGGCATGTGACCCGGCCTTCAAGGCCATTGGCCGTCACGTTGGCCCGCGCCACCTCCACGGCCACCTCGTCAATATCGCTGGCCAGCACCTCACCGGGCCAGATTCGCGCCGCGCCCATCGCCAGAACGGCGGTGCCACAGCCCACGTCGATCACCGATTGGCCGGTAAAGCCCTCGTTCGCCAAACGGTCCAGCGCCCGTAGGCAGCCCTGCGTCGTGCCATGATGCCCGGTACCAAAGGCCATCGCCGCTTCGATCAACAGCGGCTCGCACCCTTGCGGCACCTTGTCGGCATCGTGACTGCCATAGACAAAGAAGCGCCCCGCTTCCACCGGCACCAATTCCCGCCGGACCTTGGCCACCCAATCCTCCTCGGGCAGTTCCGAGACCGCAAAGGATTTCGCCCCGTGCATGGTCGCCAAAAGCGCCAACCCCGCTTGGTCCGGGGCCTCGTCGAAATAACCGCCGACTTCCCACAGGCCCGAGCCGTCCTCGATCTCAAAGATTCCCACGCCGGTCGGTTCCGGCGTCAGCCCCTCCATATCTGCGCCAAGCGCCTCGGCGGCCTCTTTTCCCTCAAGCGTCGTCAAGGCGGTGAATGTGGGCATAGTTGCTCCTTTCGTCTTGGAGTTATTCTGCCGGCGCCGGTGCGGCCGGGCTCAGGATCGTTTCATGCCCCGGCTCGGGATGACGCGGAATCAAAAAGGCCAGCGCCAACGATACGGTGGCCATCCCCGCCGCCAAAAGAAACACTGCCGCAGGCGAGACCAGCCATAGGTACCCAAGCAAGGCAGGCAGGAATACCGCCGCGATATGGTTGATCGTAAAGGCCACCGCAGCCGTGGGCGCGATATCGCCGGGGTCGGCGATCTTCTGGAAATAGGTCTTCAGCGCCAGCGCCAGCGCGAACAACAGATGGTCCACCACGTACAGAACAGCGGCCAGAACCACGCCCCACCCAAACCAGTAAATCCCGCCATAGGCCAGGAACACCAGCGCCAGCCCGGCATATTCAAAGATCAGGGTCCGCCGCTCGCCATAGCGATACACCGCCTGCCCCATCAAAGGTGCGCACACCATGTTGGCCACAAGGTTGATCAGGAAAAGCGCCGTGACTTCATGCACCTCGAAACCAAATTTCTCGACCATCATGAAGCCGGCGAACACCACGAAAATCTGCCGCCGCGCACCGGCCATGAACTGCAATGCATAATACAGCCAATACCGCCGCCGCAGCACCATGCGCTTGACCTGCGGATTGGGGGCCTCAAACTGCGGATAGGCAAAGAGGCAAAAGACCGCGACCAAGGCGGTAAATCCACCGGCCAGCATATAGACCGTGTTATAAGTCAGGCCCAAGGCCTCCCACGTCATCACGATCAGAAGGTAAGCCACCAAGGTCGCCCCAGACCCGGCCGCCACCAACCAGCCCAGAACCTTCGGCGCGCGCAGCTTGTCAAGCCACTGCAACTGAAGCGACTGGTTGACCGTTTCATAGTAATGAAACCCGATCGAGCTTAGCAGCGTGATGGTCAGAATGCCCCCCAAGGACGGGAATTGCGCCGTCAGGGCCGTCGCCACCCCCAGCATCACCAAGGACACCAGCCCCAGAACCTGCTCGCGGATAAAGATGATCAGGGCAATCACCCCGATGGCGAAGAACCCCGGAATTTCCCGCACCGTATGCAGCCACCCGATGTCAGAGCCATCGAAATTCGCCGCCTCGATCACGAAATTATTCAAAAGCGCCGACCACGTCGCAAAGGCCACCGGCATCGCTGCCGCCATCAGGAACAGCAACGTCACAGGCCGCCGCCAAAGCGGTAACGTGCGGGCGTCATCAAGGGGCGTGGTCTTGCTCATGCCTTCCCTTTACGCTCATCCGCTTCGCTTGGCGAGGGGGCAAGGCACCCGCATCTGATCTGGATCAATGACATTCAAATACCAGCATGCAAAACCCCGCCCAACGATCGAAAGGCATATGCAATGGACCTCCTGACCCTCGTGGAACGCATCGGCGAAGCCCCGGCCGCCGCCCTTCTGGGCCTGCTGACCGGCGTGATCTTCGGCGTCGCGGCGCAACGCTCGCGCTTTTGCCTGCGCGCGGCCACCGTGGAATTTGCCCGCGGTCAGATGGGCGACAAGGTCGCCGTGTGGCTACTGACATTCTCCACCGCCGTGATCTGGGTGCAGGGCGCGCAGATGCTGGGCCTGTTCCGGGCCGAGGATTCGCGCATCATGGCCATCCCCGGCAGTTGGTCGGGTGCGGTGATCGGCGGCCTGCTTTTCGGCGTCGGCATGGTGCTGGCGCGCGGCTGCTCGGGCCGCCTTCTGGTGCTGGCCGCCACCGGCAACCTGCGCTCTGTCATCTCGGGCCTCGTTTTCGCTGTCGTCGCGCAAATGACCCTTACCGGCTGGCTCGCCCCTGCGCGCGACAAACTCGCCGCGCTGTCCATTACCTCGGGCGGCCACAACATGGACCTTCTGGCCACCCTCGGCCTGCCGCAAATCAGCGGGCTGATCTTCGGCATCATCGTGGCCCTCATCGCCTTCGCCGTGTCGATCCACAACAAGATCGGCCTCTCGCGCCTTGTCTTCGCCTCGGGCGTCGGCTTTGCCGTGGCCGTCGGCTGGGTCTCGACCTTCTCGCTGGCGCAGATCGCCTTCGATCCGGTGCCCATCGAAAGCGCCACCTTCACCGGCCCATCGGCCAATACGCTGATGTTCTTCCTGAACAACACCGCCGTGCTGGAGTTCGACATCGGCCTCGTGCCGGGCGTCTTCCTTGGCTCCTTCCTCGCCTCGTGGTTCACGAAGGAATTCAAGTTCCAAGGCTTCGAGGATGAGGCCAACATGCGCCGCGCCATCACCGGCGCCGCGTTCATGGGTTTCGGCGGAATGCTGGCAGGCGGTTGCGCCATCGGCAACGGCGTCACCGGCGGCTCGGTCTTTGCGGGCACCGCGTGGCTGGCGCTTCTGTGCATGTGGATCGGCGCGATGATCACCGATTTCCTCGTCGATCAACGCGGCGTCCGGCAACCGGCCTGAGCCCCTTCCGAAACCGAATTCTTGAATGAATTCGGTGCGGGGCGCATGAATGCGCACCATAAGGCGCCGCGCCTTACTTGCCGGTGAATTTCAACTCGATCCGCCGGTTTTGCGCGCGGGCCTCGGACGTGTCGGCGGGGTTCACCGGTTGATATTGCCCAAAGCCATTGGCCGACAGCCGCTCGGGTGGCAGGCCAAGGAAGTCAATCATATAGCGCACCACCGAAAGCGCCCTTGCTTGGCTTAGCTCCCAGTTGTCGGCGAATTCCGCGCCGCGCCGGATGGGGACGTCATCGGTATGCCCATCCACTTGCAGGACCCAATCAATGCCCTCGGGGATGTCGCTGATCACGTTGCGAAGGATACCCGCGACCTTGGCAATCTCGCGTTCACCACTCGCGGAGAGGTCAGCCTCACCCGGGGCGAACAGCACTTCAGAGGAAAAAACAAAGCGGTCCCCGACGATTCGCACGCCTTCCTGCGACCCCAGCAGATCGCGCAACCGGCCAAAAAATTCCGAGCGGTATTTTTCGAGGTTGCGGTTTTGCTCTTCCAGCAATCGGGCGCGCTCTTCCTCGGCTTCGCGGCGGGCGCGTTCCTCGGCAGCGGCGCGGGCAAGGGCGGTGTTGAGGTCCCGGCCCAATGATTGAATCTGCACGTTCTGCGCCGCCTCCCGCGCCTTTGCATCATCCAGAAGCGCCTGTAGCTGGCCCAGTTGTTCCCGCAGGGCCGAAACCTGACGGTTGAGCAGGGCCTGCTGTTTCTGGGCCTCGGTTGCGATCTCTTCTTGCTCGGCCAGTTCCGCGCGGGCTTGGGCCAGAAGGGCGGCGCGTTCCTCGGCCTCAGTCAGTGTTTCGGCGGCGTCGGCTTCGGCGGCTTCCTTGGCGGCTAGGGCGCGGGTCAGTTGCGCGCGCACCTCCTCGGCCTCCATCGCCTGCGTCTGGGCAATGGTGCTTTGTGCGACAACTTCGGCGAGGCGCGCCTTGGTGGCCTCCAACTCGGCGCGTAGGGACGCCAGATCGGCATTGGCCTCGCTTGCGCCGGTTTCGGCTTGGCGCAGCTCTTCCTCCAAAGCGGCGATGCGGGCGTCGCGGTCGGCAAGGCTTGTCTCGGTTTCTTCCTGATCCAGCAGGGCCGCGGCAAGGCGGGTGTCGAGATCCTCCTGCGCGTCGCGGGCGGCGGCAAGAAGGGTCAGGGTTTCTTCGGCGCGCTTGCGTTGTTCTTCCAGCGCCAGCGTCATGGCGGTGAGTTCGGCATCGGCGTTTTGTAGTTTTTCGCGCAGAGCCTCTGCCGCGGCGGCCTCGGCCAGACGCGCCTTCTCGGCCTCGGACAGTTCGGATTCGAGGGTTTCGATCTGGGCGGCCATCTCGCTTTGGGTGTCTTGCGAGGATTGGCGCAGGTCGGCCACAAGGGCCTCAAGCGCCTCGCGCCGAGCGGCGGCAAGACGGGCGGCCTCGGTCTGGGCATCGACTTCCTCGCGCAGGGAGGCGAGGGTAAGTTCCAACGCCTCTTGTTCCGAGAGAAGCGCGTCACGCTCGCCTTCCAGTTCGGCCACTTGCCCCAATGCCGTGTCGCGTTCGGCCAGAAGTCCCGCGACCTGTTCCTCAAAACTGGCGATGCGGGATTGGGCGGCGGTCAGGGCCTCGGCCTGTTCGGCGGTCTGGCTTTGCAATTGCGCGATCAGGGCGGCTTGCTGCTGTTCGCGTTCGCGGGCATCGCCCAGCGTGGCGGTCAGTTCCCCCACCCGGTCGGTAAGCGTGGCGTTGCGGTCTTGCTCAAGCCCGAGAGCCTGTGCCAGTGCGGCCACTTCGGAAGAGAGTTCATCCAGTTTGCTGGCCTGCCCGGTGATGGTTTCGCGCAGGACGAATTGCACTACCATGAAGATCGTCAGCACGAACATCAGCACCAGCAGAAGGCCGGTCATCGCATCGACAAATCCGGGCCAGATCGAGGCCTGAAACCGTGTGCCTGTGCGCCGCGAGAGGGCCATGGATCACCCCTCCTGCGTTGGGGGCGTTTGCCGCGATGATTGGGTGCTGCCACGGGCGCGTTGTGGGGCACTGCTGCGCGGCAGGGACCGGATCGCGGAGGAAAGCGCTGCAATATCGGTGCGCAACTCGGTCATGGTTTCCTGACGCCCGGCGCTGATTTCTTCCAGGATGCGCAGCATCTGCACGTCGATCGAGCGCAGGCGCATCCGGCTTTCGGCATCAAGACCGGCGTCACCGGCATGTTCGGCCTGACGTTCCAATGTTTCGATCAGGCGCTCCTGCCCCTCGGCCACGCGGGTCAGCGCGGTGTTCACAGGATTCGTCTCGCTCATCCTGTGGGTCAGGCGTTCGACGGAGTCGGCCAGAACGCCCAGTTTCTCATCCACCATGGAACGGCTGACATCGGATTGGGTCAGCATCATTTGCAGGCTTTCCATCTGCTCGGCCATGTAATCGACGACCGGGGCCATCGCCGCCGCCTCGCCCGTGACCTCGCCATCCTGACCCGCGAAACCAACGCGGGTAATGGTGGACATCCACTCCTCAAGCTCACGATAAAACCGGTTCTGCCCGTGGCTTGCGAAAAGCTCCAAAAGCCCCACGACAAGCGACCCGGCAAGCCCCAGCAGCGAGGAGGCAAAGGCCACCCCCATGCCGCCCAACTGCGCCTCAAGCCCGGTCATCAGGCGGTTGAACACCTCAACCCCGCCTTCGCCATCCTGCGGCGCAAGGCTGCGGATGGTGTCGACGACCGCCGGCACGGTGGTGGCCAGCCCGTAAAATGTGCCCAAGAGCCCAAGGAAAATGAGCATATTGACGATATAGCGCGTGATCTCGCGCGCCTCGTCGATGCGTTGCGCCACGGAATCAAGGATGGACCGCGCCGAGGTCTGGGCGATCTGCAACCGCTTCTTGCCGCGTTGCCGCAAAAGCGAGGCCAAGGGCGCCAGAAGTAGCGGGGCCTTGGTCATCTCGTGGCCCGGGGTTTCGGCGGCAAAGCCTTCGATCCAGCGCACCGACCCGATCAGTTGAAAGACCTGCCAGAAGCAGGCCACGACACCAATCAGGAAAACAAAGATGATAAAGCCGTTCAGGTACGGATTGGCCTGAAACACCGGCAGCACCCGGGGCAGCGCCAGAAAGGCCCCGAAACAGGTCAACCCCAGCACGATCAGCATCAGCATGATCTGGCGGAAGGGGTGTGAAAACTTGGGCTCGACCTCACGGTCCGGCTGCGCCATCGGCACGGCTCCCGGCGGTGGTTCTTGTTGGGGCAACCCTACGCGTCAAAAGCCCCTAAGCCAAGGATTTATGCGCATAAATGGCGTACGCGCGCCGCCAGCCAATCCAGTTCCGCATCGCGAATACCCAACTCGTGCAAATGCGCGGCGGTGTTGTAGAGATATTCGGTATTCGGCCCACGCCCCCCAACGGCAGCTGCGATGATGCGGGCCTGTTCCTCAAGGTCCAGACCTCCGCAATATTGCACATGGTCGGGATCAATCACATAAGTCACCGCCTCGACGACCCGGCCATCGGCCAGTTCGATGTCCAACATGCGCTCAAGATAGGCCGCCGACACCAGTTCGCGTTCACGCAGGTAGGCCAGTGTTTGGTCTTCCTCGCCCGTCGCCACCGAGAGCGCCACGCCATGACAGCGCGCGCCCTCCATGGCATCCAGTGCCAGAACGAGGCCCGGCGCCTCTTCGCTGCCGCGATGGTGGATCGAGCGCATGCAAAAGCTGCGGTGGTAATCGGGCAGCGTGGCGATCACCCGTTCCGCAACATTGAACCCCGGATTCCACACCAAAGAGCCGTAACCGAAAACCCACATCGTCATTTTACTGTTCCTTGTGTCATAGACGCCTTAAACACCAACCCAAGAGAGCAGAAAAGGGGGGCCGCAGCCATGCGTTTACTGGTGGCACTTTTGATTGCAGTTGTCGCGCTTTGGTCTGGCTATTGGTTTATCGGGTCAAGTGGCGTGCAATCGGGCTTTGCGACATGGTTCGAGGATCGTCGCGACGAAGGTTGGGTGGCCGACTACAGCGACCTCACCGTGCAGGGATTTCCCAGCCGCTTCGACACGGTGTTCGAGGATCTGGCCTTGGCCGATCCGGACACGGGGCTTGCATGGGAGGCCCCGCGCTTTCAGATCAACGCCCTGAGCTATAACCCCGGCCACGTCATCGCCGTCTGGCCCGAAACGCAATTGATCGCCACACCACTGGAGAAATACGACGTGGCAAGCCGCGATATGCGCGCCAGCGCTGTGGTCGGCGTCAGCACGCAACTGCCACTTGAGCGCAGCACCCTGACGGCGGAGGCCTTGGCCGTCTCGCCCCAAGGCCGGGATGAGCCGACGCGCATTGAAACCTTGAGCCTTGCGATTGAGACCATGCCGGCCACCGCTGCGCCGGTCTATCGGCTGGGCCTGCGGGCAGATGGCGTCTCGCCTTCTGTGCCGGTCCGCGCACGGCTTGACCCGCGCGGCAGCCTGCCCGAAACGCTGGAGGCCTTGCAGGCCGATATGGTTGTCGAATTCGACAAGCCGTGGGATCGCAGCGCCATCGAGGTGGCCCGCCCGCAACCCCGTAGCATCGACCTCAAACTGGCGCAGGCGCGTTGGGGGCGGCTTGAACTTCAGGCGGCCGGCAAGGTGACGGTGGATGCCCGCGGTGTGCCGACCGGCGAAATCACCGTGAAAGCCCGCAACTGGCGCGAGATTCTGGAACTGGCGGTGACAGCAGGGGCGATTCCGGAAGGGTTTGCCGGGACGCTGGAAGATGGCTTGTCGCTCTTGTCGCAAATGGCGGGCAACCCCAAAACGCTGGATATTCCACTTGGCTTTCGGTCGGGGCGGGTGATGCTTGGGCCGGTGCCGATCGGGCCGGCGCCGATTGTTCGGTTGAGGTAAGGGAATTGGGGGCTTCGCCCCACGTTGAAAATCCTTTGGGATTTTCCACGTTCCCCAGGATATTTTCAAACAGAAGAAAACCGTGGCCGTTACGCCCGAAGCCTAGCGGCAATACGGCCCATAGCCGTGTTCAGCCGTGTCGAAATGGAAATGATCCTGATGGTGGCGGTCCGATTCAGGGCCAAGCACCGTGCCGAAGGGGCCGCAGGCGCTTTGGTGCAATTGGCGCAGGATGCGGCCCTTGTGGCCATTGTTCCAGTCGTTGAGCACGGTGATGTCATCGCCGTCGCGCAACTGTATCGCGGCGATGTCGATGGCATTGCCCTTGGCATGTTCCGACAGGCGCGCGCCGGGGCGGTGGTTGCGGGTGCGGCAGGCATAATGCGCCGCGACCTTCAGGCCAGAGACACCCCCGCCCGTCTTGCCGACCGCCGAGGTGAGGCCGGTATCGACCCAGCCTTTGAGGGTGCGCGCGGTACGGCAGTTCATCAGAGACGATTGGCTAAGCGTAATCCCGCCCACCGAGGTCACGCGCACCGCCGTGTCGATACCGCAGGCCCCGTTTCCAGGAACGGAGCCAACCACGACACCCTTGATCGACGGATCGCCACAGACCGAACCCTTGGAGGATACGACAGGCTCTTTTGAGCCACTACCAACAACAGAACACCCCATCAAAATCAATGGGATAAGAAAAACTACACGCATGGATCAGCCCTTTTTGACACGTCCGAAATCTGGGGCGTCGGTATCCTGCCCCGCCTCGATGATACCGCGCCGGATGGCGCGTGTGCGGGTAAAGTAGTCGAACAGGTGATCGCCGTCACCCGTGCGGATCGCGCGTTGCAGCGCGAAGAGTTCCTCGGTGAAGCGGCCAAGGATTTCCAGCGTCGCTTCCTTGTTGGTCAGGAAGACGTCGCGCCACATGGTGGGGTCGCTGGCGGCGATGCGGGTAAAGTCGCGAAAGCCCGCAGCAGAGTATTTTATGACCTCGCCATCGGTCACCCGGCGCAGGTCGTCCGCCACGCCAACCATCGTGTATGCAATGAGGTGCGGCGCGTGGGAGGTGACGGCGCAGACGAGGTCGTGGTGTTCGGCGTCCATCTCATCGGTCTTTGCGCCCATGCCCTGCCACAGATTTTCCAATCGCTCGACAGCCGCACGGTCACTGCCGTCCACCGGTACAATTAAGCAGTACTTGCCTTCAAAGAGTTCGGCAAAACCCGAGCGTGGTCCGGAATGCTCGGTGCCCGCCATTGGGTGGGCGGGGACGAAATGCACGCCGTCGGGCAGGTGCGGGCCGACGGCTTCGATCACCGCCTTCTTGACGGAGCCTACGTCGGACACCGTCGCGCCGGGTTTCAGGGCCGGGGCAATCTCGGCGGCGACGGCCCCCATGGCGCCCACCGGCACGCAAAGTACCACCAGATCGGCACCCTCCACGGCCTCAACCGCGCTGTCGCAAACCCGGTCACACAGGCCGATGTCGCGCGCCGTGGCGCGGGTTTCCGTTGAGCGGGCAAAGCCCGTGACCTCACCCGCCAGCCCGTGACGTTTCATCGCCCAGAACATCGACGAGGCGATCAGCCCCAGACCGATCAGCGCCACGCGCTCGTAAATCGGCGTGCCGCTCATCTCTCGTTCCCCATGAATTGGCCCACCGCATGGGCCACCCGGCGACAACTGGGTTCATCCCCAACGGTGATCCGCAGGCAGTTCGGCAGGTTGTAACCCGCCACCAGCCGCACGATCAGCCCCTCGGATTTAAGGTAAACGTCACAGGCCTCGGCCTCCTCACGGCTGGCGAAACGCGCAAGGATGAAATTCGCCGTCGAAGTATCGGAGGGTACGCCGCGTTCGGCCAAAGCCTCGGCCAGCCAGGCGCGCATCCGCGCGTTGTCTTCGCGGCATTTGGTGGCCCATGCCACATCACGCACCGCCGCTTCGGCGGTGACAAGCGCCGCTTGGCTAAGGTTGAAGGGGCCGCGCATCCGGTTCAGCACATCGACCACATGCTGCGGGCCATAGCCCCAGCCGACGCGCAAACCACCCAAACCATAGAGCTTGGAGAAGGTGCGGGTCATCACTACGTTGTCGCGGCTGTCCACAAGGCCCGCGCCGCCATCGTAGCCTTCGACATATTCGGCATAGGCCCCGTCCAGCACCAAAAGCACATGATCGGGCAGGTTTTCGGCCAGTCGCGCCACCTCACCATCGCCGATCATCGTACCGGTGGGGTTGTTGGGGTTGGCGATAAAAACCAGTTTGGTGCGCTCATTGCAGGCGGCAAGGATCGCGTCCACATCGGTCACGCGCTCGCGCTCGGGCACCTCCACGGGGGTGGCGCCATTGGCCATGGCGCTGATCTTGTACATGGCAAAGCCGTGTTCGGTGTGGATCACCTCATCGCCCGGCCCGGCATAGGCTTGGCAGAGAAAGGCGATAATCTCATCGCTGCCCACGCCACAGACCACGCGCGCCGGGTCAAGCGCATGCACCTCGCCAATCGCCTCGCGCAGGGCGCGGTGATCGGTGGATGGGTAGCGGTGCAGATCATAGGCGGCCTTGCGGAACGCCTCCTTCGCGGCCTCGCTGGGGCCGAAGGGGTTTTCGTTCGAACTGAGCTTGACCACGTTCGAAACCCCCGCCACATGGCTGGCCCCGCCCTTGTAAAGCTCGATATCCATGATCCCCGGCTGGGGTGTGATCTTGGTCATTTGGCCATCTCCCTGACCGGTGTTCTAGCCCTGCCCCCGGGCCTTGACCAGAAGCAAAAACGCAAGCCTGATAATGTGTCGCCTTGGTGCATCCCTTTGGGTGGACCGATACCTTGATCAATCATCGCTCAGGTTAGATTTAATCATATCAAGCAGCTCAGCGGCATTCGGAACTTGCTCGAACGCGGCTGGCACAGTGAGCGCCCCCCAATGAACCGGTTGGCCGGGATGCGATAGCCCAAATCCAAATGGATTAAGCTCCTGTTGATCCATTAACGCCCCAATTTTCAGCGAAGGGTAAGGCCGGGTCGAAAACACCTCGTACGGATAGGTCGCGGAATGCGCGTTCGACACCACGTAAAGCCGGGTTCCGGCGTGCCAGTTGCGGCCACGGCGACACACAATGGAACGCTTGTTGGTGAGATAGTAAAGCACAGTGCACAGGACGGTTTGCCTGCGATACGCGAACCATATTGAGGCAAGGATAAAAGCAACCGACACGGCCATGTATACCCATATCGCCTCATACCTCCCAAACGAAGCGTCACCCGAAATGAAAGGCAGTGTGCTCCACATCACCAGAGCACCGAGCATCATCGAGATAAGCCAAACCCGCTCGGCTCCGATAGGCTGAAAGAACCGGCGTCCATATTCGGGCTGCCCTGTCCAGATCACGTGTTCATCGGCATCCAGAATGGTGTTGAGTTCGCCGTGCGAAAAAACGTCGAGTGAAACACCGCTCATTCTGCAGAATATCCCTTAACCGAAGCACTGGCCAGACGTGCCACAAATCCGTAAGCGACTACGTCGTTAATACATCCCCAATACCAAAAAGAAAAGGCCGCGGCGGGCATCCCCGTCGCGGCCTTGAATCCTGTTGCGCGGAACGCTTAGTTCTGCGCGTAGAATTCGATGACGAGGTTCGGTTCCATCATCACCGGATAGGGCACATCGCCCAAGCCCGGGGTGCGGACGAATTTCGCGGTCATCTTGGAATGGTCGGCCTCGATGTAATCGGGCACGTCACGCTCGGGCAATTGCGTGGCTTCGAGGATCGCCGCCATTTGCTTGGACCGATCGCGGACTTCCACGACGTCACCCTCTTTCACACGGTAGGAGGGGATGTTGACCTTCTTGCCGTTCACACGGACGTGGCCGTGGTTCACGAATTGACGCGCGGCAAAGATGGTGGGCACGAACTTGGCGCGGTAAACCACCGCGTCCAGACGACGCTCCAGCAGGCCGATGAGAATCTCACCGGTATCGCCGCGCAGACGCTCGGCTTCGGCATAGATGCGGCGGAATTGTTTTTCCGTCAGGTCGCCGTAGTAGCCTTTCAGCTTCTGCTTGGCGCGCAGTTGCAGGCCGAAGTCGGACATCTTGCCCTTGCGGCGCTGACCGTGCTGGCCGGGGCCGTATTCACGACGGTTGACGGGGGATTTCGGACGACCCCAGATGTTTTCACCCATCCGGCGGTCAATTTTGTACTTGGCAGACGTGCGTTTGGTCACGGCTGGTCTCCTTCTTAGAATGTGAAGGGCGTTGTCCTCTGGTCTTATCCGGTTTCCCGGCGCCCGACAGGCATCCCCTTGCGGGGGCCACCAACACCAATGAAGCCGCGCTTATACGCGCACCCATTGCAGAGTCAACCGCTTGTTGGCCGATCCACCGGATTGCGGCATCCAAAAGTGGATCGGCATTTTTTTCGGCAGTCAGGCCACGATTAGTCCGCGACTTTGTAGTCGGCAAAGGCCGCGTCCACGGGCGTGCCAGCCAAATGATTGACGTAATTCGAGAACGTCTTGCAGGCGATGGCCACAATGATCCCCAGAACGTGCTGCTGCTCATAGCCCGCATCGAGGAAGCTATCGACCGCGTCTTTGCCGGGGTTTCCGCGCGACACCACCATGGTTTCGACAAATTTCGACAGCGCCGCCAGCTTGGTATCAGGCAAGTCGTCGCCCGCGCGCAGCGCACTCAGAACATCTTCGGGCACACCGGATTTCTTGTCGGCAATCATCGAATGGGCCGCCATGCAATAATCACAGCCATTCGTCCGGCTGATGGTCAGTAACACCACTTCCTGTTCGGCAGGCGCAAAGCCGGAGTTTTCACGAAAATCTCCATAGGTCTGCATATACCCGGCCAGGACACTCGGCTGCACACCCATATAGGTATACATATTGGGCACAAACCCAAGGTTGGACTGTGCCGTTTCCAGCATTTCGCGGGCACGCGGCTCAGCGGTTTCCAGTGTTACAGGGTCAATCGACATCAGGGGGGTGCGGCTCATTAAGGACACTCCTTTAAATTTAAGAATATTCGTTCTGTAATTTTTCGTATAAATTGACTGCGCGTTGCAGAAAAGGTATTTTTAGAATGATGAGTTCAAAAATTAGTGACCCACAAGGCATGCCCAAGCGCGGACGCCCACCCAAGACAGAGCCGGCCAAGGTGCTTGAGGCCGCGATGCTGGTGTTTTGGGGCGAGGGGTACGAGGCAGCCTCGGTTGATACGCTGTGCCGCGCCACGGGCCTGCCCCGCGCCAGCCTTTACAAGACCTACGGCGGAAAGGAGGGGCTGTTTCTGGCGGCCATCCAACACTACGCCGAAACGCGCATTGGCCCCATAGTGGCCGCACTTGATGCCGGCGGGTCCTTGACGTCAGACCTTACAGGGTTCTTTCACGAGGTCGTTGCACTGGCCACTGGCCTGCAAGGGCCAAGTGGGTGCTTGGTGTCCTGCGTCCTAAGCGATGCGGCCGGCAGCAACCCGAAATTCAAGGCCGAGTTGGAAGCCCGATTTGCCGCCCTTGAGATGCGGATCGCAGATCGCATCCGCGCCGAACGCCAAACCCCACATGCAGACACCACCCCCGAAGTTCAGAGTTTGCTTCTGGCCTCCGTTGCACGCGGGATCATGGTTCGGGCGCGCGCGGGTATCTCGGCGGAACAACTCGCACCCGTTGCCCAGACGGCGGTGCGATACTTCGCATCGCCGTCATAGAGTCAGACCTCAGGCCGCCTCGTGCAACAGGATCGCCGCCTCGGAACTGTTCAGGCTGCGGCGTGCGAAACTGCCGTAGGTGTGCGGCTCACTTTCCAGATG
>Ga0102931_1000734_pt1 | contig 16074 bp, 11 predicted proteins | sample SalPonR1_C_D1_MG_FD_79282 | JGI IMG/M metagenome (GOLD analysis project Ga0102931, IMG submission 79282) | Salt pond soil microbial communities from South San Francisco under conditions of wetland restoration - Salt Pond MetaG R1_C_D1_MG | ecosystem: Environmental > Aquatic > Marine > Intertidal... | reverse complement strand
CGGATGAAAAGCAGAAGCCACAATAGGTGCCGAAGCGGCTCCGCCAATATTTGCCTGACTGCCAACGGCAGTGAAGAAGAAGGGGGCTTTGATAAGTTTACCAACAGAGAGAAGAAGGATTATATGAATAAGAATCCAAACAGCACCAATCACGAAAAATCCGGGAGCATCCAGCATGGATGAGATATCCATCTTCATGCCGATGGTCATCACCAGAATGTAGATAAAAACAGTGCCAATTTTTGAGGCTCCGGCTCCTTCCAATTCCCGAACTTTTGTAAAAGAGGCAATCAGCCCACCCGTGGTGGCAACGACAATGATCCAGAAAAAAGCTGAATCGAGACTAAACTGCCTGAGAAGCGGGGCGTTTTCCCTTATCCAGGGAGCTATGATATCACCGGCAAGATGTCCCAAAGCAGTAATAACAAAGGCAATTGCTCCCAATTTTACAAGGTCTAAAAAGGTAGGTACTCTCGCAATACTTGCCCTGTACTCTTCAATACTGTTTTTTAACTTGGTGATGGCAGTAGAATCTGCTTTGAACCAACTGTCTACCCGGTCAGACATTCCGGCGCCGTAGAGTAAAAAAGCCATCCATATATTCGCAACGATGATATCGACGGTAACCATGGCACCGAAGAGTTCATCACTGGGATCGAAAATTTCGTACATGGCCGCCTGGTTCGCTCCACCGCCAATCCAGCTTCCTGCAACAGTTGAAAGGCCCCGCCAAACGGCTTCGGGTCCGGCACCGCCAACTACCTCGGGATTAAAAAAACCAACAATAATAATGGCCAGCGGACCACCAATTAAAATTCCTACAGTACCCGTTACAAACATAATGATTGCTTTCGGCCCCAAATTTAAAATTCCTTTGAAATCGATACTCAAAGTCAGGAGAACCAAACATGCCGGCAAAAGATATCGGGAAGCAACAAAGTAAAGATTCGATTCCGCTTCATTTACTATTCCAAAAGTGGTTAATAAAGACGGAATGAAATAGCAGAGAAGCAGTGCCGGAACAAATGTGTAAAATTTTTGCCAGAATGGATGGTCGCTGTGAGAAGTGATAAAAATAATGGCAAGAATAGCCATCAGGATTCCAAATATAACAGCATCGTTTGTAAGCAGCGCAGCAACTGGAAATAGCATTGTAGATAATCATTATTTTAAATTAATCAGCTGGCTGAAAATGATTATAAATCAGGTAAAATTCACCTTATAATTCAGTTACTGTTTATGGGTTGTTGTTAGTTGTCAGTTGAATTGAAAAAAATGTGGATAAACCACAAACAACGATCCACACACAACAAACAAATTGAGTATGAAAGAAAAGATCAAAATTGCATCAGGACAGGGCTTTTGGGGCGATTTACCTAATGCACCAATCCACCAGGTAAAAAGGGGAGAGATTGATTACCTGGTGATGGATTACCTTGCGGAAGTAACGATGTCTATCATGCAAAAGCAGCGGATGAGAAACGAGAAATATGGATATGCCCGAGATTTTGTAGATGTGATTGAAGCGACACTTCAGGAGATAAAACATGAAGGGGTCAAGGTTATCTCGAACGCAGGCGGCGTAAATCCAAATGCGTGCAAAGATGCTATTCTTGAAGTTGCTGAAAAGGCCGGGCTCAGAGGCTTAAAGATTGCAGTTGTGGATGGAGACGACATTCTTCCTAAACTGGATAATTTGATTGAAGCTGGTCATCAGCTAAAGAATATGGAGACAGGTAAGTCAATCAAAACTATCAAGGACGACCTTCTTAGTGCCAATGTTTATTTCGGGTGTCGCCCGATTATAGAAGCTCTGAAAGAGGGGGCGGATATTGTGGTTACGGGACGTGTTACGGATACCGGTTTAACACTGGCTCCAATGGCGTATGAATTCGGCTGGGATCTAAAAAATAATAACCTGATAGCAGCAGGAACGGTTGCCGGGCATATCATTGAATGTGGAGCACAAGTAAGTGGTGGAAATTTTACAGATTGGGAAACAGTAGATGATCTGGTAAGTATCGGATTTCCGATCATTGAGGCAATGCCGGATGGATCGTTTTTTGTAACCAAGCACGCAGGAACCGGTGGACTTATCTCTGAAATGACAGTAAAAGAACAGCTATTATATGAAATTGGTGATCCAAAAGAGTATATCACACCAGATGGTATAGCAGATTTCACCAGCATACAGATTAAACAAGATGGTAAAGATCGAGTAATAGTTTGGGGGATTAAAGGACGCCCTGAAACACCAACATATAAAATTTCGGCAAGTTATACGGATGGGTATAAACTTTCATCTACGTTGGTATACAGTTGGCCGGATGCTCTCAAGAAAGCTCAAAAAGCTGGTGAGATACTGCTTAAACGTGCTGAAAATCTCGATTTAAAATTCAGGTCTACAAATGTTGAATTTATAGGTTTGAATGCATGCAGTGAGGATGTGTCTGAGTTTAAAAAAGATCAATCTGATTTGAAAGAGGTTCAGTTACGAATATCTGTTCATGGTGATTCTAAAGAAGACTTGGATCGCTTTGGAAAAGAGATCGCCCCGTTAATATTAACGGGTCCAAGCGGTGTAACTGGCTTTGCGGGCGGACGGCCAAAAGCTAGTGAAGTTGTTGCTTATTGGCCGGCACTTCTATCAAAAGAGGCTGTCGAACCTCAAGTAAAATTATACGAGGTCTAGACTTTAAACGGCCAAAAAGATTTTAGAAAAGATATATGAATCAAAAAAGATAAGAAGTAGAGTGAATCATTCATTAACTTCCGCACCACAGTATTAAAACTAATTTCATCCAAAAAGAATTTAGCATAAAGTATGGTTATTGGAATTATCGGAGCGGGACTTTCCGGTTTGACGGCCGGCCGAATTTTAGCAAAAGCGGGGCACGAAGTAACAATTTTTGAAAAGAGCAGGGGATATGGCGGCAGAATGGCAACTCGATATGCTGGCAAAAATCTGGCATCAAAAGTGGATCATGGACTCTCATACTTTGGCGTAAAATCCAATGAATTTCGGGAATTTACAGCTGAGCTATTAGATAAGGGATTGATTCAAACATGGGGAGATAATTTCGCAGCCTACGATGGGGAAAAAATTCTCGATTCAGCTCCAAATCAATCCAATGAGGCACTTTATACTTCTACAGGTGGAATGAATCAAATTGGAAAATATCTGAGCCGTTGGGTCGATATCCATACAAATACGAAAGTGGGGGGGCTAACCTACTTCGGAACGAATCGATCCAAAAAACGATCATGGATGATGAATCTCACATCCAGTGATACCTTTGAAGCAGATGCCGTGATTATTGCACTACCCGCACCACAGGCATATGGAATTATCTCATCAACGATTGATGAAACCAATACACTGAAGATTGTTCGTCAGATCGACGAGGTTTCTTACCAGCCTTCATTTTCCTTGATGGCGGGATACGGAGATGAAGAAGTACCGGAGTGGGAAGGACTGATTTGCAGAAATAGTCCGCTTGAATTTATTTCTAATGAAAAATTAAAACGAGATACCCAGGAAACATCATTCGTGCTTCATTCAACCGCTGATTTTGCAAGAGAACATCGAACCAGTGATGAGGAAATTGTCACTAAAAAAGTGTTGGGAGAATTTGCAAAAATTTCCGGAGGATGGGCTTCCTCCCCTAAGTGGCAGCAGTTACATTTCTGGCGATACAGCCGTGCTCAAAAAGTAATCAACAGCCCCTATTTGGAGCTGGAAGATGAAGATGCACCTCTTGCTCTTATTGGTGATTACCTGGGTGGTAATACAGTTGATGATGGCTACCGTTCAGGTTATTTGTTGGCGAATGCCTGGGTCAAAAAATTCTGAATGAAATTACAGGCAGGTTCGTTTTCTAAATATCAAAAAATAGAAAGGACTTGTAAACAACCCCTGATTTGGATTCTTTCAAAAAACTTAACCGTTATTTAAAAAAATATAAGTGGATTCTCCTTCTTGGAGCACTTTTTCTAACCTTATCCAATTTTTTTCTTATCTGGATTCCGGTGCTGATCCGTCGAACGATGGATCGTGTTGAACAACTTGGAGCTGAACGTGCTGGCGAGTTTGATTCAATGATGAATATTCTCTTTTCGAGCGAAGCTGGAGAAATTCTTGCCTTTAATTCATTACTGCTGGTTGGAACCGTGCTTTTGTATGGGATTCTTCTTTTCGCAACACGCCAAACTTTGATTGTAAGTTCACGAAAAATTGAGTTTGATATTCGCAATCGTGTGATGGACAAACTCCTGGAGCTGCCTCAGCGATATTTTGCAGCGAACTCTTCAGGGGAAATTTATACACGGTCTACCGAAGATGTAGCACGTGTTCGTGAATATTTTGGCCCCGTATTGATGTATACTATCAATACTTTTACTCGTGCCGGTTTTATCATTGGTATGATGATTATTGTAAATCCCACACTCACTTTTTGGGCGCTGCTTCCACTACCTTTTTTATCTGCCTTTGCCTATTGGGTGAGCGGTTACATTAATAAGTACCAGGTAATCATCCAGGAACAGTACTCCAGGATTGCGGGTAAGGCAAATGAAGCTTTCAGCAGTATCCGGCTGATTAAAGCGTACAATCGACAGGCATATGAACAGCAAAAGTTTGAAAAAGAGAGTGATGATTACCGAGTAAAAAAGCTTCGCCTTGACTTAGTTGAATCACTTTTTCATCCAACTCTTAATCTTTTGATTGGGCTTTCGGTTGTAATTGTAGTTTGGAAAGGTGGCATGATGGTGATTGACGATGCCATAACAATAGGTAATATCGCTGAATTTGTTATTTATGTAGCTTATTTAACCTGGCCGGTAGCTGCTTTGGGGTACACGGTGAATACATTGCAAAAATCACTGGCATCCTGGGAACGTATCAACAATCTACTCTCAGAACCGATTGAAATTCGGGATAAAGAAGGATCGTTTACAAAACCACTTTCTCAGATAAAAGGAGAAATTGAGTTCCGGAACGTTAGTTTTAAATATCCGGGTTCAGATGAGTACGCTATAAAAGATCTGAATATGAAAATTACCGCCGGTAGTAACGTTGCTATCGTAGGCAGAACCGGAGCTTGCAAGACAACACTCGTCAATTTAATTCCGAGGTTATTTGATCCAACAGAGGGTGAAATTCGAATTGATAGCATCAATATTAAAGAATGGAGATTGCGGAATCTCAGAAAAGTGATTGGTTATGTTCCGCAGGAAACTTTCTTATTTTCAACAACGGTTAAAGAAAATATTGCATTTGGTGCTGAAGATGCATCAATGAAACAGATTGAAGAAGCGGCTGACAGTGCACAGGTGTTGCAGAATATTTTGGATTTTGAGAAAAAATTTGAGACACTTGTGGGAGAAAGGGGAATTACTCTTTCAGGCGGACAAAAACAAAGGACAGCAATTGCCCGGGCAATTATAAAAAAACCCGGTATCGTAATTTTTGATGATTCGCTCAGTGCCGTTGATACAAAAACAGAAGATGCCATATTAGAGCATCTCAGGGTGGAACTTGCACACGTTACTACGGTTATGATATCGCACAGAATTTCTACAGTTAAAAACGCCGATACAATTTTTTATATTCAAAATGGTTCAATTATAGAATCCGGTACTCATGATGAATTAATAGAAGTAGAAGGACGTTACTCAGACATGTACCGTAAACAACTACTTGAACAAGAATTGGCTCAAATATAAAACACAAAAACGGGGACCTTTTGTTTGAACGGCAAAAGCCCAAAAAAACATACGGGAGATAAACAATGATTATTGTACCCTTAGGTGTTGCTTCTGCAACGCCAACTGCAACCAGACACTTACCATCCGTTGCACTTTGGAGAGAAGGAGATGTACACCTTTTCGATTGTGGTGAAAACGCTCAAATGAGGATGTTACAGGCCGGGCTCAAACGGTCCAAGATCGAAAACATCTTCATCACCCACTTCGATGTAGATCACTTCTCAGGAATTATAGGACTTCTTTCCACTCTGCAACTACAACGACGAGATAAATCTCTGAAAATCATTGGTCCTAAAGGGGTCAAAGAGTATGTTGAGTGGAACTTGAACTTTGCAAATGTAGATCTCAATTTCGAAATCAGTTTTGTTGAAGTAGAAGAAGGCTTTGAAGAGGAGCGGGTCGTAGATGAAGATGATTATTACGTAGAAGCGCGGCCTCTGAATCATTCTACATTCTGTATTGGGTATCGTTTCCAGGAAAAAGACAAACCCGGGAAAGTTGATGCCGAGAAGGCCGAAGCTATGGGCATCACCGAAGACGCTCAGTATAAGGCATTGAAAGCCGGTGAAGATGTAGAGCTGGAAGACGGCACTATTGTCAAATCGTACGATATTGTCGGGCATCCGCGACCCGGAGACAGCTTTGCTTACGTTACTGATACAAAATATTGCCCCAACGCTGTGAAGCTTGCCATGAATACAAATATCTTGTATCACGAAGCAACATTCAGCGAAACACTTGCTGACAAAGCTGCAGAAACCGGGCATTCAACGTCAGCAGATGCCGCACGGGTTGCCAATGAGGCACAAACCAAATTATTGGTAATTGGTCACTTTTCAGCCCGGTATACAAACCCATTTGTATTGTTACGAGAAGCGAGGGATAAATTCTTTCCGGCATGGTTGGCCACCGAATTGCGCCCCATATTTACCAATCCTTCGCAAGAGAAAGGCATCGTACAGCAGAAAGTCTATATCAAAGAGGCAAACGACAAGTCAGATGGTGGTGGAGGAAAAAGCAAGAAAAGAAGCCGTAAATCTGATAGTAGCAAAAAGCGTTTTAGAAAGCGTAAGAGTTCATCTTCCGATAGAAAAAAACGAAGTCGCAGCAGTAGTTCCTCAAGCGAACGTAAACGAAGACGGCCTGAACGAAGCCGAAAAAACGACAATAACGACAATCAGGGTTCATCTCGGCCACCGAAACATATTACGCCGCGAACACCTTTCGACAATTTTGACCGTTTCTAATTAGAACTGTGTTTTGAAATCTAAACGTGAAACTGAAGCCGTCGATTCTGAATTGATTCGGCGGCTTTACTTTTTTTTCAAACCTTATCGCTGGTGGGCACTGTTTGCCATATTTCTCACACTTTCAGCGTCTTACCTGGGAACAATACGGCCAAAACTGACCCAGATAGCCGTTGACGATCATATTGCAATAGGTGATGTAGATGGGCTCCTCTGGATAATCACACTTCTGGTACTCGCCTTGGTTGGTGAGTTTGTGGTACTCATCATCAATACTTATGTAACGCGATGGTTTGGACAGGGAGTTCTCTTCAGAATTCGGAATGCTGTTTTTGAGAAAATCCAATCTCTGCACGTTCAATTTTTCGACAAAAACCCTATCGGCCGATTAATCACAAGAACCACAAGTGATATTGAAGCCCTGAGTGAACTTTTGTCTGATGGGATTGTAAACATGATCGGAGATCTCTTCAGGATCTTTTTCATTCTCTACTTTATGCTCAGTATGAGTTGGGAGTTGACCGTTGTCTCGGTACTTGTCCTGCCCATGCTTTTTTACGCAACTTTCTGGTTCAAGGGAAAAGTTCGCATCGCCTATCTCGAAGTTCGTGACCAGATTGCCCGGCTGAACTCTTTTGTACAAGAGCATATTAATGGAATGTCGGTAGTTCAGCTCTTTAATCGCGAGAAGAAAGAAAAGGAGAAGTTTGTTGATATCAATGCTGATCATCGTAAAGCTCACATAAAAACCATTTTCTATTTTTCTATTTTCTGGCCTCTGGTTGAGGTATTCGCGAGTCTCGCCATGGCATTGGTTGTTTGGTATGGCGGGGGCCGGGCACTTATGGGAGATGTAACATTTGGGGTACTACTTGCCTTTATCCAGTATGTTCGTCAGTTTTTCAATCCAATTCGGGGGCTTTCCGAAAAATACAATACACTTCAGTCGGCATTGGCTTCATCCGAACGAATATTCAATGTGCTGGATACACCCAAGAAAGTACTTGAAAGTTCTGAAGGTATATCTCTGAAGAATCCAAAAGGGAAGATCGAATTCCAAAATGTATCCTTCCGGTATAATGCCGATGAAGAATTGATTATTAATGATGTATCCTTCGATGTAAAACCGGGTGAACTGCTTGCAGTTGTTGGAGCTACCGGTGCCGGAAAGACTACGCTAATAAATCTTCTTTTGCGATTTTATGATATCCAGGAAGGTAAAATATTGCTCGATGGAACAAATATTAAAGATGTATCTCTAAAGAATTTACGATCTCAATTTGCACTGGTGCTACAGGATAACGCTCTCTTTTCAGGTACTGTTCTTGAGAATATTACACTCGGCCACGAAGATATCACGCGAGAACAGGTTATTGAAGCTGCAAAAGAGGTAGAAGCGCATCAATTTATAAAAAAATTACCCGGAACTTACGATTTTGTACTTCAGGAACGTGGAGCATCGTTATCAATGGGACAGAGACAGTTAATTTGTTTTGTAAGGGCTATGGTTTATGATCCAAAAATTTTAATTTTAGATGAGGCAACTTCGAGTGTTGATTCTGAGACGGAAGAACTTGTTTCCCTCGCCTGCAAAAAAATGATGCAGGGCCGAACGTCCATAGTGATTGCGCACCGATTGTCGACCATTCAGGGTGCAGACAAAATTCTGGTGATGCACAAAGGTCAGATCAGGGAATGCGGAAATCACCGTGAATTGATCCAAAAGGAAGGTGGAATTTATCGAAAATTATACGAGTTACAATACAGAGACCAGGCTATTAATTCAAAATCAATTGCTTGAATGCATTAATTAAATAATAAGGAGGAAAACATGGCTGATTTAAAAGCAAAAGAAGAGGAGTTGAAAGAAACTCTTGAGAAAGAAAGAAAAGAATTGAAGGATACTTACGCAGAAATTCGAAAAAAATTGAAATCTGAAGGTGACCGGCTTCAGGGAGAGCTCCAAAAAGAGTACTCTAACGCCCGCGACTATGTAGAAAAAAATCCTGAAACGGGTGTTGGAGTTGCATTAGCCGGAGGATTACTCTTAGGTTTTGCCATTGCGAAACTATTTAACAGATAAAGATTGATGAGTCAGATACAATTTGACAAAGTCAAAGAACTCTTTGAGCGCCTTGATGCGCTCAGGGGGTATCTTTGACTATGAGAAGCGCAACGTTCGAATCATAGAATTACAAGAGCAAACTCAGGATCCCAACTTTTGGGATGATCCTGAAAAAGCCCAGCAGGTGATGCGTGATCTGGATTTTGAAAAACAGATCGTTGGAAAATGGGATGAACTCGATGAGTTACGTGATAGTATCCAGGTCTACAAGCAATTCCTGGATGAAGGTGAAGATGTTACGGATGAAATTGAGGAAGAAGTTTCCCGCTTCCGGGAGAAGCTGAAGGATTTAGAGTTGCAGAATATGCTCAGCGATCAGGACGATCACCGGGACGCTATTATTACTTTTAATCCGGGTGCCGGTGGAACTGAAAGCCAGGATTGGGGAGTTATGCTCTATAGGATGTACACTCGTTGGGCAGAGAAAAAAGGTTTCGATGTTTCAGTGATTGAATATCAGGATGGTGATGTAGCCGGATTGAAAAGTGCCACGATTGAGGTGAAGGGCTCTAATGCTTACGGATTTTTGAAATCCGAGAGCGGCGTTCATCGACTGGTTAGAATCTCACCATTCGACAGTAACTCTCGTCGGCATACTTCATTTTGTTCGGTATTTGTCTCACCCATCGTGGATGATACAATCGAAATAAATCTGAATGATTCTGATATCGAACTTCAGCGATTTCATGCCAGTGGAGCTGGTGGACAGAATGTAAACAAGGTTGAAACAGGCGTTCGCCTGATCTGGACCGGTAATTTATCTGATGGTAGTGAGGAACGAGTTGTGGCTGAATGCCAGCAGGAGCGTTCCCAAATGCAAAATCGGGAAAAAGCGATGACGATGTTAAAATCCAAAGTGTACGAGTTGGAGAAAAACATCAAAGAAAGAGAAAAGCAGAAGCTTGAGGATTCTAAGAGTAGCAACGAATGGGGCTCGCAGATCCGGTCGTATGTTTTCCATCCATATAACATGGTGAAAGACCACAGGACGAATCACGAAACCGGAGATGTTCAGGGCGTGATGGATGGAGATCTGGATGAATTCATGAAAGCATACCTTCTGATGAATACGGCAACCGTTTCAACATGATTACCGTAGGCGTTACGGGAGGCATAGGCTCGGGAAAAACCACAGTTTGTAAAGAATGGGAAAAACTGGGTGCCAAAGTGGTCTATGCCGACGATCTCGCCAAACAGTTGATGGTTAAAGACGACAGGCTCAGGGAATCTTTAATCGAGGCCTTTGGCAAGGACACATACCATGCAGATGGCCGTTTAAATCGTCCCCATTTAATACACCAAGCTTTTGAAGAGGGTAGAGTTGAAGAGTTAAACCAGCTTGTACATCCAGCGGTAGCCCGAAAGTTTGTCGAGATTAGTAATGAAGCCAAACAAGCCGGTGAAGAGGTGGTTGTAGAGGAGGCTGCACTACTCCTAAATAATGGCAGGCCGGAAAATTTGGACCTGGTTGTAATAGTCAGAAGTGATAGAGAGGATCGCCTGGAACGTGTTTCCAAAAGAGATTCTGTATCTAAGAAAAAAGTGATGGAAAGGGATGTGAATCAACCCGACTTTAATAATCTCACCCATCTTGCAGATTATACGATTGAGAATAATGGTACGCTCGAAGAGTTGAGGAAAAAATCTATCCAACTGTATCACAAAATTATTCAAGAGCATGGAGGGGAGAAAGACTCTGGAGTATTTTAAAAATCTATCCCTTCAATAGTAATTTTCATTCCTTCTCGAATGTCGTGTTCAAGAGTATATCCCGCATTTACTTCAACCACGAAACGGGCCGGGACTTCAGATTGAATACTTTCTTGTGAATATGGTTGAGTATTTCTGTGAATTCGAACGATCTCCAGGTCGGAGTTCACAAACATAATATCGAGAGGGAGGGGCGTATTTGCCATCCAGAAACTTCTTGGTTGATTATTTGTGAAAATGAAGAGCATTCCGGAATCTGAAGGTAATTCTGTAACGTTCATTAAACCTTCGCTTCGGGATTGATTGTCATCGGCAACAGCAACTTCTATCGATGAAATAGTATCGGCTTCATTTTTTACGAAAGAAACTTCTGCTATGAATTCTAATTCTCGTCCATTTTCATCAACCTGATTTTCAGATTGGTGGTTGCTGCCACCACAAGATGAGATAAATAAAAAAGTAAAAACCATTAGGTTTATATAGAGAAAAACGGAATATCTTTTCATCAAATAAATAAATGTTAAAGTATTTTACGGTGTAATAAGCAGAGTAGAATCGTAATCTTTCTACCAACTATTAGCGTACCAGTTAAGTTGTAATTTTCTACATTTTAGGTTATTTTTCAAGTCTGCGAAGTGAGTACCGAAAGGTTCTCACTTTTTTTTGTACTTATATATAGTGATACGGATGCAAAACGAGTCAATAAAAAAAATTAAAGAAATAGCGTATCCCATTGTAGATCAAGGGGATACATTTCTTATTGATGTGGAGATTAAGCATCATAAAGTACCTGAAGTTTGGGTGCTGGTTGATTCTGAAAGCAACAATGTATCGTTAGATACATATTCGGCATTAAGCAAAAAAATTGGAGATGTACTGGACAGGGAAGATATTTTTCCCAATCAGTACAGGCTTAATGTGTCGTCTCCCGGATTGTCCAGGCCATTGTCTGATAAACGCCAATATGCAAAAAACAAAGGGCGTACGGCAAAGGTTAAGTTCAGGGAAGATGATCAATATTACAAGCTGGAAGGCGTTATTGAGCAGGTAGATGAGGATAAGATCTCATTAAAAACGGATGAGAATGGCGTGAAGGATATCTCATTCGATAGTATTGTGGAAACAAAGATTGTACCCAAAATTTAGTCGTTAACTTTAAAAGTAATTATCTGATGCAAGACGATATTTCGAAGCTCATTATTCAGTCTTTTGCTGAAATTGCAAAGGACAAAGGAATTGATAAAGATCTGTTGCTGTCTATTCTTGAAGATGTTTTCAGGACTATGATCCGAAAGAAATATGAGTCAGATGATGCTTTTGAAGTGATTCTTAATGCAGACAGAGGAGAGATTCAGATTTTGCACATTCGCGAGGTTGTACCCGCAGATGAGCTCACAGATGAAGTTACGGAGATTACACTGGAGGAGGCTCAAAAGCATGATCCTGATCTTGAACTTTATGATGAGTACGCACAGGAAATTTCAATCCAGGATTTTGGACGCAGAGCTGTAACGATGGCTCGGCAGCAGTTGGCTCAGAGAATTCGTGAGATTGAAAAAGATAATATATTTGAAGATTATTCCGACCGAATTGGTGAGATAGTTCTCGGTGATGTTTACCAGGTTCGAAATAATAAAGATATACTGGTGAATCATAACGGTGTAGAATTGCTGCTTCCCAAAAATGAGCAGATTTATAAGGATCGATTCCGGAAAGGGGATACCATACGGGCCGTAGTTGTAGAAGTAAAACGCTACAGCGGAAATCCAACCGTTATTATATCAAGAACATCGCCACTTTTCCTTGAAAGATTATTCGAAAACGAGATTCCGGAAGTATTTGACGGAATCATTGAATTGAAAAGGATTGCGCGTGAGCCGGGTGATCGCTCAAAGGTTGCCGTGATCTCTCATGATGAGCGTGTGGATCCTGTTGGCGCTTGCGTTGGAATGAAGGGAATCCGAATTCACGCTGTAGTTCGAGAGCTTCAGAATGAAAATATTGATGTCATTAATTACAGTGATGATAAGATCGAATTCATTAAACGTGCACTCCAGCCGGCTAAAGTTTTAAAAGTTGAACTAAATGAAGATGGTTCCCGGGCCAGTGTTTTAGTTCCCGCAGATGAGGTTTCCAAAGCAATTGGGAAAGGGGGAGTGAACATACGTTTGGCATCTAAACTTGTAGATGCAGAAATTGATGTATTCCGCGAAGTTGAAGAGGAAGACGATATTGACATCGCTGAATTTGAAATTGATTTCGGTGCCGAAACAATTGATATCCTAAGGGAGATTGGCTGCGACAGCGCTCGTGCCGTTCTTGAGTTGGATGAAGATGAGCTGGTTCGAAGAACCGACGGAAGAATCACAGAAGAGGAAGCTGAGAGAATCATCGATATCATAGCATATGAATTTGAGGACGAAGAAGATTGATCGTACCTTTAGATTCTAAAAGATTTTTCACTTTTTATAGATAGATAAACACGTAACACCCATTTATGACGAAGCAAAAACCTAAAAAGCTATTTAAGGTAGCATCTGAATTCAATGTTGCCACTCAATCAATTGTAGATACATTGAGTGAGAATGGGTTCGATGTAACCAATCGTCCGAACTCCAGCATCACCGCGGAGATGTACGAGGTGCTTGAGGGGGTGTATGGTGATGACAAAGAGAAAAGTATTGAACATGAGAGGGCGCGTGAGGAATATGAAAGCCGCCGAAATCAAATCATGTCGAGCCGAAATGAAAGCGTGACGATTGAAAGCCATCTCGAACCGATGGATGATCTGCCTTTGGAACCGGAGGAAGATTCGGGGCCGGAAGCAGAGCTTGAACCTGTAGATGATCAACCATCAGACAAAAAGAAAGAGGAAGAAAAAGAAGAAGTTACTGAGGAGCCTGAAGAGGTTACTGAAGATAAGGAAGAGGAAGACGAAGAAGTAGCAGCAGTAGAAGCAGATGATGAAGAAGAAGTAATTGCTGAAGAAGAAGAAAAAGATGAAGAGGAAGAAGAAAAATCTGAAGAAGTAGAAGCTGAGAAAGAAACAGAGCCTGAAGAAGAACAAGAAACTAAAATAAAAGAAGGTTCTGAAGACCAAGAGGAAGAGGAAGAAGATGATGATCATGAGGAAGAATATGAAGATGAAGATGATGATGAAGATGAAGATGATGAAGAAGAAGAAAAAGATGAAGAGGATGGAGAGGATGGAGAAGGTGAAGAAGAAGATGAAGATGAAGATGTTGTCCGCGGACGTGCTGGCCGGCTGAGCGGTACAAAAGTTCTTGGTAAGGTTGAGTTTTCACGCGAAAACAGGAAAAAGAGGAAAAAGAGAAAACGCAGAAAAGATCGCCTCGATCCTGATGAAAGATCATCCAGAAAAGACAAGAAAAAGAAAGCCAAAAAGGATGATGACAGCTCCGCCAAGTCCTCTAAGAAATCTAAAAAGAAACGATCACGCAGAAGCAACAGAGTTGATGAAGAGGATGTAGAGAAGAAAATGAAAGAAACTCTCCAGAGAATTAAGGAGGGTGAAACGGTTGGAAGTAAACGGCAAAAACGTCGTAAACAAAGAAGAGAAGAGAGAGAAGAAGAGCGAGCACAGCAGGAGGAACTCGAAGAGCTTGAAGAGACAACTCTCGAAGTCACTGAATTTATCACTGTAAGTGATCTTGCTGATTTGATGGGAGTGAAATCAAATGATGTTATTACAACATGTATGTCGCTCGGTATGATGGTGTCCATCAATCAGCGATTGGATGCCGCAACGATCGAATTGGTAGCTGAAGAATACGGCTACGATGTAGAATTTGTTGATGCAGAAGAGATGATCGAAGATGAAATCGAGGTTGAAGAAGATGATCCCGAAGATCTCGAACCAAGATCACCAATAATTACCGTAATGGGGCACGTCGATCACGGTAAAACATCACTTCTTGATTATATCCGTAAAGCAAAAGTTGCTGCAGGCGAGGCAGGCGGAATTACTCAGCACGTAGGTGCCTACGAAGTTGAAACTGATTCCGGTAAGAAAATAACATTCCTTGATACACCCGGCCACGAGGCATTTACTGCAATGAGGAGCCGTGGTGCACAGGCAACGGATATTGTGATTCTTGTTGTAGCTGCCGATGATGCTGTGATGCCTCAAACAATTGAGGCGATTAATCACTCCAAAGCAGCCGGTGTACCAATGGTAGTAGCCATCAATAAGATGGATAAAGCAGGTGCAAACCCGGATAAGATTAAAAGTCAGCTTTCTGAGCACGGTGTAATCGTTGAAGAGTATGGCGGTAAGAACCAGGTTGCAGAAGTTTCTGCTCACACAGGTGAAGGAATCGACGAACTTTTAGAAAAAGTGTTGATTGAAGCTGAACTGATGGAGTTGCAGGCTAATCCGGACCGACTGGCCCAGGGAATTGTATTGGAGTCCAGGGTTGATAAAGGAAAAGGAACTGTTGCAAATATTCTTATCCAGAACGGAACCTTAAAAGTAGGAGATCCATTTGTTGCCGGCCCGGTTTTTGGCCGTGTACGAGCGATGGAAAACGAACATGGAGAACGGTTAGAAGCAGCCGGGCCATCAACTCCTATTCAGTTAACAGGGTTTGATGATACTCCACAGGCCGGTGATCGATTGATTGTTCCGAAAGATGAGAAAGCAGCTAAAGAAATTGCGAATCAGCGACAGCAAATTCGTAGAGAGCAATCACTTAGACAAACCAAGCATCTTACGCTCGACGATCTTTCCCGAAGAATGGCTCTTGGTGAAGTTTCTGAACTGAACATCATCATAAAAGCCGATGTGGATGGTTCTATTGAAGCCCTCTCCGGTGCTCTGCAAAAGCTTAGTACAGAAGAGGTGTCTGTGAATATTATTCATACAGGATCGGGTGCAATAACAGAAAGTGATGTGTTACTTGCATCTGCATCTGATGCGATTATTATTGGGTTCCAGGTTCGACCAACATCAACAGCCCGTAAGCTTGCCGAAAATGAAAGTATTGATATTCGGTTGTTTAGTGTTATTTACGATGCGGTTGATGAGGTTCATGATGCCCTGGAGGGTATGCTTAGTCCGGAAATCAAAGAAGAAATGAAAGGACTTGTTACAGTTCGTGAGATCTTCAAAATTTCTCGTGTAGGAACCATTGCCGGCTGTTATGTGAATGAAGGTAAAGTAAATCGTAACAACCCAATACGGATTATACGTGATGGCGTAGTGAT
>Ga0102931_1000727_pt1 | contig 16145 bp, 14 predicted proteins | sample SalPonR1_C_D1_MG_FD_79282 | JGI IMG/M metagenome (GOLD analysis project Ga0102931, IMG submission 79282) | Salt pond soil microbial communities from South San Francisco under conditions of wetland restoration - Salt Pond MetaG R1_C_D1_MG | ecosystem: Environmental > Aquatic > Marine > Intertidal... | reverse complement strand
GCTAAAACAGATCCAACCCTTGGCACAAAAGGGATCAGTGCTTTTATTGTGGAAAGAGAGAGGGATGGTGTAAAACCCGGTGAGCCCATGCATAAGATGGGAATGAACAGTTCGGATACTACAGAGGTCGTTTTCGACAATGTTGAAATACCCGCTGAAAACCTGCTGGGTGAACTCGGTAAGGGCTTTGTGGATACGATGAAAGTTCTCGACGGAGGAAGAATTGGAATTGGAGCTCTATCGGTGGGTATTGCCCGGGGCGCACTGGAAGAGTCGATGAAGTATGCAAAAGAGCGAAAACAGTTTGGCAGTCCTATTGGTGACTTTCAGGCAATTGAGCACAAACTGGTGAATATGGCTGTTGAAATTGATGCAGCTAGACTGCTTGTACAACGTGCTGCCTGGTTAAAAGACACTGGCAAGTCCTACACCAAAGAAGCGTCGATGGCAAAACTGTTTGCTTCTGAAATGGCAGAACGAGCTACTCTCGAAGCCGTACAGATTCATGGCGGATATGGTTATACAAAAGAGTACCACGTGGAGCGCTTCATGCGCGATGTAAAACTGATGACAATTGGTGAGGGAACATCAGAAATACAACGGTTAATCCTTGCCCGTGAGCTTAAAAAAGAGATGGGCTACCTGGACTAAGGTGTTCATCGCTTATGTATACGTTCTTTTCCTAATCTGTCGTAAAAGGATGGCCCCTCATCATGAAACCATGTGGGAATAGTCAGTTTTAACGTTGTGCAATAAAAATAAAATGTGCCTATAGCAATAAGGGGTGCTATAAAACCTGCGGAAGTGTCTTCAAGCATTTGATACGCTGCCGCAGGTATTCCAGCCACCATAATCAAAAAGAAGACAAACCATCCAATTCGTCTCTCCTGCCAAAGCACTTTTAAAAGAAGTGGAATAAAAAGAATTGCCGCAATAAAAAGAGCTGCTAAAATAATGGTGCCCAATATGCCAAATCCCAAAAAGTACCAGAATATTAGCAATACAGAGGATGAAAGCTCATAATCGAGCCACTTCTGGAGTTTGGCAATGTTGTAGTTTCTGGAAACATGAATATCCATAGAAAAAGTTCAGTTCATAAGTTTTCCAAGGTATTTTCATATCCCTGTGAGTGTGTTCTTTTCCTATTTATTCTTTGTAAGCAGTCCTACAACGACAACAAAAATTACGGACCCGATGATGGACCATATAACCGGAAAACTGCTTCCGCCAATTGTCACGTCAAGAAGCTCGGGTAGCCCTAGTCGTACACTAAGCCATGATCCCAAAAGCGCCCCGATAAAACCAACCACAATCGAAACGATACAGCCTCCCCGGCTGTAACCTGCAATTGACTGGCCTATAGAGCCGCAAATTCCGGCAATAAAAAGAAGTAATAGAAACTCAAAAAATCCCATTTTATATTTTTTTTATTTATTGTTTTTTCGCTGTATGCCTTGGTGTTACGATTTAAACATACAATAGTTACTCCCCTTTAACCACCCCTTCCCTTCGAGGGTCAGCACCGCCAAAATAGCCGGTTTCGGTAACCTGAATGGCCTGAATACCGCTCGTGAGCGGACCTGTTGAAATAATATGACCCATCGATGTTAATTTTTCAATGGTTTGACTTGGGAAATATCCCTCTTCAAGGACCGATGTTGAACTGTTATAGTTTACAAAGTTCGGTAAATTTATGGCTTCCTGCGCATTCAGATTCCACTGCAGCAACCCCACAATCGTCTTTGCCGTGTAGTGAATGATAGCTGCACCACCCGGCGACCCGAGCAACGCAATCAAGTCTCCGGTCTCTTTATCAAAAATAATGGACGGGCTCATGCTTGAGCGCGGACGTTTTCCAGGTTCAACCCTGTTGGCAACCGGATTTCCTTCATCATCAACCGGTGAGAGCGAAAAATCGGTAAGCTCGTTATTGAGTAAAAATCCACCCGAAAGCCCTGTCCCACCATCGCTCATAATTCGGCTTCCAAAGCCGCTCTCGATCGTTGTCGTCATCGAAACGGCATTCCCATTACCATCCACAATAGAAATATGGCTGGTTCCATATTCAGGTTGATAAGGCATCGCACCATATACCGCTTGCTCCTTCCCGGGAGTTCCAGGGTTTGCACGCTCCATACTCATGTTGCTGATCAACTGAGCCCGTTCCTGCAGATATTCGGGGTTGAGCATCGCATTCCAGTCTCCACCGGGGGCATCAACAAATTGTGGATCACCTATATATTTGTTCCTGTCGGCAAAAGATAATTTTGAGGCTTCCAAAAACTGATGAAGCCATTCTGCAGTAGGTAATCCATCTTCGAGCGAGGTATCCGGCTCCTGAAGCTGCTCCATAATTCCAAGTATCTGCATAACCGTAAGGTGGCCAGATGAGGGCGGCGGAAACCCACACACGGTGTATGTAAGCCAGTTATTACACATAGCTTCGGTCTCAATATTCAAAGATGGATATCCATTCACATCAGCAACGGCCATCGGCCCCGGTCTCTCATGAGACTGAACCCGCTGTGCAATATCCTCAGCCACAGCCCCTTCGTAAAAAGCAGAAACACCCACTTCAGATATATTCTTATAAATGTCTGCCAGCGCCGGATTCTTCAACAAGTATCCAACCGGATGTGCTTCTCCTGCCTCATCATAATAGAATTGTGAAGCAATAGGATCCCTGCGAAGCGCATCGTCAGAATTGAGAAGCTCGTGTAGCCTGGGGCTGATGTTAAATCCATTTTCGGCCAGAGTAATTGCGGGTACGAACAGCTCTTCCCAGGGCAGTACGCCATGCGCAGCGTGGGCGGTTTTCAGCAAATGAACCGTTCCTGGCACACCCACCGATTTCCCACTTCGTACTGCATCTCCAAAAGGCATCGGTTCACCATTCTCCATCAAAAACTGGTCTTCTGATGCACCTGCAGGAGCCATCTCCCGGCCGTTATATGCCTCAATTTCATTTCCGTCCCAGGTAAGCAGGAAAGCGCCACCGCCAATACCGCTCGATTGTGGTTCAACCAGTGTCAACACGAGCTGCACTGCTATTGCCGCATCAACCGCAGAGCCTCCGGCCTTCAAAATCTGGAATCCTGCATCAGCAGCAAGTGGATTCGCAGCTGCAACAGCAAAATTTTCGGCAGTCCATCCCGGCTTTTCATTATATCCGGACGGGAGTTCGGGCTGCGGAGGAATGACATATTCAATACCGGATGAAGACTCTCCTCCATCCAAACACGATTGAATAGAAAAATTGCAGAACACAACTACAAACAGAAAAGAAAGATGCTTCAAACTTCTCATAAGAGTACTTTTTTTAAAGTTGATATACCGAAATAGAAATAGAGTGTTTAAAACGCAGGCCATGCATCCCAGGGAATTCTTGAAAGCATAAGAATAAGCCCAAGAATATAGAAAAGAAGAAGTGTTTTAAACCGTCGTACATCATCGCCCGGTTTTTTGGCTCTTGAATAGCCTACGGTAATCAGAACGATGGCAATAATCATGGTTAGCGGATGTTCCAGCGCATATAATCGTGTCAAAGAATCACCCATCACCTCACTCATTTCACCGGAAAATGCGGAGAGGCCCCTGGGGGATATAACATATAGCACAAGCCCTATGAGCAACTGGAGGTGGGATGCGATTAATCCTATCAGGGATATTTTTCTAACTGACTCTGTGAAGGGCTTATTCTTTACCATTTGAACAATTACATAAACAATAGAGAATATGAGAACAGCGAGCAGCAGATAGGCAAAATAGGAGTGTAGATGTCTGAAACCTGTATACATCGAATATCAATTTTTTGATTAAGAATGGAATATCTATTAAATGCTTGTAATAATATCTGATTCTCAATCAGTATATACAAACCCATAATCAGGTTTACTCAAATTCCGACCTCAACCGGGGATGAAATTATCCTGATCGTACACTGAGTCTCTGTTTTTTTAAACAATGCGTTTTGGATCGCTGTAATCAGGAATATCTCCTCTGTAGCCAAATATTCTCTTGATCCACTTTACCATGCCTGCAGATTGGTTTTTTATGTACCACTGATCGGCCGCGCGCCGTGCTCCCAGCCCATACGAGGGATAAGGATGAATGGTATCCGCAAAATTGCGCAGTGTTACACCATTTTTCATTGCCAGTGCATACTGCGAAATCATCTCTCCGGCGTGTGCCCCCAGAATGGATGCCCCCAGGATTTTGCCATTCCATTTTTTGGCAAAAACTTTAATCAGACCGGTGGTTTGTCCGTCGGTAATAGCGCGGTCAATTTTGCTAAACGGGAATCGGTACACTTCAAACGAAATACCCCGCTCCTTCAGCTTCTCTTCAGTGGCACCCACATGGCCAAGTTCCGGATCGGTATAGGTAACCCAGGGAACGTGGTTCACATCTATCTTCATGGGAATTTTAATAAGGGCATTGGTTGCCGCCACTTTAGCCATGTGCTCGCTCATATGAGTGAATTGAAATCGTCCGGTTACATCACCAATGGCGTAAATATTAGATACGTTCGTTCGGCATTTATCATCCACTTCAATACCGCCCTTCCAGGTTTTAATTCCGGCTGCTTCCAGGTTCAGAGAGTGTATATTTGCACGGCGGCCTGTTGCCATTAGCACAGCATTCGCTTCGATACTCGACTGCACATCACCAGTCTTATAATATACGCGAACACCCATCTCCGTTTTTTCAAATTTTTCAACCCCTACTCCAAGATTGTAGTGTATTCCCTCTTTTTTTAAGGATTCAAGCAGTATTTCAGCCAGCTCCTTGTCGTCGTTGACCTGAATTCGCGGTGCCATATCCAGCACATGGACCTCACTGCCAAGACGGTTAAAGCTTTGGGCCATCTCTGTCCCAATCGGGCCGGCTCCGACAATAACCAGTTTTTCGGGTAAATTATCGATCTCAAACATCGATTCGTTGGTTAAAACATCCACTTCATCGATTCCTTTAATCGGTGGGACAAAGGCTTTCGCTCCTGAACATACAAATATAAATTTGGCCGTAATCTCACGCTCTAAACCCCTTCCATCCACAATTTTCACACGATGATTGTCGATAAAAGAAGCTTCACCCGCCTCCACATCAATTCCCATCGCCTCAAAGATTTCGGGTTTATCGGCATCTTCGTAGACTTCTCTGCGAACATTGTCTACATGCTTCATCACTTTGGATGTATCAACATCACCCAGGTCAATATCGAGGCCAAATTTTTTCGATTCTGCAGCGTTATGCAGAACCGAAGCCGCTTTGATCAGCGTTTTACTGGGAACGCAGCCCGTCCACGTACAGTCTCCCCCAAGCAGATGTCTTTCCACCATCATGGTTTTAGCTCCAAAATTTGCGGCAATACCAGACGCTGTTAATCCCGCCGAACCTCCCCCAATCACCACAACATCATACATATATTTCACGATATTACCTCTTCTTTCACTTTCGACTTAACATTTCTGTATGTTGACCACGCACCGTAAAGCAGCATAGCTATTACAACTCCGTATACCCAGAACGGCACGTTCTTTCCGGCTATCATCAAATAGAGGTAGGCTGAAACGAAGAAAAATGATGCCGACAGTACCGGCAGAACAATGGATATTCCCTTTTTGTAATTGCGCACAAGCCATCCTACGGATAGTGTAAAAAAGGGAATGGCTCCAACATAAATCGCCCCAAAAATAAGTGGATTTACGCCATAATTATCCCCCAGGCTCATAAACCAGACGTATATATTGTCTAAAAATTCCATCAATAAAACAGTTTATTATTAATTATCTAAAATGTACTTATTTTTAGTGCTTCCCAATGTCACAAGTTTATCATAAAATGATAGCAATTATGCAATGAGTTTCATTTTATTTCGTTGTTGAATGTTGTAATCATATTTTTAGTTCAGTTGATGAACGATTAATTCCCAGAACTCATGAACTCTTTAACCCGACACATAGCTGTACTATGTACCGTTCTGATCACGGCTGGGTTTACTCTGTCCGGGTTTCATTACCATGATGAAAGAAATCCGGATGTAGCCGATAATGAAGTTAGTATTGTTCATGAGCTCGATTTTTGCCTGCTTTGCGAGGGTATTTCATCTGAACATCCAGAGACTTCTGTTTCGGCAGAAGGTTTCCTTGCTGAGAGTGTGGCGGTTGTAGAACAAGATCTTTCTGCAATCTCCCTCCACCTCATTCTCATTCAGAATTCAAGAGCTCCACCTGTACAGGGTTAAATTCACTGCTTTTCTCTAAAATTTAAACCCAATTATTAATCGGCTGTTGTATTTCGAAATACAGTATGCCATAATCTATTCTGAATAATGAAAACAACCATTAACCAATTGAAGTCCGTTCTTTTTATACTCCCTGCCCTCCTGATATTTACATCCTGCGATAACTCAACCAGCTCTGAAGAGGATGAAGAACATTTAGATCCCTTTGGAGTTACGATGATTATGAATGGCGTAGAAATTGCCAAACAGGAAAATGGCGAAGTTACTTATAATGAAGGCGATCACATTGAGCTTAAAACAGGTGAAGAAACCAATATCATCAACATCCGCTGGATTTCTGAAGACGGCGACAGATTTGTTCCTGAAGAGGACAGCTACTACCTTGAATGGGCCATCGATGATGAAAACATTTTGGAAGTTGAGCAACACGAAGAAGATGGTAAATGGGCCTTTCATCTAAAGGGTTCCGGAGCCGGTGAGACAGATATTCGATTCTCCCTTTTTCATGTAGACCATGCCGACTTTACTTCTCTCCCTTTTGAGGTTCATGTTGAAGAGGCCGTGGCAAGCTCTCAGATAACGGATGAGACCGGAAGTGTACTCGTGAGAATTGACGAGGACGGCAACACAGACAGTGGTATGGCCATCAACGCAAACGAAACCACAGGCCCTTATAATATCTACCTGTTTGATGAAGAAGGCGTCAATCTTTCTGACTATGCCGATGAAATGGAAATTGAGTTTCATATTGATGATGAATCGTTTGCAACCGCAGAGATAACCGAGGTTGAGGGACGTTTCGGCATTATCCTCACAGGCGTTCAGACCGGAGAAACAAACTTCCATTTTGAAATACTCGCTGGAGAACATGATCATGATGAAGATGATGATCACGACCACGAAGACGAGGATCACGATGATGAAGATCTTGTAATCTATGAATCACCCGATATAAGTCTTACAGTCAATTAAAACCTTATAAACAAAGAGGCGGCATATAGTCGCCTCTTTTTTGCTTATGAAACAATTAAAATCCTTTTTCATTGGGTGCTTTTTTTTAGTGATTCTGGTCCCACTGCAAGTAAATGCCCAACAGCTAAAAGGAGTGGTGATAGACGCCGAAACAGGAGAGCCTGTGCCGTTTGCCTATATACATCTGGAAGAGATAGAACGAATTACAAACGGCGACCGAGCAGGGTCATTTCAATTCCAGAATATACCGGTTGGCCAATATACACTTGCCATACACCGCATAGGTTATAAGGACTATCACAGAATGGTAGAAATAATATACGGAGAGGAAGTATTTGTTGAAGTTATTCTTGAGCCCGTATCATATATCAGCGATGAAATAACAGTTGTGAGTGAACGGGAAAGAGGCATTGGTGCGCATTTAGAACATGCCTCAATAAAAATTTCCGGACAAGCCCTGCGCAGAAACCTCGGAACAACATTATCAGAAACACTTATTAATGAACCCGGTTTTAGTGAGCGCTCACTTGGTTCGGCAACGGGCAGACCTGTAATTCGTGGTTTGGGAGGTGAAAGAGTTCTCATTTTACAAGATGGAAATCGTTCGGGCGATGTTTCGTCTCAATCTGCCGATCACGCCGTTTCCATTGACCCGAGTGGAGCAGAAGAGATCGAAATCGCCCGCGGACCGGCCGCGCTGGCTTATGGGGCTAACGCAATTGGCGGAGTTGTAAATGTGGTGAGTAACCAAATTCCAAACTCATTGCCGACTTCTTTATATGGCGAGGCATCTCTTCAGGGACAAAGCGTTAACAGTGAAGGCTCCGCTACTGTCGATCTTACCTTGCCGGTAAATAAATTTGCCATTCACGCCGATATCAATGGACGTACCGGTGGCGACTTCTCAAGCCCGCAAGGCGATATTATCAATTCGAACCTGCAAAATACCCACAGCACAGTTGGAGCAAGCTACATTAATAATAAAGGGTTTGCCGGTGCGTCAGCATCTGTTTATATGTCTGATTACGGTATCCCACCCGATCCCTTTGGCGGACATCCAAATGGTGTGAACATTGAGATGCGCAAGTATCAATATGATGTACGTGCCCAGAGATCCCTGAATCACTCAATTTTCCGACTCGCTGAGGCACGCTATTCATTTGTGAATTACAATCATAAAGAGATTGAGTCGAGCGGAGTTCTGGGAACAGAGTTTGGTAAACTGACGGGAACTATCTCTTTAAAAGTTCAGAATCGCAACTGGTTTATCTTTTCTGAAGGGTCCATTGGATTTTGGGGAGAGTATCAGGACTATGCCGTTCGCGGGGCCCGTACACCCGATTCTAATCAGTATGGCGGTGCCGCATATTTTATTCAGGAGGGTGATGCCGGCAAGCTTCATTTTGAAATTGGCTCGCGATTCGAATATGTTATTTCGAGCCCGAAAGAGGAACGAACATCACCGCGGATTGGTGATATTCGTCAAAGAGAGTTTTCGGGGTTGGCTAATTCTGCATCTGTGAGCTTTAACGCAGCACAAAACCTATATATAGGTACAACGGCTATGCACTCTTTCCGTGCACCCAGTCTTGAGGAGCTCTTCTCCGAAGGTCCGCATCTTGCGGCCTATAGTTTTGAGATTGGCAGCCCCGATCTTGATCCGGAGCGTGGTGTAGGCCTGGAACTTTTTTTAAGATATGATTCTGACCGTTTTTCAGCCGAAATTGCAGGATATCAAAACAGATTCAGTAATTATCTTTACGCACGCGACACAGGCGAACAGAGCATCAGCGATCCTTCTCTTAATAACTATCAGTTTGTTGGAGAAAATGCCCTCTTCACCGGAATTGAGCTCTCTTCAGATATTCAAATTACTCGTTTTATACGTCTAGGAGGTGCATTCTCATACACCAGAGCCGAGCGAGACTTAAGTCCGCTTGAGCAGGATCTTCAGCAAACAGAGAGTGAAACAATGCCGTTGCCAATGATTCCGCCACTAAACGGATCTGTTTACATGGAGTATAGCAACAGGGCGTTTACTGCTAATACGAGGTTTATACTTTCTGATAAACAAACCCGGCTGGGTGAATTTGAAACCCGTACTGACGCATACGAGTTACTAAACGCTTCCCTTCAGTATCGTTTTTCGACAGACAGGCTTCTTCACACGATATCTCTTAATGGTAAAAACCTGCTCAATACAACATATCGCAACCATCTATCCAGAATAAAAGAAGTATTTCCTGCACCTGGGCGAAACATCAGCCTTCTTTACAAAGTCTATTTTTGATGCTGCTCTTTCGATATATCAGCTTCAGTCGGTTCAGGTAAATCTTTAAGCTGTTTTGAGTCGGAATACACAGAGATAAGGGTAAAAAGAATGAGGTTGGTAATTTTTGTCAGTGCACTGAATACCAGCAACATTCCGGCAACAGAGGCTGTAGCCATATTCAGCATTTTTGACAACTCAATACCGAACCATACAAATACAAGGTCTTTGCTTGGGATAAACGGAATTCGGTTCACCACAATAATTGTCGCAAGAAACGTAAACCAAACGTTAATCGGAGTGTCTGGAATAACGATGGCCCACGAAAGCATAAGCAGCGCGTGATGAATAGCAAAACGAACTGTGTAGATAACAAAAATTGTAGCAGCTGTTTTTAAGGGAAGATCAAACAAGTATTTTCTGAACCTGACGAATAGCACACTTAATACGGCCGTAACAAATATTGCAAGAGCAACATACAGATAGTTCACATTACCAATCAGATCGGCTACATTTACCTGTCCGGCCGAGATCAGCACGCCAATCAGCACAAAGGCTGTAATATTGGAGTTAACTGCCGAAATAATCGAATTGTCACGAATATTTTTAAGCACATCCTTGTCGGACTTACCCGCCAGTTTTCTGCCCCAGGTGTAAAGATAAAGCTCACCGGTATACCCCATCACCTCATCATTGTACACTTTTTTTGTGATGAAAACTTTAAACCCTTCCCAGGCTTTAAATGTCCAAACCTGTTTATAAATGAGCACCTCGGCAACAGGCAGTGTAACATATAGAACGAAGAACAGCACATAAAACCACGGCTGAGAGGGCAGCGACTGCAACACCTCTACCCAGCCAATATCATATAGCTGGTATAGAATGATCCCGATGATCCCAACGACGATACCTTTTTTCAGATAATTAGCCGCTTTCTTACTTCGGGGGTCGTCCTTAACTTTTTCCCAATATTGTTTTATCCTGTTTTTAATAGCTCTGTCCTTTCAGATAAAATGTGCTCCAAACTACTGATGATTTCAGAATTCTTTAAACCTTATTTATGAAAATTTAATCTAGGGAACACAATTAAAACAGCTATACTATACAAAACCAATAGGTAGTTACTTCACGGGACACAACGAATGAGCAACGACAGCGTTAATGATTGTGTTTAATATTGAAATACAGTACTCCAAACGCTAAACTATCTTCAGACAAAAATTACTTCATTCAAATTATGGTTAAATCGGTCGTTACCGGAATAATACTCTTTCTGATAAACACAACTGTCTCAGCCCAGATTTCCAATCCGGAGGGAGTGGTACGTCACACCGATGAAGATGATATATGGGCACAAACGCTTGAAGGAAGTCATTTTAATGAATTCTGGACGTATCATTTTTATCTGAATAATGACATAAAGGTCCATGTGATGTTTACAGTTGCCAACTTTGGCAGTTTAAAGTCCCCGGTTTCCGGTGTGCAGTTTTCTATAGACAGATTGGATGGAGAACTGTATCAGGTATCCCGTGAATATGATCTTGATTTGCTTGTTCAGGATAAAGAGACTTATATGTGGCGCAACCGGATGGCACGGGAACTCTATTTTGTTGGCAAGCTCCCTGATGAACACAAAGTGTACATCAACACAGAAAAAGATGATGTTCAGTATACGATTGATTTAGACCTCCGCAATATCCAAAAAGGGCTAAAATGGGGAGATGGTTTTTATAATGTGAATGGTGAAAAAGTAGGAATGTATACCCATATTCCCTACGCTGAGGTATCCGGTACAATTGGTGTGGACGGGCATACAGAAGAGGTTTCGGGAACTGTTTATATGGATCACACCTTCCAGAATGAAACAACTACCCGGCTCATCCATAGTGGTTATCGTTATATATACCACGATGACGAAGATAACTGGGATCTCATTTATCTTATGCTTCCCGAAAACAGCGATCGAAACGAAACCATAGGATATCGGCTCAAAAAAAGTGATGGTGACATAACTTTGAATGGTATTGAGCGGATTACACAAATCACAAACAGTGAAACATTTGGTAAGGACATACCGCGTATTCTGGAACTACAGCTCGATAACGGAAAAACAATCCGGCTGAACCGAACAAATGACACCGAAAAATTTTCAGTACTCGGGGAGTTGGGCCGCATCGCAAAATCGGTAGCCAGGCGATTTTTGGGCGGAGAAATTGTGCACTTTCGCGGAGATGCCGTATTAATGGAGCCGGGGCAGCGTCCCTCCCATGGGTATTACCACTACCTGATAGTCGAGTAGATCATTTCGGCAGCCTCTGTATGCATCAACAAGATTAAATTTCATTGGGAATCGAACCTCATCAATCATTACATTCCCATGAACTTTTAATAAATGTAGGCCCATGAAATCGATCTTTGTTGTTCTCTTTTCTCTTTTTTTGATGCAGCCCCTGCTTGCTCAGATGCCCGATGCTCCCGACCGAACCGAAGGTAGTGGACCTTTCGACCGAATGATTATTCGTGGGGTAACCATGATTGATGGCACCGGTTCACCAGCTGTTGGCCCCGTGGATATCGTGATCGAAAAAAACCGGATTGCCCGTATCGTTAACGTTGGCTACCCGGGCGTACCCATCGATGACAGAAGACGGCCCGAAGCCGGTGAAAACGATTATGTACTGGATGCGGAAGGTTCATACATTCTTCCCGGTTTTATTGATATGCATGCACACACCGGAGGCAGTGCACAGGGAACCACACCTGAATACGTTTACAAACTATGGCTTGCGCACGGAATTACCTCTATCCGCGAACCGGGTTCATTCAACGGTATCGACTGGACGTTGAGACATAAGGAGCGAAGCGGAGCTAACGAAATAACCGCTCCACGAATTTTTGCCTATGCAGGCTTTGGCAGCGGAAGCTCCGAGGAGATCACTACCGCTGAGCAGGCGCGAAACTGGGTTCGCTCGATCAGCGAGCGGGGTGCTGATGGGATTAAATTTTTTGGGGCAAGCAGTGTCGTTTGGGAAGCGGCACTTGACGAAGCTGAGAAACTAAACCTTGGATCTATGGCGCACCACGCACAAACGCGCGTTGGGTATGCAAATGCACTGCAAACGGCAGAAATGGGGCTTCGGGGCATGACACACTGGTACGGCTTGCCTGAGGCAATGTTCACCGATCAAACTATCCAGGATTACCCTCTTGATTATAACTACAGCAACGAACAGCATAGATTCGAAGAGGCCGGTAAACTATGGAAACAGGCGGCAGAACCCGGCAGTGAAACATGGAACCGAGTGATGCAGCAGATGCTCGATCTCGACTTTGAGATCAACCCCACGTTTACCATCTACGAAGCCAGCCGCGATCTGATGCGGGCACGGCGTGCCGAATGGCATGAAACCTACACCCTCCCCTCTTTATGGGAGTTCTACAGCCCCGACCGGCGTGCTCATGGTTCCTATTGGTTTAACTGGGGAACCGAACAGGAGGTGCAGTGGAAAGAGAACTACAGGCTGTGGATGCAATTTATTGATGAATACAAAAACCGGGGTGGCAAAGTAACCCTCGGCTCCGATGCCGGTTACATTTATAAACTGTATGGTTTTTCCTACATCCGTGAAATGGAGCTGCTTCGGGAAGCCGGTTTTCACCCGCTCGAAATTTTTCAGTCGGCATCACTGAGGGCAGCAGAAGTTCTGAATCTTGAGGCAGACCTTGGAACCATTGAGGTCGGCAAACTCGCTGATCTCGTCATTGTTGATGAAAACCCACAGCAAAACCTGAAGGTGCTATACGGTACGGGGGCTATCATCGTGAATGAAGAAAATGAAGATGTGCGGGTTGGCGGTGTTCGCTACACCATTAAAGACGGAATCATTTATGACGCAAAAGAGCTTCTAAAGGATGTAGAAGAGATGGTAAGAGAGGCAAAAACTGAGATCAATTACGAAATAAAACAACCCGGAACCGCCAATTAAGCTGAACAGCCTGGAATGAAAGCGCCCGATTTTAATGACGTAAAAAAAGCAGCGAAACGAATATCACCGCACGCCCATAACACACCGGTACTTCAGTCAGCCTGGTTTAACCGGCAAACGGGTGGAAATCTTTATTTCAAATGCGAAAATTTTCAAAAAGTAGGGGCTTTTAAATTCAGGGGGGCCTGCAATGCCATCCTGAATCTGCCGGAGGAGGAAGGAATTAAAGGAATTGTGACGCATTCATCGGGAAACCACGCCCAGGCGGTAGCTCTTGCTTCAAAAATGGCAGGTTATCCTGCAACTATCGTAATGCCGGAAAATGCACCAAAAGTGAAAGTAAATGCGGTTCGGGAGTATGGTGCCGATATCGTTTTTTGTGAGTCTACGATCGATTCGCGAGAAGAGACCGCTCATCAGGTAATACAAAAAACAGGTGCGACATTTATTCATCCATATAATCACCCGGATGTGATAGCCGGTCAGGGCACATGCGCTATGGAGCTGTTAAAGGAATTCCCTGATCTCGATATGATCCTGGCGCCGGTCGGTGGCGGCGGCTTGATAAGCGGAACGCTGATAGCAGCAAAGGCAATCAGGCCGGGTATCACTGTTGTTGGCGCTGAACCGAAACGGGCCGATGATGCCTGGCGATCGTTAAAATCAGGAAAAATAGAGCCCGTTTTACGAACGGACACCGTCGCCGACGGTCTGCGCACATCACTCGGCACCCTTACGTATTCTATCATACAGGATCATATCGACAATATCGTTACCGTACCCGAGGAGTCTATCATCAGGGATATGCGAAACGTTTGGGAACGGATGAAAATCATCATTGAGCCCTCCTGTGCTGTTCCTGTATCTGCCATTATGGACGGAAACGTGGATGTTGAAGGGAAAAAGGTTGGCGTCATCATCACCGGGGGAAATGTAGATTTGGATGAGCTACCCTGGCAGTCTTAGCATCTATGATTCTTTACATAAAATCCCTCATCCCCCATATATGTGAACATCATTCTAAACTATTAAAAAAGTGACTCGAACTTTTAAAACCGTTGTCTCTTTACAAAACCATTTGTATATATGCAGGGCTGAACCTAACCTGTTTACCTAAAATGTATTTTAAATTATGAAGAATCATCTGAGGCTGATAACTGGTATTACCGGTGTACTGTTTTTTACAATCATCTCTTGCTCGCAACCCGATGAAAATGGAGAGATTAATCCCTTTGAGGAGTACCTATCAGATGTACATCCCTCCTACTCCTACGAACTGGAGGAGACGTTCGAAGATGATAACTATACAGCCTATGTACTTCGCATGGTTTCCCAGGAGTGGCTTACCGATGCCGAGGTAAACCAAACCGAATGGTGGCACTGGGTGACCATAGTGGTGCCCGACAGCGTAGCACATCAAACCGGAATGCTCTGGATTGGTGGCGGTGACGTGGATACAAAGCCCGCGGAAACGCTGAATCCTCTTGTAGTGCAGGCGGCACTTGCCACGAACTCCGTCGCCACCCATCTTCATAATGTGCCCTTTCAGCCGATCTCTTTCAAGAATGATGTTTCATTTGATGAGCGAAGTGAAGATGAAATTATCGCATATGGCTGGAGAAAATACCTTGAGGGCGGCGCAAATCCAGAGGACGCTGAATGGCTTGCCCGGCTGCCCATGACCGCTGCTGCACAGCGGGCCATGGATACGGTATCCGATTTTACTGCAAATCAGGAGCTTGCCAGGGTCGACTCATTTGTAATTGGCGGAGCCTCAAAACGCGGGTGGACCACCTGGACAACCGCTATTTTTGATGATCGCGTAGTTGCCATCACTCCTGCCGTCATTGATTTGCTAAATCTCTCCCCCTCGTTCATGCACCACTGGCGCGGATACGGAGAATGGTCACCCGCTATTGAGGACTATGAAAATGAAAACATTATGAACTGGCAGTTCACTGAGGAGTACAATACCATGGTAGATTTGATCGATCCCTACAGCTATCTTGATCGTACAACCATGCCCAAATACCTGATCAATGCAGCCAGTGATGAATTCTTTCTGCCTGATTCGTGGCAGTTCTACTGGAGGGACCTGCAGGGTGAAAAGCACCTTCGGTATGTACCAAATACGGGACATGATATTGGTGAAACCGATGCGCTCGCCTCTCTCATCTCGTTTTACGGTATGATTCTCGATAAAACTCCCAGGCCGGAGTTTATCTGGTCGGCCGATTCCACAGGCTTCAACCTTGAGTTCGATCCCGACAATCTGCCTGACGAATTACTGCTATGGAATGCTCAAAACCCCGAAGCGCGCGATTTCCGGCTGTACGTGATTGACCGGATCTGGGTTGCCAAGCCGATCGACATTCCGGAAGATGGAATTGTAAACGCAGACATAACAACGCCTGAAGAAGGCTTTTCAGCCTGGTTCGTGGAAGCAACCTATTCTTCTGGCTATGAACTCCCCTTCAAAACCACGACAGGAGTCGTTGTGACACCCGATCGATATCCATTTGAGGAATTTGTTCCGGATACATCAGTAGTCTCAGAGTAAGTTTCTGCGGTGTGAATAGCTCTATAAAAGTAATGGGGATCTTGGAAACGTTATCTGCAGAATCGATAATGCCGTGATTGATTATGTTCTACATCTCTTGCGAATCATTTT
>Ga0102931_1000718_pt1 | contig 16255 bp, 13 predicted proteins | sample SalPonR1_C_D1_MG_FD_79282 | JGI IMG/M metagenome (GOLD analysis project Ga0102931, IMG submission 79282) | Salt pond soil microbial communities from South San Francisco under conditions of wetland restoration - Salt Pond MetaG R1_C_D1_MG | ecosystem: Environmental > Aquatic > Marine > Intertidal... | reverse complement strand
CTGGAACCTGATGAAGCCGGACGAATCACACATCAAATGATTAAAAAGGCCATAACCCAAAAAACAAAAATGGTTTCTATCAGCTTTGTACAGTATTTAAATGGATTTCGGGCTGACCTGAAATCAATTGGCGAAGTTTGCAAAGCGAACGGCATCTATTTCGTTGTAGATGGAATCCAGGGATTGGGCGCTGTAGCTCTGAGTGTTGAGAAGTACAACATTGATGCCCTTGCCAGTGGTTGCCATAAATGGTTGATGAGCCCGATGGGGATCAGTTTTTTATACCTTTCTGAAAAACTATCCAACAACATAAAACCTTATAAGACAGGTTGGCTTTCTGTTGAGGAACCCTGGGAAATGTCTGAATTCAACAAGCCCTGGTTGCCTGTCTCACAACACCTTGAGACGGGTACATATAACATGTTGGGAATTGTTGGACTTCATGCCTCGTTGAAACACCTGCTGGAGATCGGGATTGAAACTGTGCAGTATGAAATCTTGAAACATTCAAACTTTCTGATAAGCAAACTATCAAATAAAGAGGATGTAGAGTTGTTAACACCAACCGCACCCCATGAACGTGCGGGAATAGTTACATTTAAGCGTCGGGGAGAAAAGTCTGCAGAAAAAATTGTGAATGGTTTAAAATCAAGAAAGATTACAATCTCTACTCGTAAAGGGTTCATCAGAATATCACCGCATTATTATAATACAGAAGAGGAGTTACAAACGACATTAGACGCTATTTTTTAACTTATGAAAGCATTCCTGAGAGATATTTGGCGGTTACTGGTAACGACTGTGAATAAAGCTATTGAGGATGAGATATTCACATTTAGTGCCGCCATCGCTTTTTATACCATCTTTTCATTTGCCCCGATCTTGATTTTACTTCTCTATCTCGGTGGTATTTTTTTGAGTGAACAAACCATCATCGACCAAATTCAAAACGTTGCCGGTAATTTTCTTGATGAATCTGTTCTGAATAACATGAACCAATATCTCGCTCAACTGAGTCTTGGCGAAGGCAGTTTACTTACCACAATTCTGGCCATCGTTGCTGTTGTGTTTGGTGCCACTACTGTTGTAGGAGAGTTAAAAATTGCACTCAACAGAATTTGGAATGTAAAGGAAGTAAAAATGAATTCTGTCTGGAACTTTCTGTTTAACCGACTTCTCTCTTTTGGAATGATCATTATTCTGGGTGCGCTGTTAATTCTATCACTTGTCGCCGAAGCTGCACTTGGAACTATAGGGACCTGGCTGGTCAATTTCCTGCCTGATTTTGGGCTGGATTATTTTCAACTGGTTATCCAGGTTGGAACGATTATCATTGCAACGATAGCTTTTACGCTGATCTTCAGTATTCTGCCCGATATTCAGGCGAGGTTAAAAGATGTCGCCGTGGGGGGACTGGTAACCACTATTTTATTTTTGATCGGTAAGTTTCTGATTTCCTATTACTTCACTTCAGCCGGAATTACTGCAGCTTACAAGGCTGCGGGGTCTCTTATCATATTTATCATTTGGGTGTACTATAACATTCTGGTTGTGTTAATTGGTGCTGTTTTTACACAAGTGTACACTGAACGGTATGGTAAGAGAATACTGCCCTATAAGTTCGCTTCTCTGGAAAAAATACCCAACATTGAAAACCGGGATTAGAGATCGAATTCAATGTTTAATATTTTGGTATATTGATATAATTCTTGGTGATGGCAAATTTCTCCCCCTTTTTAAGCCGTAAAAATCAGTGTGAGAAATGTGAGAACTGCAGTTATCTCTAGTACTGCGTGTAGATTTTTTTAAACCGGCTATTCATTTGTCCTGATTTCAGGCTTAAAAACTTAACCCGCCGGTTATTACTGTAAACATTATAGCGATTTCACCTGCCTCATCATGATCATGGATACTTCCATAGGTTTCACTGATGTGGCTCTCTTCAATTTGATCTTCTGCTACTTGTCCGCATTCGAACGCGAAATAGTTGCTCAAGGATCCTACAATTAAAAGTATTGTACCAATTTTCGAACCTGTGTTGATTTTTTTATCAACGCCCAATCCAAAATCCCGATGCAAAAAAGTGTACTATACATCAGGATTTGGTTCTGTAAAAGATGTGTTTGTGCTCCATTCATTATTCATGATGGTTAAAAAAGATCTTTTTCTTTTATAACCTCCCTCCCCTTTTCCATCCAATGATATATTGTGGGAAGCACTAGAAGAGTTAACATTGTAGAAGTGATTAGACCGCCAATAACAACGGATGCCAATGGCCTTTGTACTTCAGATCCCGGACCTACATTGAATGCCATGGGTATAAAACCAAGGCTGGCCACGAGGGCTGTCATAAGAACAGGACGGAGTCTGTCACTTGAACCCTTAATCACGGCTTTTTTCAGATCTACTCCCTCTCTTCTCAAATCATTTAAATGGGAAATAAGCACAATACCATTCAGAACAGCAACACCGAAAAGAGCGACGAACCCAATACTGGCAGATACAGATAAGTACAACCCTCTAATCCAAAGAATAAAAACACCACCAGAAAGGGCGATCGGCAGATTTAAAAAAATAAGCATTGTAAATCTGAGTTTTCCGAACATCATGTATAACAAACCTAAAATAATCAACAGTGAAATTGGCACAACGATAAGAAGGTGATTCATTGCTCGCTGTTGATCTTCAAACGCGCCTCCGTACTGAATAAAATAACCAGCCGGAATATGTACATTTCCGCTTATTGTTTCCCGGAGATTAGCTACGTAAGTACCCGTATCAATGTCGTTTATATTAATTCCAAGAATAGCCCTTCTCCAACCATTTTCCCGGGCAATTTCCCTTGGCCCCTCTTCGGCATAAATATTAGCCACTTGTTTCAGAGGTATATAACCACCATCCGGAAGTTGAATAGGGACTTCCATGATATCCTGGAATCGATTTCGGAGGTTTTCAGGAAGTCGCACGATAATGTCAAATCTTCTTTGGCCTTCAAATATCTGACCTGCGGAGCTGCCTCCAATCCCGGTTTCTATGACATGTTGAATCTCATTAACATTTAAACCGTAAGCAGCTACCGCTTCTCTGTTGATATCAACATTGAAGTAAGGCTGCCCACTGCTTTGTTCCAGGTAAAAATTATCGGTACCCTCAACAGAGTTTAACACACCGGATATTTGAGTGCCTATTGAATTCAAAGTATCTAAGTTTTCACCGAATATTTTTACGGCAATATCCGATTTAACACCACTGGTCAATTCATCAACCCGCATAGCAATCGGTTGAGTGAAGTTATAAGAAAGACCAGGCTCAGTCTCCAAATAGGGCCTGATTTTATCAATTATTCCCTCTTTCGTCATTCCATCTCGCCAGTCTTCTCTTGGATTTAATATAACCCACACATCGGTTTGATGAACCCCCATCCAGTCATTGGCCAAATCCGATCGTCCCGTTTTAGGCACAACTGATTTAATTTCAGGAATATTGTTTGTCAGTTTTCCAGCAAGCCAATTTGCATTTTCTACAGATTCATCAAGAGTTACAGAAGGCATTCGAACTTGCTCAATCAAAATAGAACCCTCATCAAGTTCCGGTAAAAATTCCGTCCCGAGGAAAGGCATTACAATCATGGAAGCAATAAAAACAACAATAGCAGAGCTTACGGTAATCGCTTTCTTATTGAGACTCTTTTCGAGAAATTTTTCATAGCGGGGTTTCAGCCAGTTTATCACATAATTTTTTCGAACTTTTACCCCATTTCTAAATACGAGAGCACTCATCGCTGGAATATAAACCAAGGCTAAAATCAAAGAACCAAAAACAGCTGTAGAGACAGTAATGGCCATTGGGCGATATAGAATCCCTTCCATTCCTGAAAATGTCATGATAGGTACGTAAACCATTAATATAATCAGAACACCGTAAAAGATGGGTCGGGCAACTTGATGAGCGGCATCTCGAATGACGAGTAATCTTGATTTTTCAGATCGGTCGTGATTCAATTTATGTACTATGTTTTCCACCATTACTACGGAACCATCTACGACCATACCAAAATCAATAGCACCAAGACTCATCAAATTGGCCGCCAGTCCAAGCTGGTCCATTCCAATAAAGGCAAATAGCATGGAAAGAGGAATAACGGATGCCACAATTAAAGCCCCCGTTATTTCGCCAAGCAGCAAGAGTAGTACTGCAATTACGAAGAATCCTCCTTCAACAAGGTTTGTAATGATTGTATCAGTGGTTCGGTCCACCAGGTCCGACTGATCATAAAACTTCTCAATCTTTACCCCCTCGGGTAAGCTCGAATTTACTTCATCAATTTTCGCATCAATGTTAGAAATTACCTCACGACCATTTCCTCCGCGAAGCATCATCACAATTCCGGTAACAATTTCCCCGTTACCGTCTTGTGTTACAGCTCCCTGTCGTAGCTGACGGCCGAGTTGAACTGTTGCAACATCTCGAACAAATATTGGACGAGTATCAAGATCCTGAACAATGATGTCTTCTATGTTTTTTGCACTTCCAATCTGACCGAATCCTCGGATAATATATTGTTCTCTATTGTGCTCCAGATAATTGCCTCCTGATACACTATTATTATTTTCAATGGCATTTGTCAGATCTAATAGACCAATTCCAAAGTTTCGAAGTTTGGCCGGATCTACAGAAACCTCGTATTGTTTTACAAATCCACCGAAAGAGTTGATTTCAGTAACTCCTTGAACGGTTTTAAGTTGGGGAGCAATCAGCCAATCCTGTATTGTGCGGAGTTCAGTAAGAGTATGATTATTTCCACGAACAACATATTGTACAATTTCTCCCAAAGCCGTTGAGATTGGTCCTAATTGAGGAGATGAAACACCACCGGGCAACTCACCTGCAATGCTTTGAACACGTTGACTTACCAGCTGGCGTGCAAAGTAGATATCTGTTCCTTCCTCGAATTCAATGGTTACTGCAGATAAGCCAAACTGAGAAATAGACCGAACCTCTTTGATATCCGGTAATCCATTCATAGCCGTTTCTATCGGGTAACTAACCAGACGTTCCACATCATACGGTGAATATCGTCCTGCTTTCGTGATGACTAATACCTGGACCGGGGTTACATCCGGTTGTGAATTTATAGGTATATCATTGAGTGAAAATATTCCACCGGCTGCCATGAGTATCACCAATGATATTGCAACAAATTTCTGTCGTAAACTAAAATCAATAATATTCTTCAACATAATCTTAACTCCTTGATATTAGTCAGCATATTTTTCAAAACGTTCGAGTGCTTTAAGGCTAAATACTTGGGTTGTTGCAATACGTTCTCCCTCTTTTAAACCTGATTCAATGATGGCATACTCATCCGTCATCCGATTAATTAGTACGGGTCTCTTTTCGTATGTAAGTGGTGAAACCTGAACAAATACCGTTGCATCAGAACCGTCGTATTGAACAGCACTTAGTGGAATGCTAATCATATTTCCATTGTGCTCGGCTGAATATCTCAAGCGAACATTCTGTCCCACAATAGGCCAGCCATTTCGGGTTTCCACGATTGTATTTAATACGATTGATTTATTTGTCTCATCCAGTGCAGGGTTCACCGATGTAACTACAGCTTCGATCCGCTGAGCACCATAATCTTCTCCATCCGTACGTTCAGCAATAATCAAACTGCTTCCCTCTCTTATAAATGGAGCATCAGCCGGGGATACAAACCCTCTAACCAATACCTCTGAATTATCAATAATATCGAGTAGTTCTTCATAGGCATTTACCGATTCACCCAGCTCAATAAGATGCCTGTTAAGTACTCCGGAGATAGGAGCATAAACGGTTAGTCTTGAGTTAGGATCGGATGTTCTGTGATTCCACTGCTCCATCACACTATCATTTAACCCAACTGCTCTTAGCCTGGCAATAGAGGCACTAAGTGTTGTTTGAGCCCTGAAAAGATCCGCCTGTGCCCGCTCTAAGGTTCTCTGCGGACTAATTCTCTCTTCTGTTAATACTTGAAGGCGTTCTACCTGCTGTTCCTGGTAAGCAATTTCGGCTCTTGCTTCAAGATAATCTGCAACAAGATTTGCAAATTCCAGGCTTTCCAGTTCCAGTAGAGGGTCGCCCATTTCTACCCGTTCGCCTTCGTGAACGAATATTCTGGCTATTCTTCCATTGATGGGAGCACTTACTACAGATATTTTTTCCGGAGCACCGTATACCTGGCCCGGGGCTCCGATTTCAAAAGAGAAACTTTCCAGAGATACCGTATAGTGATCGATATTCAGAACATCGGCCTGTTCATTTGTTAATTCTACAATTGTCTGCCCATCACCATTGGACAGGGACGGTGGAACTCCGGGAGCAACAGAATTAGAATCTTCGTCCGTATTTTCACCACATGCCCCAAACACCAAAAAAGGGATTAAGAGAAAAGTGAAACGAGATAATTTGAGTTTTTGTAAATATTCTTTGAACGTTGAAAACATGATGATATTCAATAATGGGTTCATTGTTTGAAAATGATATCTTCTTGTAGGTATCTCTCTAATTCGATGATTCTCAAATAGTAATCCCGAAGTGTCTGATAATAGGCTTCCTGTGTTCTTAAATAGGTCCGCTGAGCTTCCAAAAGGGTAAGTAAGTCTAACTCCCCCATTCGGTAACCGGTTTGAGTCATATTGATGAGATCCACGGATTGAGACTGAATCGTTTCCCGGAAACGCAATATATTTTCACGACTTGATTCATATCCATGCCACGACTGCTCCGCTTGCTTTTTTAGTAACAGCTCAATGTCTTTCAGCTTCCAGTCCACTTGCCGAACTATGGCAGTTGCTTTCTTAATCTGTTTCGCCTGGTCAATTCCAAACCATAGCGGAATTTTCACACCTATTTCAAATCCATAAAAATCGTACTGATTCCCAAAGTCCTGTCTATAATAACTCAGGTTTAAATCGGGCAGATAACTGCTTTTTGCAGCTTTCCTTTGATATACCGAAGCTTCTCTTTCTAATTCAACCATCTTCATTCTTGGATGTTCAGTAAGCCGTTGCATAACCAATTCCTGATCGATATCCACTTCTGAATATTGAAGTGTATCAGGAAAAGAGATATCGTAGGTCTGTTCTTCTCCATCAAGCCCTATGGTTTGAAAAAGATTATACCTTGCATCCATAAATTGCAGGCTTGCTATTTCGAAATTATTTTGTGCTTCTCTCAATTGCAGATCTGCCTGGATTGCATCAATTTCAGATGTTTCACCAATATCAGACCTTGCTCTTGCGGCTCTCCTTAAATTTTCAAAAAGTTCAACTCTCTCTTCAGCCAACGCAAGAATTCGAATAGCATATGCAAGTTCGGTATATGATGATTTTACATCAGATTTTACATTTAAACGTAGAGCATTTAATTGCTCCCGGAGAGATGTTGTTGTTGATTGTTCACTTCGATAATTATAGATACTGGTAAGTGGAAACTGAATTTGCTGAGATACCGACCATCTCTGTTCTGAAAATGTTTCCTCTCCAATACCTTCCCTTAGATAAGATATTTCAGGTTTTTCAATACCAAATGATAAAGCTTCATTCTGCTCCTGGGCTCTAATTTGATAGGTAAGCTGGTTGATTCTCGGATTCTGTTGGTATGCAATCTCAAGTGCTTTTTGTACACCAAGATCATTATTATTAGCTGAATCGGCAGATAAAAATTGAACAGATGTAAGAACTATTAATAGTACAAATAGAGTCATATTGCTTTATCACTTTGATCATTAGCAGTCATTAATCAAAGCTAAAAAGCAAATCTGTAGAGAAAATGGATTTAGAAATAAATAGTGATTATTACCCCATTATGATCACTATTTCGTGCATTACATTCAAAGTCGTGAAGGTCGCAAATGCTTTTTACAATAGAGAGGCCAAGGCCGTTTCCTTTTTCGGCGATATTTCTACTCTCTTTTCCTTTACCTTTTTTAAAACGATCGAATACAGAGCTTATCAATTCATCTGGAATGCCGGATCCATGATCCTGAACGGAGAATTTTAACCGCCCTTTTTCACCTTCCTTTAAGCTTATTAAAACCTCAGTATTTTCAGGTGAAAATTTGATAGCATTTTGCACAACATTAAAGATTGCTGAATGGATTAATTCGCGATTTCCTGTAATGATTTCATTTACCTCAAAGTTTATTTTGATGCTAATATTTTTCAGTTGAATAAAATCATCAAGCTCTGACAATACCTCTTTAACCAGTTCAGGGAGATCAATTCTGTCAATTAGTGGAAATTGTTTATTCTCAATTCTGCTGATCAACAACAGTGCATTACTCAAGCGGCTCAAGCGCACTGCTGTCTGTTGTATAGCACTGGCTGATGATGCGATTTCTTCATCAATTTTCTCAGAATTGACTAATATTTTTTCAGCTTTTTGTCGAATTATTGAAAGAGGAGTAAGTAGTTCATGAGATGCATTTTGAATAAACATTTTTTGATCCTCAAAAGACCGCTCTAACTGCGTCATCATCGTATTCAGCGCCTTGTTAAGAACATCAATTTCATAAGTATTTGATTCCGGAAAAGTTTTATTAAAATGAGTGGGGGTTTTTATGGTTTCCAGAGTGTCTACAGTTTCATAAAAGGGAAATAGTATTTTATTAATAACTGCTTGGTTCATTACATATAAAAGCAAAATCCAAATAAGCAAAGCAGCTAAAATTGTGAACAGGATTGTAGAACTGATTTTATTCCAGGCGGCTACCTCTTCATAGAGTGTTAAACTGTAAATTTCTGAACCCATTGAAACAGTTGTAATAAGTCTCCTGTATTCTTCTCTCGAACCATTTCCTACCTTTTCTCTCAGCGTATCTATCGTGCTAAACAGATTTTCATTTGGCTCAATTGTACCGGTATAGGGTTCTATTTCAATCCATTCATTAGAAATAATATTCCCCAGTTGCTCAAGCACCTGCATGCTTGCTGGATTTTCATCTATCTGAATATTGATGTCGTATTTATGCTGTAGGAGGTGATTGTCTAGTTCTTCATAGATCGTCTGCTTTATCAGGAAATACATACCTACACTTGTTATCAAAAAAATGATAACTGACAATAATAGGTTACTAAGCAGTATTTTATTATTGAGTTTCATCTTCCACTAACTTATATCCAACACCATATACAGTTTCAATATGATGATCAGCTTCAACTTTCGATAATTTTTGCCGAATATTTTTCATATGTGAATTAATAAAATCCAATGAAAAACGATCGTCAACTTTACTTCCCCAGATATGTTCAGCAAGGGAGATTCTGGTAATCGTTTTGTTTTTATTTAACATCAGGTATCGAAGTATTTTATACTCTGTTTCTGTAAAATCCATCGCTTTACCTTCGTAAAAAACGCCTAATTGATCCAGGGTTAAGACTATTTTTCCCGCAAGAATTTCATTCTCATTAATTTTAAACTTTCTTCTTAGAACCGCATGAATTCTGGCTCTTAATTCTGCCATTGAAAATGGTTTTGCAAGATAATCGTCGCTACCAAGTTCCAAACCCGTTACCTTATCTTCGATCTCTCCTCTTGCTGTTAAAATTATTACAGCTGTTTCTTCCGATAGTCTCTTTATGAATTTCAATAGATCAAGACCGTCACCATCCGGAAGGCTTAGATCCAACAAGATCAAATCGTACTCTTCAGCAATAATATTATTTTTTGCATCATTAAATGTTTCAGAAAGATCAACTACAAAATTTTCATCTAACAATTGTTCTTCTAACTCATCTGCCATTAAAGGTTCATCTTCAACTATAAGTGCTCGCATATTTTTGCAAAAAATTTAAAATCACAAATATTTTTTTATCGCAAACTAAGTACCTCAATTAAACACAATAATTACGTTAGCGGAAACTCTATAATCTCATCAAAAAAGTCCGGATCTGACCCCATCGAATGAGAAGACATCAGTATCAAAGTCCCATTTTTTCTTTCATCATTTAACAAACCAAACACAATCTCGCGGGTTGACGCATCCAAGCCGCGCAGGGGTTCGTCCAAAATCAAAACCTTGGGTTTTACGATGAATGCAGCAGCTATCTGGGTTTTCTTTTTCATACCCGTAGAATAAGTACCGATCGGTTCATCACGGTCATTCAACGCCAGTTTATCCAAAACCTGGTCGATTTCATTTACCGAATTTTCATTCCAGACAGAGCGGCTTCTCAGAATCCATTCCAGTAGTTCCTTCGCAGTGAGATGTCTTGGCAGGGATTCCTCATCATGAACCAAGCCAACGTTTTTTAAATACTCGTGGGGTTTTTGATGAATATTCAGCCCGTCAAATAAAACCTCGCCTGATGTAGGAAAAGAGTTCACGGATAATAATCTCAAAAAGGTGGTTTTTCCAGACCCGTTTGGCCCGATCAACCCAATAATCTTCTTTGAAGAAAACTCCCTGGAGATCTCAGAAAAAATAGGCTGACCCGGTTTATACTGTTTTGTTAATTTCTTGAGCTCAAGCATTCGTTACGTTTTGAAGTCTTGCTTTAATTTTACGGTTCCAACGATTGAAGTAAAAAGTGCACTGAGGATATAGATTAAAAGTATGTAAGATTGCTCTTCAAATCCCGGCACACCAAACAGGAAATATTGAACATTCATACTTAAAAGCAGCGGCACGAGCCAGCGAAGTTGCATCCAAAACCGGCTGAGGGTCCAAATAGAGTTTTTATCAATCCACCTCAGCATCCAAAAGGGTGATACCTCCTGCTGAATACTCATTACGGTAAATAGCTGATGGGCAATTGCAAATAACACCCAAATGATCGTTAAAAATTGTGGGTCCGGGCGTTGATAGGCGATGAACCAAACTGCGGCATGTCCCGCAGCAACGGCTCTTCCCGCAGGTATTTTCCTATCGATCTGCAAGAGAAATTGCCACACGTGCATCTTTAACCGAGCAGGTACCCACCAAAGTTGATCAACTTCCCGTTTACTGGTTGCCATCTCACCGCCGCCGGTATCTCCAAAAAACTCGCGGAAAAAGGAATCTGATGCATAAAAATTTTGATCGAGTGAAAAGGAGTGTTTCTTCAAAAAATAGATTCCGTAAATAAATATGATGAGGAAAAAGATCAGTTCGAAGTACAGGCTGAAGTTTTGCTGTATTACTGCGCCAATCACGATCGATAGAGATCCCATAGAGAAAACGACGATTGTATTAATCAAACTTGGTAGTGAGCTGGGATCAACTTGCTGATACTTTAGGTATTCGGAAAACAGTTTTTGTCTCTCCCCTTTTGCCGATTCCTTCCAATACTGGGATGATTTTCCACTCTTCGAATACCTGACAATTGAAACCAAAATAACGCCACTCAATAGTAACAAGCTTCCGGCGAAAAGAATGAGTTTTTCGAACAGAAAAGCGAATGGTGTTTGGAGATCACCAAAGAAAATCAAAAATATCAATAAATAGACCGGCCAGATGAGCCTCAGGATTTTCTTCAGGAAATAGTTTTGGATTGATGAAGCTGAGAAATTTCCCAATTGGATGACTGCAAGATTGTTATCCGGGAAAAGAATATATGGCGTCAGAAATGCTACTAAAGCTGTTAGAGAGAACAAGAAAAAACGATTCGTGACGACCCGCTCATCTAATCCACTGGTTCCGGTCCAAAACAATGCCAGGCAGATTGATACTATGATGAGAATAAACAGCCAAGTTTTGGAGAGTCCACTTTGAATGGAAATGTTCTTCACTACAGATGTTTGATAACTCAATTAAAATTTTACGGGTAATATAACAGTGTCTGGATTAAATATTTGAGTTGAAATAAACATGATAGGTCTCATCTGATAACCAATCGATGAACTTTACATGAACCAAACTCAAAATATAATTTGAGACTTTTTCATATATACGATGTCTTGAATAATTCTATGATCGAATCTCATGGGTAAATACATAAGCATTTTGTAAAGCCACCTGTCGGCTGTCGAGTCATCCCTCGGCTGCCGACTTTCCTTGATTAAGCAAATAACTTGGCAGACGCCCCGAGGGATCCCTTCGGGAAAAAAGGCAATCGCAGCCGAGAAGACTGAATAGAATCTCCATCAAACTAAAATATTTTGAATACTGTTTTGTATATTTCCTGAAGCGCCAAAAAAGCGTTTCCATAAGAATTTTGAAATGAACCATCAAGTATGAAAATAACGGTTTGTATTAAGCAGGTACCCGACGTTAATGCTCCCATTCAAATCAAAAACGGACAACTGATCCAGGACTCAAATCGCAACATTTTAAACGCCTATGATGCCTCTGCTGTAGAGGCTGCCCTGGTTCTGCAAGAAGATCACGGAATTGATCATGTTGAAGTGGTTTTGATTGGCCCTGAAAAAGCCAAAGAGACGATTCGAAAAGCATTGGCAATGGGCGCTGACAAAGGCACTCACATCATCACAGAAGATGAAAATTCCTTCGACTCATTTGCTTATGCTCAACTCTTGGCAGGCTATTTTATGGATCGTGAGTACGATTATATTTTCTGCGGAAAACAGTCTCAGGATACGGATTCGGGCTTAACCGGCTCGATGCTGGCTGAATTTCTGGGACTCCCCTATACAACAAACGCAGTCGGACTTGAAATGTCTGACGGGGCCTTAACTGCTAAACGTCAGGGGGATTCCGGGCAGGAAATAATTGAAATTCCCTCGCCGGGAGTCGTCACCTGTTCGAATGATATGAACGATCCTCGAATTCCAAGCCTGAAAGGAATTATGCAGTCCAAGAGAAAACCGATAGATACTATTTCGGTTACTGATTTAGGAGTTGATCTTTCAGAAGAATCAACTAAATCAAGAATAAATTCTTACGAGGAAAAACCAGAGAGAAAAGCCGGAGAAAAATTTGAAGGGGAATCCGATGAGATCGCTCGAAAAGTTGCCCAACTCCTCGATACTGAAGCGAACGTTATCTAAACAGATTCAAAGAATTTAAAAGAATTAAGAATGAGTACACTTTTAACATATATCTCAGTAAGCGACGGAAAAGTGAAACGATCCTCACTGGAAGTTTTGTCCCGTTGTAATCAGCTTGCTGAGGAAAACGGTTTACAGTCAGACGCACTAATTATTGATCCAAAAGCAAACGAAGTTGCCGAGAAAGTAAAGAGTTATGGGCCATCAACCATCTACACGGTTCAGGATCCGATCTTTAAGAATCATCAAAATACTCCACTTTTGAAAGCACTAGCTACGGCAATGGATCAGATCAACCCAAACGTACTGGCTTTTGCCTCGACTGAAAGTTCAAAAGATATTTTGGGTGCATTGGCAGCAAACCAGGATGCGGCGGCTTTAGCAGATGTTTCTGAGTTTGATCTGACTGATAACAGTGTAAAAGCCAAACGACCGGTAATGGCTGCAAAAATTATCTCATCCGTTGAATCGACGAGCTACCCAACCATTTTGACCGTACGATCCGGTTCGTATGACCTCGTTGAAAAATCCGTCGATTCAGAGGTCAAAGAGATTCCTTTTTCATTTGATGAAAGTGAACTGAAAATTACACTGAAAGAGATCATCGGCGCAACCGGAGATAAAATCGATCTCTCCGAAGCGGAAACCGTTATAGCTGCGGGGCGAGGAGCAAAAGATGAAAAAGGCCAGAAATTGGTTGAAGAGTTAGCCTCCCTCCTTAATGGTGCGATTGGTGCTTCAAGGGCATTGACTGAAGCCGGTATTTATGATCCAAGCCTACAAATTGGACAGACCGGCAAAGTGGTTTCGCCAGAACTGTATATTGCCGTGGGAATTTCCGGTGCAATTCAGCACGTTGCAGGAATGGCAAACAGCAAGGTTATCGTCGCCATAAACAAAGACCCCGATGCCCCTATTTTTGATATCGCCGATTACGGAATTGTGGGAGATTTATATGAAGTTCTGCCTCCGTTTATTGAAGAGTTGAAGAAAATAAAGAGTAGTTAGTGAGTAGTTGAGTTGGATGAGTTCTGAGTTAATGAGTTTCGAGGTTCATCACATGATGGCGCAAGCGTCCCGCTTGTGCCCTTAATGCAAGCACGAGCGAGACGCTCCCGCTATTACGTTCTTTAATTTGAACTACCGTAGACGGGTAAGCTGCCCGTCGTACTTTCTCAATACTCACTACTCGATATTCAATACCAAAATCCAATGGACGAAAAATTTGATTGTATAATTATTGGCGCGGGTGTTGCCGGTTTGGCCGCGGCGATGACGTTAGCCCGAAACAACATGAAATTCTTACTCATTGAACGCGGTGAGTTTGCAGGTGCGAAAAATGTATCCGGTGGCGTGTTGTGGGGAAATGATCTTGCCAAACTGGTTCCCGAGTATTGGAAAGAAGATGCCGGCTGGGAGAGATATATCAATCACAGACGATTGAGTTTTATGGATGAAGAATCCTGTTTTACCGTCGATTTTAAATCCTCTCATTTTAATGAGCCTCCCTATAGTGGCGTTGTGGTGCTGCGATCTAAATTTGACCAATGGTTGGCTGATAAGGTACAGGAAGCAATTGATGAGAGTGATTTTGCCATGGAGTCTTTCATCGCCACAAACATTTTGGTAGAAGAGATTTTGATGGAAGATGATAAAGTCGTCGGAATCCGAACCGGTGATGAGAAATTTTATGCTGATTCGGTGATTATTGCGGAGGGAGTCAATAATTTATTGACTCGGCAGGTTGGGCTTCAGGATGATTACGTTCCCGCTGATCATATGCTGACAGGGATTAAAGAAATTATTCGGTTCGATCAACAGAAGCTTGAAGATCGATTCCAGTTGAATGGCAAGAGTGGAATGAGCAATGAGTTTGTAGGTTTTGCATCGGATGGCGTTGAAGGCGGTGGGTTTTTGTACACGAACAAAGAAACCATTTCACTGGGACTGGTTCTGGGCGTGAAAGATCTCAGAGAAAAAGAAAAGAAGCCGCATGACATTCTTAATAAATTCAAAACGCATCCGGTGATCAAGGATATCATTAAAGATGGAGAAGTTGTGGAGTATTCCGCGCACGTGGTTTCTTCGGGTGATAAACAGGTGATGCCGAAAAAATTGTACAAAGACGGACTCCTTATCTGTGGTGAAGCGGCTAATCTGTTGATGAATGCCGGGAAGGCGATCCAGGGAATGGATTATGCCATGAGATCGGGAATTCTGGCAGCTGAAACGATTGTGGACTCCAAAGAAAAGAATGATTTTGGTGAACATTCGTTACAGGAATACGAGATAGCACTGAATGACAGCTATGTGATGAAAGACATCAACAACTTTCAGGATGCAGTTCATCTGCTGCATGATCCCGTTATGACTCAGAAAATGCCCAATTTGATCTGCGATTTCGGTCGGAATTTCTTCACCATCAAAAATCAACCCACAAAGAAAGCCCGAACCATGTTGAATGAATCAGTGAAAAAGCATGCATCGTGGTGGGATTTGGTGAAGCTGGGAATTAAAGGTGGGAAAGCTCTTTAAGTGTGAAAAGGCAAAGGGCAAAAGTGAAAAGTTTTGTAAGTATTCTGTAATAGTTGGTTCATACAATATAACATGAACTAAATCTATTACGATGTTAGTACTCAATCACAAAAAGTTTAACGTATATAAGAAAAGCATTGAACTGGTTTCTGAGATCTATCGATTAACTGAAAAGTTTCCGAATGATGAACGATATGGATTGATTAGTCAACTTAGAAGATCGGCGGTCTCAATACCCTCAAATATTGCGGAAGGAGCTTCCAGAAAATCAGAAAATGATAGAAAGAGATTTTATCAAATAGTGCGGTCATCTTTGGTTGAGTTAGATTCTCAAATAGAAATTTCAGTTGAACTCGATTTTTTGGAAAACAAAGAAATCAAAAAATTAGAAAAAAGTGCAAACGCAGTCTTTGCCATGCTATCAAAAATGGTTTAATGAGTACTTTTGCCGTTTGCCTTTTGCGTTCTGCCTGTACTGATAGACTACTGAATGATTTTTTTAAAAATATAAATTTAAACTTTAGAACACCATGAAGCTTCTATCTCTCCCCGAACGTCTCGGCCTCGTAAACTACCGTAACCAGGCAAAATCGGATATCAAAGCGCACATTAAGGTAGATACGGATATCTGCAATTCAACATGTCCGCATAAAGCAACGACCTATACGTGTCCTGCAAATTGTTATACAGTTGATGACGAAGGCATCGTTCATTTCCAGGTAGAGGATTGCATCGAGTGCGGTACCTG
>Ga0102931_1000709_pt1 | contig 16353 bp, 9 predicted proteins | sample SalPonR1_C_D1_MG_FD_79282 | JGI IMG/M metagenome (GOLD analysis project Ga0102931, IMG submission 79282) | Salt pond soil microbial communities from South San Francisco under conditions of wetland restoration - Salt Pond MetaG R1_C_D1_MG | ecosystem: Environmental > Aquatic > Marine > Intertidal... | reverse complement strand
TAGCTGAGCGACGCATAGCCGGTGCCGAAGTCGTCCATCACGATACCCACCCCGTTTCGACGCAGCGTCTTCAACGTATGATCGACTTCCTTCCGCCCGGGCAACAGGACGCCCTCGGTCACTTCGATCTCCAGGCCGTCGCCGTCCAGCCCGGCATCTTTCATCGCCGAGATGATTTTCTCGGCAAGTCTCGGATCGCGGAACTGGCGCGGCGATACGTTCACCGAAACACAGAAATCGGGTGCCAGCCGGCTGCGCCATTCGGCCACCTGCTTGACGACCCGATCGATCACGAATTCACCCAGTTCCTGGATCAGCCCGCCCTGTTCGGCGACGTCCACGAACTCGTCGGGCGAAACGTCACCGAGTTCCGGATGGCGCCAGCGCAACAGCGCTTCGGCGCCGACGCAGACGCGGTCCGAAAGTCGAACCAGCGGCTGATAATGCAGGAAGAGCTCTTGCCTCGAGATCGCGCCGCGCAGCGCCTCCTCCAGCGCCAGCCTGCGTTCGACGGCATCGTTCATCGAGCGGGTAAAGAACTGGTAACCGTCCCGCCCCCTGTTCTTCGCGTGGTACATGGCCGTATCGGCGTTGCGAAGGAGATCGTGGGCCGTGGCACCGTCATGCGGCGACAATGCGATGCCGATGCTGACGGTCAGCATAAACTCCCTGCCCGATACCATGAGGGGTTGGTGGAAGGCATCGATCACCTTGCTGGCCGCCGATATGACGTCCGATACGCGCTCGAACTCTTCCAGCACGATCACGAACTCGTCACCGCCGATGCGCGCCACAGTATCGCGCTCGCGGGATAAACCTTGCAGACGCGAGGCCGCATCCATCAATGTCCGATCACCGGCATCGTGGCCGAGCGTATCGTTGACCTTCTTGAACTGGTCCAGATCCAGAAACAGCACCGCAACCTGGCTGCCGCTTCTGCGGGCCCGCTTGAGCGCCTGCTGCAAACGATCCAGAACCAGCATCCGGTTGGGCATTCCAGTCAGGCTGTCATAGTGGGCCAGATTGAAAAGCTTCTTCTCGGTCGCCTTGCGCTCGGTAATGTCTTGCGCGAATCCACGCAGGCTCTTGCCTTTTTCTCCCAGGTCGATCAGCTCGGCATGCACTTCCATCCATCGCTGCTCGCCATTATCCGGCCTGATTATTCGATGCTGGACATTGTAGGACTCCCCGGTTTCGGCGGTTCTTTCGAGCGCGTCGATCACCCGCACGCGATCGTCGGGCGGCGTGATGTCAAGCACTTGCTTACGGGTCAGTGGGCCGTTGCCGCAACCGGTCACGTTGCGCCATTCGGTCGACGCCATGAACTCGTCGGAACCCACCGTCCACTCCCAGCTTCCCATGCCGGCCAGTGCCTCGGCGTGCGCGCGCAACGCCTCGCTGGCGCGCAGCTGGCGCTCCTTTTCCATTTTTTCCATCGCCACGCCTGTAAGGTCGCCCAGGACCTGCAGAAGCGCTGCTTCCTCGTCGCTCCAGTCGCGTTGTTCACGTACCGAATCGAACCCGATCAGGCCCACGAGTCGCTCGGCCGAAAAGATCGGCAGGCTGATCAGGGATTGGATGCTCTCTTCTGCAAACAGACGCTTCTCTGCGATCCAGCGCTCATCCAGCACAGCCACGTCCGGCAGCACGGCGCGCTCCTTGCGCTTGAGTCTGGCCAGCAGCATTGGAATGGTCGTCGAGGGAACATTCTGCAGATTGTGGATTTCCGCGGTGATATCAGGCGCGACCCATTCGTGTGTGTTGCTGTAGTGGCTCAGGTCCGGCGAAAACCGGATCAGGTAGGCGCGATCCGCTTTGCACCAGCGACCGATCTTCTCCAGCGTCTCCGAAAGCACCTTGTCCAGCGTCGTCTCGGTTGCCTCGAACAGGTCACGGGACACGTCAACCATCAGGCGCTGCAGCCCCGACACGTATTCGAGATCGCCCTGAATTTCCTTCAGTTCGCTGATGTCGATCATCACGCCAACGAGTTTCCCCGGCTTGTCGTCATCGATCACGACGTTGACGATATCGCGCAACCAGACGATTCGACCGTCCGAAGCGATCATGCGGTAATCAAAAGTGTGCCGCCTCCGGTCCCGGACCGCCCTGCTGCAGTAATCCAGAGCCCATTCCCGGTCATCAGGGTGAATGTGGCGCTGCCAGAATTGTGGATCAGAAGTCCACTGGTCCGGCGAATAGCCCAGCAGTTTTTCCGACTCCGGGCTGACGTATCTGAACTCCAGCGTCTCCGGGTCGCCTTCCCAGATGATTGCCGTTGTGGATTCCACCAGCGACTGGTAATGCTGATGCTGACGCCGCGCGATTTCCGCCAGCTCGGCCTGCTGCAACTCAGCCTGGATGTGGCCGAGCGTCCTGCGCGAAAGCTGCACGCTCATCGACATCAGGGCTGCGATGTAGAGCACGATGAGCACCGCAGTCGCGAGCGCCAACGGGGAATCCAGCATCAGGAACCTGGCGGCGAAAGGCAGCAGGGTCGGCAGCAGGAAAAGCCATGCGCACTGCCAGCGCGCCGCCAGGTTCACCACGCCGCCGGCACCCAGTCCGGCAACGACGAAGGTCAGCAGCGCCTGGTCGTGAGGCGCGTCCGGGGAAAAGAATACCCAGGCGCTTGAACCCCAGATAACGGCGGAAATAAAGGTCTGATTCCGGTATCTCGCGTACCACTTTGGACTGCTTTCAGGAAGCGGGTACTCGCCGCGATAGGCCATTAACAGGGCGAATCGCGCAATGGAAAACAACGCGAAAACCGACAGCCAGACGAGTTGCGGCATGCGCGGCACGATATTCCAGTGCGTTGCAACAAGCACCACGGCCACCAGCGATGTAATGACCAGAATGCTCGGCAGCGAGCCATACAGGTGCCTGTTCTGTTCGGCGAGAACCCTGTCTTCGCCTGCTCGCCAGTCTGCTTTCTCATTCATGTCCGGCACTTGCCCACCTGGTTTTGATTCTTCTTGTTCACCAATCTGCGTACTGCGGCGCCGTGAGAGCCCTCGCTACCGAAGCATAGCGAACAAGAGAGGTTCGCGCGGAACCCGCCTGTCAGACGAAGCCGGAATAACGCAATCCGTATCGCGAACGGCACGGCGATCAATATGACATACGACGATCGGCGAGCAACGTCGAATGCCGCCAGACTATTGGAAGCCGATGCAAAGTGCAATCCCGTCCCACAGGGTGGCGGGACGACCACGCCGGATACAATGCCGTCCATGTATGGATCCTCTACAAACCATGTCTCTGTCGCCATCATCGGCGCCGGCTTCGGCGGTATCGGCCTGGGCGCACGCCTTGCTCGTGGTAGTCATGCCGATCGCGGCGGGCGCGACTTTCGAATCTTCGACCGTGCGAACGGCGTGGGCGGAACGTGGTGGGCCAACCGTTACCCGGGATGCGCCTGCGACGTGCCGTCTCACCTGTATTCGCTGTCATTCGCACCCAACCCCGACTGGACCCGGCGGTTTGCGCCGCGCGCCGAGATCCAGGCCTACCTGGAGCGCTGCGCAGCGCACTTCGGCGTTCGACCTCGCCTGGCGCTCGGCACCGGTATCGAGCACGCCCGATGGGATGAGCAGGCGGCGATATGGCGGCTGACCGACGACCACGGCAAGACATGGTCGGCCGACATATTGATCTCGGCCATCGGGGGCCTTTCGCGACCTGCCTGGCCACAAATTCCGGGTCTCGAACAGTTTCGCGGCCCGGTGTTCCACTCGCAGCAGTGGGACGACTCGGTCGAACTGGCCGGCAAGCGCGTTGCCGTGATCGGTACCGGCGCCTCGGCGGCCCAGTTCATCCCCGGCATTGCCGAGCGGGTCGCGGCGCTCGATGTCTACATGCGCTCGCCGCACTGGATACTGCCCCGCCCCGACGCCGCAATCGGCCCGACCCGGCGAAACCTGTACCGGCGGTTTCCGCTGCTGCAGAAAATGGCGCGTTTCGGCATCTGGCTGATTTCGGAAGCGCGCGTGCCCGGGCTTGCCTGGAGCAACCGGCTGGCCGGCTTTCATCGCTGGCTGGCCCGACGACACCTGCGGCGACAGGTGCCCGACGCGAAACTGCGGGCAAAATTGGAGCCGAAGTACGACATCGGCTGCAAGCGGGTCATCCTGTCCAGCGACTTCTATCCAGCGCTTATGCGCGAGAACGTATCGCTGATCGACTGCGGCATCGATCGCCTGGAGGACGACTGGATCATCGATACGCACGGTAACAGGCGCCAGGTGGACGTCGTGATTCTCGGCACCGGCTTCCGGGCGACCGATCCCGTGCCCGAAGGAATGATAACCGGGCGCGACGGGACCGATCTCGGAGCACTCTGGAAGCAGGGTCCGGAAGCCTGGCGCGGCGTCGCGGTCAGCGGCTTTCCGAATCTTTTCCTGCTGATGGGGCCGAATACCGCGCTGGGCCACAATTCGGTGATCCTGATGCTGGAAGCCCAGATCGAGTTCGTGCTGCGCGCGATTGAATATCGGCGCACGTCGGGCCAGCAGGTCCTGGAGGTCAAGCAAGGCGTCCAGCGCGACTACAACCGGTGGCTGCATCGCAAGCTGGCAGGAACGGTCTGGAATTCCGGCGGCTGCTCCAGCTGGTATCTTCACCCGGAGTCGGGCAGGAATACAACGCTATGGCCCGGTTTCACCTGGCAATACATTCGGATGATGCGGCACTTCGATGGTTCGAGCTTCGAACCCAGCCACGGTCGCTGACACACGCTGTCAGATGTCCCAGCGCTCGCGAATCGCGTCACCATCCACCGGACGGCTGATGTAATACCCCTGGCAGAAATCGCAGCCAAGAGGACGCAGGAAATCCAGCGCCCATTGCGACTCGATGCCCTCGGCGGTGGTCATGATTCCCAGCGACTTGCCGAGTTCGACGATCGACCGCACCACGTTGCGCGATTCCTCGGAGGTCTCGGCCGACATCACGAACGACTTGTCGACCTTGATTTCGGAAAACGGCAGGCGAACAAGCTGCAGCATCGAAGAAAAGCCGGTGCCGAAATCGTCGATCGAGAGCTGGAAGCCCATCACCCGCAAGCGCGTCAGCAGTTCCAGCGACCGAAGGGGGTCGCGCATCGCGCTGGTTTCGGTCAGTTCGAAGATGATCCGGCTGGGGTCGACGCCGTGGCGCCGACAGCGCCGGGCAAAACGATCGACCAGCACCTCGTCCTCGAGGCAGCGCGCGGACATGTTAAGCGACAGCATGACGGGTGATTCGCTGTCCTCGGGAAGACGCAATCCGCTGAACCACGCCAGCGCCATGTCCATGACCTGGCCGGTCAGATCGGCCATCAGCCCCTCCTCCTCGAGCTGCTCGATGAAACGATCCGGGTAGATAACGCCAAGTTCCGGGTGACGCCAGCGGACCAGCGCCTCCAGCCCGGCAAGCGAACAGTCGGCGCAGTTGATCTTCGGCTGATACTCGAGGAAGAACTGCCGTTCCTCCAGCGCGGTGCGCAGCGCGTCGATATCGATCGAAGGCGCGTTGGGCGCGCGGGCCCGTTGGACGGCGGCTGCAGGCTCGCCGTCGATGCCGCAGCGATTGAGCAGCGTCCGGACATCTTCCCGGGTAAACGGCTTGGACAGAATCCCGGCAATGTGCAGGCCGTGCTCGCGCGCCGAGCGACCGGCCGCATCAAGCACCCGGTGGCCGACGCCGCTGGTAATGATCACGCTTTCGCTGAACTTCCGGCTGCCCAATTCGGCGAGCACCTGAACGCCGTCCATGCCCGGCATGACCAGATCGATCGCAACAACATCAGGGCGCCATTCGCCGATCAGGTCCAGGAACCGCTCCGGATCGCAGGTGACCCGTACGTCGAATCCTTCCCGTTTTGCGATGAGTTCGATCGTGCGACCCACGAGCTCGTCGTCGTCGACGATCAATAATCGTTGATTTCGGGTTTCATTCATATATCTTCCCCGCGCGAGTCTGCCAGTGCTTCTGTCACTTTCCTTGCCAGTTCCCGTCTTCTGAAGGGTTTGCTCAACAATCTTACACCCGGGTCCAGACGGCCCTGGTGGACGATCGCGTTTTCCGTATAGCCGGACATGAACAGGATGCCGATGCCGGCGCGCATCGATTCGGCGGCCTCCGCCACGTCGCGACCGCTCATACCGCCGGGCATGACGACGTCGGTCAGCAGAAGATCGATGTGTTCTGACCCGGCCAGAACTTCGAGCGCTTCCACGCCGTTGCTCGCAGCCATGACCCGGTAGCCCAGCGACTGCAGCAGGTCGCGTGCGTAGCGGCGCACCAGTTCATCGTCCTCTACCAGCAATATCGTTGCATCGCCGCTCTCGATATCCGTCTGCACCGCTTTCGGCCGCTTCTCGACCTCGCGCTCGACTGCGCGCGGCAGGTACATCTTCACCGTGGTGCCCTCGCCGACCTCCGAATACAGCGTGATATGGCCGTGCGACTGCTTGATGAAGCCGTAGACCATCGACAGGCCGAGACCGGTCCCCCGCGCCTTTTGCTTGGTCGTGAAGAACGGCTCGAACACGCGTTCCCTGTCCGCCGGCGGGATCCCGCAGCCAGAATCGGAAACCGCCACCAGCACGTACTCGCCGGGCATGACTTCTGGAGCGGAATCGACGTACTCCCGGCCGAGCGAGACATTGCGGGTCTCGATCGTCAACTTGCCGCCGGCAGGCATGGCGTCGCGGGAATTGACGACCAGGTTCAGGACCGCCGTTTCGAGCTGGGCCGGATCGATCAAGGCCGGCCAGCCGTCCGGGTCGGTCTTGAATTCCAGCTCTACGTCGGCGCCCAGGGTCCGCCGCAGCAGGCCCTGCATTTCTTCGAGCTGTGCACCGACCTCTACCGCACGCGGCTCCAGCGCCTGGCGTCTTGCGAACGCGAGCAGCCGCTGGGTCAGTTCGGCTCCCCGATGGGCCGCCGAATCGATCATACCGGCCAGTTCGGCGGCGTCGGGATCGCGGGTCTTCAGCGTTTCACCAAGCATTTCAGCGTTGCCCTGGATCACCGTCAGCAGGTTGTTGAAATCATGCGCGACCCCTCCCGTGAGCTCGCCGACAGCCTGCAGGCGCTGGGTTCGCGCAAGGCTTTCGCTCAGCTTCCGGCCATGGATCATGCGCCCGACGTGCGTCGCGATCGAATCCAGCAGTGCGCGTTCCTCGGCCAGGAAGGGCCCCTCGCCGCCGGGCTGGTCCGGCATCCGGCGATCGTAGGCGACACTTACCTGCCCCACCTCTTCTTCTTTGACCCGAACGGGGCTGGACATGCACGAGGCCGGGTTCATCCAGTTTGGGCTGCGGTACCGGGTACCATCGACCTCGATGCATGCCATCGCCCGGCCCTCGTGCAGCCAGTGATCGGGCAGCAGTTCGACGATTTCTTGGCAAATCCGATCCACCGGTCGTCGATCGTCGGTCGTCAGTTCCAGTACCGCGTACAGGCAGCGCTGCTCCTTGATGCGCTCCTTCAGCCTGACCTGGTAATGTTCGCGCTGGTCCAGAGCCTGGTTGAACAGCGCGGCGGCATCGCTCAGCTCGTCCGTACCGGTCACGGTGATGCGCGCAGCGGAATCGCCTTCGCCGAATCGGGACACGAAGTCGCCAAATTCGGCCAGTGGGCGCCGAATGCGGAAGAAGACAATCCAGAACACCAGGCAACCCAGGCCCACGACGACCGCGGCGAACACCAGCAACAGGGCCAGCGAACGGGGCACGATAGAAGCAATCTCCCGATTGTGGTCATCGATGATCTCGTGCAGCGATTCCAGCGCACCCGATTCATGAATGCGCAGCTGGTCGATCAAAGGCCGCAGCGTCGGATTCTCGATGCCCTGGCCCGCTCGAATGCCGGTCAGCGCCCGCGCCGCCAGCGACTGGATTTTATCCAGGTGCAGTCGCGCAGATTCGACGCGCGGATGCGACTCGTCTTCGAGCATTGCCTCCAGGGCCGTTGCCTGGACCACGAGGCCGCGCAGGATATCGGGTTCGGCGCGAAGGTGGTTGAGATAGCGGATCGCGACATCGATACGGTAAGCCCCGTTGCGCACATCTATCAGCGCCTCGACTTCGTCCCGGCTCTGACGCGCCTCGTGCCAGATCCAGCTACCGGCGCCGAGCACGACCACGCCGGTCACGAACGCCAGGGCAAGGCTCACTGTTGCCAGTCGCTTGAGCTTCACCGGTCGCGGCCTTCTTCCGAAATCCACAGGGGCAGCGTCACCGCTGCCGGCCGGAAGCGCTGCAGCGGCTCGCGGTCGATGTAATCCCGCGGGCGTAGTTGCGGGTTTTCCAACCCCTGTAACGCAGCGCTCCAATCCAGCTTCTGCTCGATGTTGAACAGTACCGGCCAGTCCAGCGCCAGCTTCCAGGACACTCGGCCACTTTTCTCCCAGCCCGCCGGATCGGCCAGAAGCTGGCGCGCGCGCGCAGGATCATCCTGAAGCAGCTCGATCGCCCGTGCATACCCTTGAAGGATTCGCTGGATTTCTGCCGGATTTTCGTCGATCACGGCGCGCGTGGAGACCAACAGCCAGCTGATGGAGTCCGTCTCCAGGGGGAACCGGCGAGCATCGGCGCCGAGCCCGGCCACAATGCGCTCGCTATAGGGCGTCCAGGTCACGACCGCGTCGACGCGGCCGGCCGCAAGCGCCTCCTCCAGATGGCCGGGTGCCAGATCGACCAATCGAACGGAACTGGGATCGATGCTGCTGAATTCGGCGAAACGGTCCCAGCAATAGTGCGCCGAACTGCCCAGAAGCAACCCCAGAGTGCGCCCCTCGAGATCCTGGGCATGTTCGATGCCGCTTCCACTGCCGGCGATCAAATGATGGGTGGAGTCCGAAAACCCGATCGAGGCCAGAACGACCGGCCACTCGTGGCGAGGTGTCCCCTGGTCATGCAAGCGAAGCAACTCCATGGCGAGCGGAACGCCCGCCATCAGCGAGAAATCGGCCAGGCCGGCTTTCATTTTCTCCAGCGACGCCTTGCCCGACTCGGCCACCTCGACGACGATGGCTCGCCCGGTGCCGACTTCGAAGAAGCCGGAAGCCGCGGCAAGGCGGGTCGGCGCATCGGTGATCCAACCGGAACCGGAGACGATGAGGGGGCGGGGATCAGACGGCTCCGCCAATGCCGAAACGGCCAGCAGGAGCGCGGACAGCAGCGCCGCGACTGGCGCGTGAACACTGCGCGCCCGGAAACCGCTACCGCTGGCGGCTGGGTGGGCATCAACCATCTTCGTGACCGCCTTCTGCCGTTGAACCGTCGTCGAGAACCCGCCGTACCCGACGCGCCAGTTCGTCGCGGCGGTAAGGCTTGCTCAGCAAGTGCACGCCGGGCTCCAGGCGCCCCTGATGAACGATCGCGTTCTCCGTATAGCCGGAAGTGTAGAGAACCTTCAGCCCCGGCCGCAACTTCTTTGCCGCTTCGGCCAGTTCGGGTCCGCTCATGCCGCCAGGCATCACGACATCGGTGAACAGCAGATCGCATTCGACGTCCTGCTCGAGAAGGTCCAGCGCCTCGCGTCCGCTGGATGCACTGCACACTCGATACCCAAGCTGCACCAGCGCGCCGGCTGCCAGGTCTCGCACCGATGATTCGTCTTCCACGACCATTACCGTCTCGCCCCGGCTCGTTTCTGAATGAAGTTCAGGTTCCCGGGGCACGGTGGCCTCCACGGGCGCCCGCGGCAAGTACAGCCGCACCGTCGTACCCTCGCCGGCTTCGGAATAAACGCGGACATGGCCCTCGGACTGCTTGATGAAACCGTAGACCATGGACAAACCGAGTCCGGTTCCCCGCCCTTTTTCCTTGGTCGTGAAGAACGGCTCGAACACCTTGTCGATCATCTCTTTCGGAATGCCCGTGCCGGTGTCGGAAACTGCAACCAGTACGTACTGCCCGGGCACCACGTCCGGATGGTGGCGGCTGTACTCGTCGTCGATGCGCACGTTGCCCGTTTCGATGGTCAGCCGCCCGCCATCCGGCATGGCATCGCGTGCGTTGATGGCGAGATTCAGCAGGGCGTTCTCGAACCGGCTGCCGTCGATCATCGCCGGCCACAACGCTGCACCGTGAGAGATTTCGATTTCGCACTGTTCGCCCAGCGCCCGCCGAAGCAGTTCTTCCAGATCGCGAATCAGCCGGTTGACGTCGGTGGGCTCCGGTTCCAGCGGCTGGCGCCGGGCAAACGCCAGCAGCCGCCGCGTCAGTTCGGCGCCCCGCGTAGCTGCCTCGCCGATGTTTCGGGCAATCGGCTCCAGTCCTTCGGAGTCCTCGAGGTATTCGACGAGCAGTTCCGCGTTGCCCAGAATGACGGTCAGCAGATTGTTGAAATCGTGCGCAATGCCGCCGGTCAGCTGGCCGACCGACTCCATGCGCTGGGCCTGGTGCAACTGTTCCTGCATCCGGCGCTGCTCGGTGATCACGCGGAAGTAGATCGCCAGCCCCTCCGGCGACGGGTAGGCATTGATCTCGAACCAGTCGTCCAGCGGCGCGTAGAAGAACTCGAAGTGCACCGACGTACCGGTCTCGACGGCATGCTGGTACTGCTCCCGGATCATGGTCTCGCGCGCCTCCGGGAATGCGTCCCAGATGGTCTGTCCCAGCAGCGAGTCACGCGACGACGCAAGCTCCCGCTCGCACGCCCGGTTGATGTAAGTGATGTTCCAGTCGGCATCGACGAGCATGAACGCATCGGACATGTTCTCCAGCACGTTTTCCAGCCGGCTCGCCAACTCCGCCCGCTGGGCCTCGGCGCGCTTCTGTCCAGTGATGTCCTGGAACACGCCGATCACCCGCGCCACCGGGCCGTCGGGACCGGATTCGGGCTCGCCGGCCACGCGCACCTGCAGCCGGCGACCATTGAAGGTCTCGATTTCCGCCTCGAGATCGAACGGCATCGCAGCTTCGTGGCAGCGCCTGATCGCGGACTCCACGCGGACCCGATCCTCGGACGGGTAAAGATTCAGCGTTTCCGAAAGCGGCGGAATTCGCTCGTCGCCCCATTCGAGGATGTCGAAGATTTCCGGGGACCAGAACACCTGATCCTTTTCGAGATCCAGCGACCAGCCGCCGACGCGGCCGATGCGCCCGGCAATCCGCTGAAGCGCAGTGGCGCGTTCCAGCTGCAATTCGGCGTGCTTGCGCAGGGTCGTGTCCTCGATGATGCCAATCAGTCGAGACGGCCGGCCGTCGTGCCCCGACTGCGGCGAGAGGCGCACGCGCCCCCACGCCTCGCTTCCTCCCACGGGCACGAACCGGTGTTCCAGCGTCTCGGCCTGGCTCGCCCCCGACAGCAGCGAGCGCATCGCCGTAAGCACTTCTTCACGATCGGCCGGGTGCGTCAGGTCGTGATAATTCAACGCTCTCAGTTCGCTTTCGGCACAGCCGATGAACCGGGCGAAAACGCCGTTGGCCTGCTCGAAATCTCCCGCTTCGGTAACTACCACGATACCGGTGGCCGCCTCGCGGAACAGTTTGCGCAGTCGCCGCTCGCTGGTCTCCAGGGCTTCATCCTGACGCTGGCGCTCGACTGCAAGACCGGCCAGCGAAGCGAAGGACTCGGCCAGTTCGCGCTCCCACGGCGCCGGCGTTCGAGCTTCCCGGTAATACAGGGCAAGGCTGCCGACGACCTGCCGGCCGGAATCCAGGATTGGAAGCGACCAGGCTGCGCGCAGGCCCATCTGCCCGGCCAGGTCCGAAAGCCCCGCCCACAGCGGCGAGGAGCGGATATCTTCGACGCTCACGTGCTCGCCTTGATGAATGGCAATGCCGCACGGGTCGGCATCGGGGCCGATATCCATGGCTTCGATGGCGCGCATGAATTCCTGCGACAGGCTGGGCGCCACGGTCTGCCGGATTCGCCGGCCGTCCGGCGTCAGCAGAAGAACCGAGGCGAGCATGCCGGGCGCCGCCTGTTCCAGCGCGGCGGCGACCAGGCCGAGGATCCGGCCCAGCGGCTCCCGATTCGAGATCGCCGAAAGCACGCGCGACTCGGCCTCCTTGCTGCGGCGGATGCGCATTCGCTCGCTGACGTCGATGGCCGCGACCAGGCGCGCATCGCCTTCCTCGACGTCGAGCACGTCGGAAGCGATTTCCACGTCGATGACCGCGCCGTCGGCGCGCCGGTGCTTCCAGGTACCGCTGTGATGGGCGGCCAGCGGCACGCTTGCGAGGTGCGAATCGAGCCTCGTCACCTCTTCAGTCGGACGGATGTCGCGAATGGTCATTTCCAGGAAACGGCTTCTCGAGTAGCCGTACTGGCGGATCGCGGCCCGGTTGACCTCCAGGAAGCGCAGCGTTTTCCGGTCGTAAAGCCACATCGGCACCGGACTGCTGTCGAAAAGCTGCCGAAAATACCGCTCTTCCCGGCGCGCGTAGACGCGGGCTCGATGCTCCATCGTCACGTCGATGTGCATGACGACGACCTGCGGCCCGGTATCGGCCGGCAACGGCGCGGCCAGCAGCCGGTACCACCGGGTATCGCCGCCGGGCGCTCCACATTCGTACTCCATCGAGAACCTGGACCTGTCGCCTGCCAGCACCTCTCGAATGCCGGCCGCGCTGGCCGCAGCGGTGTCGGCATCCGGCCCTTCGACCCGGTCGCAGATTTCGAGGTAGTTGTCTCCGCTGTCGGTGACGGGCAGCGGCGAGCCGTCCGGGCGCTCGTTGCGCCATGCGGCATTGGTGGCGACGATTTCGCCGCTGTCGTCGAGCAGAACCATCTTGGCCGGAAGCGCGTCGATGATGCCGGCCAGTTGGGCGGCGTGTTCGCGCTGCTGCTGCTCGTGATCGCGGAGCGCCGTCTGGGCGCCGGAAAGCAGGAACGGCAACCCGTCGGGCAACACCACGGCGTCGACCTTGTCCTGCGTAAGCGCCTGGATCTCGCGCTGCACCTCGTCGAGCTTGGCGATCAATTCGCCAAGCCGCTGCATCGAATCCCGCTGGCCTGCCTGGTCTGCCATCAGGCCGGATCCGGCGATGCGCGCTTCAACACGTCGAGCAGTGCCCTGGTGTCGCTCAGGTCGCCGAAGAGCCACGAAGTCTCGTCGCCGAAAGCGATTCGCAGGGCCGGCGTCAGCATGACCCGGTCGTCCAGCGCCCGCTGCGGCTGGTCGAACACGTCGACGTATTCGACGGCATCCGGATCGAGGCCGTGTTCGAGGCCGATTCGCTCGAGCTGTTTCAGCGCCCGCGCGGAATTGAGCGAGCGCCCGGCGTAGTAGAGCGTGATGGACAACGCCTCAGCCATCGCCGCCGCGCATCTTGCGCACCTGTTTGCTCGTCTCCTCCGCCTTGCCGGCCTGTTCCTCCTCCGTTTCCAGGAGCTGCCGCTGTTCGGCCTTCTTGGCTTTCAGTTCCCGGGACACCGCCTCGAGCCTTGCTTCGAGGGCAGCCGTTTCCCAATCCAGCTCCAACCGTCGCCGCTCGAGATCCTTCTTGCGCCGGGCGTCGCGTGCCTGCTGTTCGCGTTCCTTCTCGTAGCGCATCGCGCCCATCAGCACTTCGCCGCCGGCCGTGTAAACATCGGCAAGTCTGATGCCCTCGTCGTCCAGCAGCATTTCACGGACCTGGTTGGAATGGCCGGTACCGCGGGACTTGATGATCGACAGCCCGCGATTGCGTTCGCCGGCATGCTCGTGATATTCGACGTGGATCCATGTATCGGCAATCGTCGATACCTGAAGCGGCGTTCCCTCCAGCGCCGTACGGCTGCGGTCGATCAGGCTGGAGCACACCAGCGTCAGGCCCTGGTTCTTGGCCCAGTCGATCAGCCGTTCGACGACGCTGTGCGCGAACCGCTGGTTGCCTTCCTTGGCCAGCGCCGACACCGGGTCGATCACCAGGCAGCGTGCCTCATGCTCGAGGGTGGCATGCTGGATACCCATCAGGTGACTTTCCGCGCTGCCGCTCACCGACCGCGCAGTGACCATCTCGAGAAGACCCTCGTCGACAGCCGGCTGCAAATCGATTCCGACCGATTTGAGGTTGCGCACCAGTTCTTCGACGCGTGAATCGAAGCTGACGAACAGGGTCTGCTCGCCGCGCTCGCAAGCCGCCCGGGCGAAGGCGCCGCCCAGCGTGGTCTTGGCCGTGCCCGGGGCACCGGTGATCAGAATGCCGGCACCACGAAAGTAGCCGCCTTCCAGCATCTCGTCCAGCCCGTCGACGCCGCTGGACACCCGTTCCGTCGACACCGGCGGGGACGGCGATTCGTGGCCCCTGGACAGCGCCACGTGCAGGCCGCTGCGCCCGATCACGAAGGGCGCCGGATTCTCCTCGAACGCCGTGCCGCGGCACTTGACAACGCGCAGGCTGCGATGAGCCACGCCATCGATCGGATCGTGCGAGAGCTTGACCGAGCAGTCGACCATGAATTCCAGGAACTCGAGCTGCGCCGCCAGTCGCGAAGACGCGCCCAGCTTGTAGGTCAGCAAGGCCGTGAGCTGGCGTTCGGCCAGCCAGTTGTGGAGCAGGTGAACCTGCTGCTGAATCGCGCGCCGGTCGTCCATCAGCGCCAGCACGACGTCGATCGCGTCGAAGGCGATCCGGCGCGCGCCCATCTCCTTGACCCGCTGGTCCAGCCCGGCCAGCAGACCGTCAAGATCGAACTGTCCGGACTGGACCCATTCCGGCTGCGGCTGAGCATCGAGGAAGAACAGGTGCTGATCCTGCAGCTCGGGCAGATTCCAGCCGAAGCCGGCCGCGTTCGCCTGCAGCCGGGCCGCGGTTTCCTCGAACGCCACGAAGATGCCGGGCTCGCCAAGCTCGCGCGCGCCGTACACCAGCGCCTGCAGGGTCAGCACCGTCTTGCCGGCGCCGGGCCCGCCTGCGACGAGAGTCGTCCGGGCCGCCGGAAGCCCGCCGCCCAGCATTTCGTCGAAACCCTGGATGCCGGTGGGCTGCTTCTCGATACCGCCGCGGCCGAAATCGGACAATTCATTCATGGAGATACTCCCGGCCTGCTGGATCAGCGCTCGTTGCGCGCCGAGTCGAAGAGACCTGTATGGACGATGCAGGGCGCCGGCGGATTGGCCTTGCGCGCAGTAAAAAACGTGATCAATCGGTTGTTCGGATAAAAAATCATGGCCATCACACTCACCAAAGATATATTCCGCCTACATTAAAATCAAGGTCGATTATTGGGAGAATCGCATGCCTGGCAATGACTTCCAGCGCTCTCACGACATTTGTCAGGGCTTGATGAACCAGCCTCGAAACCGGCATATCCCCGTCGATCAGGCCCCGGGCACTAATGCGCCGGACTCGGTGACCGTATCGGCAAGTTCGACGCAATCTGCGCAGGCTCGGCCAGGGAGCTGTCGCGGCATGCGTTCATACGCCGCCGGCGGGACGATGGCATGATTGTGGTCGTTCAATTCCCGACCATGGTTTGCAATGCCTGTTACAGAGCCGGAATCCGCAAGACTTTTTGCCGTCTGCCTGGGCGGCCGGGCAGAGGGTTGCAGCGTGGAGCTTCACGACGTGGTTTTTGCCGTCGGAAGCTCGCTGGAGAGCGCCCACGACCAGCTGCTCGATCGATGGTTCGGCTCGCCGGACGGCCTGCACGTCGATGCATGGGCCGAACTCGACCGGGTCCCCGGTTTCCGGATCTCGTTGAAAAAGACGCCGGCCGAAGGTAGGCAGCGGCTGTATTTCATCAACATCGGCGGATACGTCGCCGAGGAGTTCGGCGAACGCCACGCTTACGGTTTCTACGCCGGCGCGGACAAGGCGGAGGTCAAGGCGGCGGCGAAACGGGAGCTGCTGACCGGCAAGCAATCGGTGCATCGCGACGATCTGTTCGAGATAGAGGACCTCGTCGAGATTGCGCCCGGCGACGGCTGGCACGTTCACCTGGAACCGGACGACGACGCCGGCGCGCCCGGAGTCACCAACGGCTACTTCCCGATTCCCCGCGAAACCATCGCGGCCTGGCGCAGGGCACGCCACCGGCAAAGCTGACAAACGTCGGAACCGACGATGTTTTCATGGTTGTTGACGATGACGAAGCCGGCAGTGTTCAGCTTCACAGTCTCCCCGAGCGCTCGCGCCAAAGATAGCGAATTCGACCAAAGCATGGCGGCATGACGAATTCGATCAATCCCGCTGGCATCCATTCAATTTCCGGGAATCTCCGGGTAGTAAACTTCGGGTCATGAGAAATTCACGCCGTTTTCCCGCACTGTTTGCCGTGCTCGGACTTGGTTACTGGCTCAGCCTCTGGACCGCTGGATTTCCAGGCGACTGGGCGCTCAAGGCCGCGCCGATGGTGCTGGCCGCAGGCGTGCTGTTTGTCATGCTCCCCGCCCGTCTGGGCGTCCCGATGATGATCGGCTTCGTC
>Ga0102931_1000708_pt1 | contig 16363 bp, 12 predicted proteins | sample SalPonR1_C_D1_MG_FD_79282 | JGI IMG/M metagenome (GOLD analysis project Ga0102931, IMG submission 79282) | Salt pond soil microbial communities from South San Francisco under conditions of wetland restoration - Salt Pond MetaG R1_C_D1_MG | ecosystem: Environmental > Aquatic > Marine > Intertidal... | reverse complement strand
CAGCGATGCAGCAGCTGGGCGTTCGGGTCGTCGGGGTCGCCCAGATCCTCGTGCACGCGCATCCACGCGGTGGTTCGACCGGCACCGTCACGGTCCGAGCCGCCGACCCGATCGGGCGGCACCATGCTCTTGTCGAACGTGTCGGTCCACGACGACTGTTCCAGACCGTCGGGCCCCGGCACCGACGGCATCTCCACCGGCGCCACCGACGCCGACGATTCGGGCCGCTGGAACGAACTCTCCGCGTTGAGAACGGCCCCCACGGCCTGACGTGCGACGACGCGTCGTGTGGCAAAACTCCGCCCGTTCCGGATGCGATCGACTTCGTAGCGAACCGGCTCACTGTGATCGCCACGACGGATGAAATAGGCACGAATGGAATGCGGTTCGAGATCGGTCTCGACCGACAATGTGGCGGCTCGGAGTGCCTGCGCCACGATCTGCCCTCCGTAGAGACCACCCCACGGATATCGAGGACCGGTTCCGACGTAGACATCCGTCCCGTGAGATGACAACTCGAACATCGTCATTTCACACTATTGCGGTCGGTATACATCCGCATAGAATGAACAACCATGGCAGAAAAGCGCGGCCCCAAAACGCCGATGACCGAGGAGCACAAGGCGGCCCTCGCCAAAGGTCGAATGGAGGGTCGGATCGTGCGGGATTATCTCGAAGGATTGCGTGCCACCAAGCCGAAGCGGGGCCGAAAGCGTACGGCCGAGACCATCAAGAAGCGCCTCGATGCCATCGAGCAGGAACTCCAGAGTGCGAGTCCGATCGAGGAGCTGCTCCTCGTCCAGGAACGTCGTGATCTGCAAGCGGAATTGGCCGTGAAGTCGAACACCATCGACATGGAGGCACTCGAGGCCGATTTCATCGAGGTGGCCAAGAGCTACGCCGACAGCAAGCAGATCTCCTACGCCTCGTGGCGAGACGTCGGCGTTCCTGCCAACACCCTGAAGAAGGCCGGTATCGGCCGCGCCGACTGACCCCGACCACCCACGCTCTCCGCTCGCCGGAGGGTGATCTTTCGAGCGTGATCCTCAGACCGTGATCGTGTCGAGTTCGGCGAAGACGTGGTCGAGGTTCCGGAGTGATCGGTGCAGATCGAAGGCATCGTCGAGCACGGTCGGATCGACGTCGTCATCGTCCTCCAACAGGCTTCGGAAATCGCGGCCTTCGTCCCACGCTCTCATCGCATTGCGCTGCACGATCCGGTACGCATCGTCACGAGTGGCACCGCCCTGCACCAACGCCAGCAGCACCGGTTGGCTGAACACCAGACCGTGACTGGCATCGAGATTCGCTCGCATCCGCTCGGGCATCACCACCAGACCGTCGAGCAGTCGGCGCAGCCGCTTCAGCACATAGAACGCGAGCTGCGACGAGTCGGGCAGCACGATTCGTTCCACCGACGAATGCGAGATGTCACGCTCGTGCCACAGCGCCACATCCTGCAAACCGGCAAGGAGATTCGACCGCAACACGCGCGCCAGACCCGAGATCGTCTCCGCTGAAATCGGGTTCCGCTTGTGCGGCATCGCCGACGAACCCTTCTGCCCGGGCTTGAAGCCCTCCTGCACTTCGCGCACCTCGGTCCGCTGCAGGTGGCGCAGTTCCACCGCCACGAGTTCACACGTGGCACCCACCGACGCACACGCGTACAGGAACTCGGCGTGACGGTCACGGGCCACCACCTGCGTCGCCGCCACCGGCTCCAGACCGAGCCGCTCGCCGACCGAGCGCTCCACCTCGGGCGGGATGTTCGAGTACGTGCCCACGGCGCCACTCAGCTTCATCACGGCCACCGCCTCGCGGGCGGCTCGCAGACGGGCGCGGTCACGGTCCACCTGCAGCGCCCACAACGCCACCTTCGCCCCGAACGTGGTCGGTTCGGCGTGCACCCCGTGGGTGCGGCCGATCATCACGGTGTCGCGGTGCTGACGCGCCAGTGCCAGGAGCGTGCCGAGCAGTTCGGTGGACGCCTCGATCAGCAGGTCGGCCGCATCGCGCATCGCCCAGCACAGCGCCGTGTCGACCACGTCCGACGAGGTGAGGCCGTAGTGGATCCACGACGACGCCGGTGGGCCGATGGCTGCCTGCACGACGTCGACGAACGCGGCGACGTCGTGGTCGGTCACCGCTTCGCGTTCGAGCACCGCCTGCACGAAGGCCTCGTCGGTGACGGGCGCCTCCTGGCGGCACACCAGTGCGTCCTCGGCCGGGACCAGCCCGATGGCGGCGTGCGCCTCGGTGGCCAGCAGCTCGACCTCCAGCCACCGCCCGAACCTGACGGGATCGGACCAGACGGCGTCCATCTCCGGAGTGGAATAGCGGGGGATCATGACGCCCAGACGAGATAGTCGTCGCGTTCGGCGCCCACGCCGACCACCCGAACCGGGATGCCGACCTCACGCTCGACGATCTCGATGAACCGCTGCGCCTGTTCGGGCAGGTTCCCGGGCTCGCGGGTGTCGCTGAGCACGCTGCCCCAGCCGGCGACGGTCTCGTACACCGGCTCCACGTCCGCCAGCAGGTCGGATCGATCGGGGTAGTGCTGCAACAGCTCGTCGCCCAGCCGGTAACCGGTGCAGATCTTGATGGTCTCGAAGCCGTCGAGGATGTCGAGCTTGGTGAGCGCCAGTTCGGTGAGGCTGTTGAGACGCACCGCCTGGCGCAGCATCACGCAGTCGAGCCAACCGGCACGGCGTCGGCGACCGGTGACCGTTCCGAACTCCTTGCCGACGTCCACCAACGTGTCGCCGTCGATGTCGAACAGCTCGGTCGGGAACGGCCCGGCACCGACCCGGGTGGTGTAGGCCTTGGTGATCCCGACCACCCGGTCGATGTCGCGCGGTCCGAGGCCGGTACCCGCACAGGCTCCCCCGGCGGTGGGGTTCGACGATGTGACGTACGGATAGGTGCCGTGGTCGAGATCGAGGAAGGTGGCCTGGGCCCCTTCGAGGAGCACGTGTGCACCGCGGCCGAGCGCCGAGTGCAGCAGCGTGACCGTGTCGGTGACGAACGGCGCCACCCGCTGGCCCAGCTCGCCGAAACGAGCGACGATCTCGTCGACGTCGAGTGGCTCGCCCCCGGCCTGTTCGATGAGCGCGTTCTCGGCAACCGCACGTTCACGAACCAGCGTCGAGAACCGGACGGGATCGAGCACGTCGCCGACGCGCACGCCGACCCGCCGAGCCTTGTCGGCGTACGCCGGGCCGATGCCCTTGAGCGTGGTGCCGATCTTGTCGTCGCCGCGCATCGCCTCGGCGATCGCGTCGTGGGCCTGGTGCCACGGGAAGATCAGATGGGCGCGGCTCGACACCTTCAGCTCGGCGCAGGAGATGCCTCGCGACTCGAGCATGTCGACCTCGTGGAACAGGGTGGGGAGGTCGACGACGACGCCGTTGGCGATCACCGGGACGACGTGGTCGTAGAGGATCCCCGACGGTACGAGCTGGAGCGCGTACCGCTCGCCGTCGACGACGACGGTGTGGCCGGCGTTGTGGCCTCCCTGGTAGCGCACCACGTAGGTGTGCTCCTTCGACAACAGGTCGATGACCTTGGCTTTGCCCTCGTCGCCCCACTGGGCTCCGACGACGACGGTGACGGGCATGCACGCTCCCTCGATGGTGATTGGAACGTGGCGAGATGGTACTCCCGATGGCGCTGCGAACCCGCCTCCGACGTGTCAGCGCGGCCGTTCAGCGCAGTGCGGTTCCCGCCAGCCGGGCCTCCACCGTGAGCCGCCGGGGAGCGATCTGGGTGTAGTCCGCCGTGGTGAACGCCAGTTCGCCCTCGCCGCGCAGGTCACGGTACGCACCGGTGCCGGACTCCACGGTCCAGGTCGCAGCCGCCCAGTTCTCCGTGCTGACGAACGAGCCGGAGCCGTCGGTGCAGGTGTGCTCGGTCGTCCACACCACCGGCGGCTGGATCCGGCGCTCGATGGTCTCGGCGATGATCTCCACCTCCTCGCTCACTCGGAGAGGCTCGCCGGTGACGGCATCGACGGCATGCAGCACCTGCCGGGTACCTCGCGGGCACATGTCGCCACGGTCGACGGGGTCACCCGTGGCGGTCCACCGCTGTGCGGCCTCGAGGTCGACCCGGAAGGTGACCTCACCGTCCCACGCCGTGGACGACGGAGCGGCGGTGCATGCGACCATCAGGAAGGTGGTCATCGCTCGCCACACCGTGCGCTGTCGCATCACGCAGCGCCGTCGCAGGACGTGAGCGGCCACCGACCGGTGAGCGACCGGTAGCGGGCGGTGAGCTCCTCGCATGCCGGAGCAGGGCGGATGACGTACTCGGCGAACTGGTCGCCGGCGAGCCCCCAGGCGATGGTCTCCGCAGCCACCTCCACGCCGCGCTCCGGCCAGAAGACGTCCGCCCCACGCCAGTCGTCGACGCCGACGAGATCGACGAAGGCGTCGCGGTCGGCCTCGTCCAGGTTGTCGTACATCCACACGTGGGCCAGCTCGTGCAGTCCCTGGTGCGCCACGTGGGGCGACCAGCGACGTCCCGGGAGTCCGCCGCTCAGCTCGTCGTCGTCGAAGCACAGCGTGACGGAGTGTCGACCCTCGAACCGGACGTCGTCGCGCTCGGCGATGCCCTCCGCGAGGTCGCAGTCGATCGACGGCGGGAACCAGAACGCAGCGACCGCGGGCCGGGACAGGCCACCGGCCAGGTACCGCCCGAACAGCCAGTGGACGAGTTCGAGCTGATCATCGGAGGCGTTCACGACCACCATCTCCTCGCCGGCGACCGCGACCGTCCGGGGGGTCGTGTCGTCGACGTCGGACACGTCGAGATCGCTCCACCAGCCTTCGACACGGGTGTCGCCGCACCGGCGGGCCGAGTGGACGTGGGTGTACCTGGTCTCGTGGACGATCAGGTCGTCCTCGAAGACCCACCGACGAGCCTCGAGACGCGGGCACGACCCCTCGAGCTGGAGCACGGCGATCTGTTCGTGACGATCGCCGACGTCGAACCGGAAGAGTTCCGGCCAGGGCCCGGCGGCCAGCGGCTCGGAATCGGCGAGGAGGTCGTCCAGTGCCTCACCGCTCCATCGCTCCCCGCTCAGTGCGTCGACGATCGTCGCCGTCGCTGCGTACAACTCGGCACGCCGGGCAACGTCGCCGGAGGCCCAGGCGTCGACGTAGCGGTCGTGGAACGGGTGCTCGATGACACGGGCCCACCGATAGTTCGGGGCCGGATGCCCGAGGTCCTCCGAGTACAGCCTCGATGTGATCACGGCGCCGCCACCGATCGAGAAGAGTTGTACCCAAGGCACCCCGACGTGGGTGTGCGCATCGAAACGGACGACCGCTTCGTGCGCGCCGACGAAGACCTGGTCGACGTCGACCACCAGTTCGGGCACGTCGGCCGTGGTGCCGGATCGCCGCTGCTGGATGTACAGGGTCCTTCTCAGCGCGTCGGCGATTTCTTCCGAGCCGGCGTGGACCGCACCGCTCCAGGCGCGGAGATCGAGCAGACCTTCCGTGACGAAGAGCGATGCAGCACCGTACGGATCGGCCTCGGACAGGTCCGCCGCCATCGCTTCGAACAACTCCACTGCCTCGTGGGCCCACGGCTCGTCTCCTGTGCCGGTGCCGTCGGAACCGGCACAGGAGGCGGCCACCAGGGCGGACACGAGGGCGGCCGTGAACATCGTCACCAGGCCACCGCGAGGGCCACGGGTTCGGCGCACCGACACCCTCGATCGCGCGCGTCTTGCCGGCCGGGCGACCAGGGCCGATGTTCCCGAATGCGGCCTCCCATCCGCGGCCACCCCACGGGCGCGGCCGCTAGCGTCGGCGATGTGACGGTGATGCGCAGGCAGACGTGGAACGACATGGACCCCACGGCGCGTGCGTCGTTGATGCAGCGCGGCATCGACGACATCTTCGACCCCCAGCTGCGCCGGTCGATCGGAGCCCTCATCGACGACGTCCGCGATCGGGGCGACGCCGCGGTGTGCGACGCGCTGTCGCGTTTCGACGGCATCGAGCTGGCCCCCGAGCGCCTGCGCGTCGGCGCGGACGAGATCGACGCGGCAACGGTGTCCAGCGAGGTCGATACGGCGCTCGACGACGCCATCGACCACCTCCGCCCGTTCAACGAGGCACAGATGCGCCAGGCCCGGGACTGGTCGTTCGAGAGCGAGCCCGGCCTGATGGTGGGCGAGAAGATCAGCCCCGTCACCTCGGCCGGCCTGTTCACCCCGTCGGGCAAGGCGAGTTATCCGAGCGTCGCCTACCAACTGGCCGTGCCGGCGGTGGTCGCCGGGGTACCGAACATCACCCTGGTGGTGCCGCCGGTGCCCGGAGGCGACGGCGAGGTCGACCCGGCAGTGCTGGTGGTGTGCCGCAAGCTCGCCATCACCGACGTGTTCCGGGTGAACGGACCGGCCGGCATCGCTGCGCTCGGTTTCGGCACCGAGACCATCCCGAAGGTCCGCAAGGTGGTGGGCCCGGGCTCACCCGCCGTGACGATCGCCCAGGTGGAGATGCAGCGTCACGGGCTCGCCACGATGATGTTGCTCGGACCCACCGAGAGCCTGGTGATCGCCGACGATGCTGCCGACCCTGCACTGCTGGCCGCCGACCTGCTGATCGAGGCCGAGCACGGCATCGACAGCACCGTGGTGCTGGTGACACCGTCGGGGGCGCTGGCGGATGCGGTCGACGCCGAGCTGGAGCGTCAACTCGACGGGCTCCCCGAGGTGCGTGCCACCGCCGCCCGGGCGTCGCTCACCAACGGAGGATGCGTGCTCACCGCGTCGCTCGACGCCGCCGTGGAAGTGGCCAACGAGTTCGCCCCCGAGCACCTCCAGGTCGTGGTCGGTGACGACGACGTCGACCGGGTCGTCGACGCACTCGTCAACGCGGGCGAGATCCTCGTCGGCCAACACACCCCCTTCAGCGCCGCCAACTTCGTGATCGGGTGCCCCGCATCACTCCCTACGTCGGGCTTCGCGCACGTGTCGTCGGGTATCACGGCCGACACCTTCCTCAAGCGCACCGCCGTGGCACGCGCCGATGCGGCCGCCCTGTCACGGATGACCCCCTCCGTGGTGGCTCTGGCCGATCACGAGGGGTTCGCGGCCCACGGCGACGCCCTGCGGCTCCGCCAGAGCTGACGACGGCTCCCGTTGCTGCCGTCTCGGCGGGCGCGGGTTCAGAACGGGGTGGCAGATCGAACGAGGCAGAACGGGTGGCCGGCCGGGTCGACGAACACGAGGAACTCGTCGGGCTCCGGCTGCACGTCGGCCTTCACGGCGCCGAGCCGGACGACCGAGCGTTCACCGTCGGCGAGGCTCTGCACGTCGATGTCGACGTGCGCCTGCTGCGGCACGTCGCCGTCCGGCCACGTCGGGCGGCGGTGGTCCTCGATCTGCTGGAACCCGAGCCGGCCCGTCGGCGTGTGCAACTCCACCCAGCCGTCGGCATCGCCCGGCACGATGTCGCCACCGATGATCGAGTGGTAGAAATCGGCCAGCGCCAGCGCATCGGGGCAGTCGAACGCGACGAGGCCCAGGCGGCCGATCTCTGTCTGCATCACCGCAACGTAGCGCTCGGCGCCGCACCGGTCGGTCGCCGTCCCGATTCCCTCAAGCCGGTGGCCGCAGACGCCGATGACCCCTCCGATGGACTCCATGACGAGCGCGCCCGCACCGGTGCCGTCGACGACGGCCACCACCGTGCTGCTCGTCGAGGACGACGAGCGGATCAGTGAGCCGCTCGTCCGCGTGCTCCGGGCCGAGGGCTTCACCGTCGAGCACGTGGCCGCCGGGCACGCCGCACTCGACAGCCTGTCCGGTGACCGACCGGACCTCGTCCTGCTCGACCTCACCCTGCCCGACATGGACGGGCTCGACGTGTGTCGGAAGGTGCGCGCCGACCACGCCGATCTGCCGATCATCATGCTCACCGCACGCGCCGAGGAGATGGACGTCATCGTCGGCCTCAACGCCGGCGCCGACGACTACGTGGCCAAGCCCTTCCGTCTCGCCGAGCTGGTGGCCCGCATCCGCGCCCGGCTGCGCATCGCCGAACAGGTCGGCACGGTGCATTCCGACGGCCGCCTCCGTGGTGCCGGCATCGAACTCGACACGGAGGGGCGCCGCTGCTTCGTGACGGCCCACGACGGCACCCGCTCGGAGATCGAGCTGACCACCAAGGAGTTCGACCTGCTGGCGCTGCTGATGCGCCGGCCCGGCGTGACGCTCGCGCGCGAGCAGATCATGGCCGAGGTGTGGGACGAGAACTGGTGGGGATCGACGCGCACGCTCGACACCCACACCTCCACCCTGCGCCGCAAGATCCTCGACGACACCGACCCTCCGTCGAAGATCGTGACGGTGCGCGGCGTCGGCTTCCGCTTCGAGCCCGACGCAGGCTGAACCGTGCGCCGCCGGTTGGTGCTCTCGACGATCGCCGTGGTGGTGGTGGTGATCGTGGTGTTGATCGTGCCGGTGCTGCTGATCGTGCGCGACGCCGAAGGCGGCGAACTGCCCGCCGACGTGATCGTGCGGCTGGCCGTGATCGCGTGCGCCGCCGTCGGTGCGGCGGCACTGCTCGCCGGCGTCCAGGCACGGCAGCTGGCACGACCACTGGAACGGCTGGCGCGCAGCGCCTCACGCGTGGGCGACGGCGACTTCAGCGCAGCCGCTCCGGCGCCGTCGGGGATCAGCGAGATCGACGACATCGCCCGAGCGCTCCGCTTGAGCGCCAACCGTGTCGACCGGATGCTGGATGCCGAACGGGGCTTCACGGCCGACGCCACGCACCAGCTGCGAACCGGGCTGACCGGGATCGCCATGCGCCTCGAACTGCTCGAGCGCAGTGACGACCCGGAGACCGCTGCGGAGGCCGGCTCGGCACTGGTGCAGACGCACGAACTCAGCACCACGCTCGACGAGCTCCTCGCCGTGTCGCGTCGAGGTTCCACCGGTGAACGTGCCGAGCTCGACCTCACCTCGATCGTCGACCATCAGGTCGCCGACTGGCAGCAACGCTTCGCCGAGCGGCGCCGGCAGGTGGTGGTGACGACGGGTCTCACCCGTCACGTGGTCGCCACACCGGGGCTGGTCGGACAGGTGCTGAACGTGTTGCTCGACAACGCCCTCCGCCATGGACGCGGCACGGTCGCCGTCCTGGTCCGGGACGAGTCGGTCACCGTGGAGGACGAAGGCCCGGGCATCGCCGACACCCGTGCGCCGACGGTGTTCGACAAGCCGGCCGACCATCGTGCGGCACACGGGCGAGGGCTGGCGCTCGCCCGGCGTCTCGCCGAGGCCGACGGCGGCCGTCTCGAACTCGTGCGGGCGCGCCCCGCCACCTTCCGCCTGTCGTTGCTCCCCGGTGCCGAGACCGTTGCGCCGAGCGTTCGCCAGGGGTCAGACCCCTGACGAACGAACCCGGCAGCACCGCCGACGGATCGAAGCGTTCGCCAGGGGTCTGACCCCTGGCGAACGAACTCAGCCGGGGGTGACCTCCAGGCCCTCGTCGGGGCCGCCGGCGCGCACGGTGATGGTGTCACCGTCGCCGACCTCGCCGCTGAGGATCAGCAGTGAGGCGCGGTCGCCGATCTCGCGCTGGATCACCCGCTTGAGCGGCCGGGCGCCGAACGCCGGATCGAAGCCCTCGCGGGCGAGCTGCGCCATCGCTGCGTCGTCGATGTCGAGCGTGATGCGCTTGTCGGCGAGCCGCTTGTGGAGGTGCTGGAGCTGCACCCTCACGATGCGTTCGAGGTCGGCCTCGGTGAGCGCACGGAACCGGATGATGTCGTCGATGCGGTTGATGAACTCGGGCTTGAAGAAGTCGCTCGGTTCACCCGGCAGGTTCGACGTCATGATCAGCACCACGTTGGTGAAATCGACCGTGCGGCCCTGACCGTCGGTGAGGCGGCCGTCGTCGAGCAGCTGCAGCAGCGTGTTGAACACGTCGGGGTGCGCCTTCTCGATCTCGTCGAGCAGCACCACCGAATAGGGGCGCCGGCGGACGGCCTCGGTGAGCTGGCCTCCCTCCTCGTAGCCGACGTAGCCCGGAGGGGCGCCGATGAGCCGCGAGACGGAGAACTTCTCCATGTACTCGCCCATGTCGATGCGCACCATGGCCTTCTCGTCGTCGAAGAGGAACTCGGCGAGGGCTCGTGCCAGCTCGGTCTTGCCCACGCCCGTGGGACCGAGGAACATGAACGAGCCGATCGGCCGGTTGGGATCGGACAGCCCGGCGCGGCTGCGGCGGATGGCGTTGGCGACGGCGACGACGGCGTCGTCCTGGCCGATCACCCGCTCGTGCAGCAGCTCCTCGAGGTGTACCAGCTTCTGGGTCTCGGACTCCATGAGGCGGTTGAGCGGGATGCCGGTGGCGCGGGCGACGACCTCGGCGATGTCCTCGGCGTCGACCTCCTCTTTCAGCATCGCCTCGTTCTGCTGGAGGCCGGCGAGGTGCGCCGTGGCCTCCTCGACACGCCGCTCGAGTTCGGGGATGCGGCCGTAGCGGATCTCGGCGGCGGCAGCGAGGTCGGTCTCGCGTTCGACCTGTGTGCGCAGGCCCTCGAGTTCCTCCTTGAGAGAGCGGATGGCGTCGATCGCCTGCTTCTCCTGCTCCCACCGCTGCTTCATCTCGGCGATCTGGGCGTTGAGGGCGGCGAGCTCGTCGGTGATCGCGTCGAGGCGCTCCTTCGACACCTCGTCGCTCTCCTTCTCGAGCGCCACCTGCTCGATCTCGAGCTGCAGGATGCGGCGCTGCACGACGTCGATCTCCGTCGGCAGCGAGTCGATCTCGATGCGCAGCTTGGACGCCGCCTCGTCGACGAGGTCGATCGCCTTGTCGGGCAGGAAGCGGGCGGTGATGTAGCGGTCGGACAGCACGGCGGCGCTGACGAGTGCCGAGTCCTGGATGCGCACGCCGTGGTGCACCTCGTAGCGTTCCTTGAGCCCGCGCAGGATGCCGATCGTGTCCTCCACCGACGGTTCGCCCACGTACACCTGCTGGAAGCGCCGTTCGAGGGCCGGGTCCTTCTCGACGTGCTTGCGGTACTCGTCGAGCGTGGTGGCGCCGATCATGCGGAGTTCGCCGCGCGCCAGCATCGGCTTGATCATGTTGCCGGCGTCCATCGCGCCTTCGGCGCCGCCGGCGCCGACGATGGTGTGCAACTCGTCGACGAAGGTGATGATCTCGCCCTCGGCGTCGGTGATCTCCTTGAGCACCGCCTTGAGGCGCTCCTCGAACTCGCCGCGGTACTTCGCGCCGGCGAGCATCGAGCCGATGTCGAGCGCGATGAGCCGCTTGTTCTTGAGGCCTTCGGGCACGTCGCCGTCGGCGATGCGAGCGGCCATGCCCTCGACGATGGCGGTCTTGCCGACGCCGGGTTCGCCGATCAGCACGGGGTTGTTCTTCGTGCGGCGCGACAGCACCTGGATGCAGCGGCGGATCTCGTCGTCACGGCCGATGACCGGGTCGATCTTGCCACTGGCGGCGAGGGCGGTGAGGTCCTGGCCGTACTTCTCGAGTGCGGCGAACTTCTCCTCGGGGTTCTGGTCGGTGACGCGGTGGGAGCCACGGACGTCCTTCAGGGCCTGCATCAGCTCCTCGGAGCCGACGTCGAGGCGGCTGTTCATCGCCAGCAGGAGGTGTTCGACCGACAGGTAGTCGTCGCGGAAGTCCTTCTGGTACTTCTCGGCGTTGGCGACGACGTTGGTGAGCTCCTTGCTCATCCGGGGCTCGCTGCCGCCGTAGGCCTTGGGCAGCTTCTGGACGGCCTCGTCGACGCGGTTGCGCACCATCAGCGGCGACTGGCCGAGTTTGGCGAGCACCGCCGGCACGATCGTGTCGTCCTGGCGCATCATGGCGCCGAGCACGTGGTCGGGGGTGAGTTCGGGGTTCGACAGGTCCTTGGCCTGGTCGATCGCCGCAGAAAACGCCTCCTGCGTCTTCAGCGTCCACTTCTTCGGGTCGAATGCCATGTCGTCTCACTCCTCCGGGCTCGTCCCCGGCCATCGTGCTCACAAATCTTGAGTGTGATTATATCAGGTTCTGTCGTTGTCCACAGGCCGCGACGCCGGATCCGTCGATCGCCGGAGAAAATCGACGAGATCGCTCGCCGTGGTGGCGACGTCTTTGTAGGCACGGACGTCGGCGGGCAGGGATTCGACCGCCGCCGCGAGCCGCTGCGCGATGTCGGGCGTCGACCGGATCCCCGACATCGATGACACGTAGGTCCGGATGGTGAACAGCACGCACCCGGTGACCGGGAATCGGCGCAGCGTCTCGCGCTCGACCCGCAGGAACAGTTGATCGGGTGCGGGCGATCGGGGCCGCGGAGCTGCCGTGCCGTCCACGGGCGTGAACCAGTCGGGGGTGTCGAGCACGCCCCAGCCGAGACGCCAGAAGCTCCGCTCGGGAGTGAGGCGGTCGAAGAAGCGGTCGATGGGGGCCTCGAGTTGTTCGTTCAGCCGGTCGACCGGCTCGTGCACCTCGGCCATCGTGAGGCCGACCTTCGAGCGGAGGTCCCAGCGGTTGGGGAAGCACACCGATCCGCCACCGAACACGAGCCGGCCCTCCCGCTCGACGAGCAGCACCAGGTCCTCGGGCACCAGGCGGGCAGCAGCGTCGAGCGGGTGCAGATCGGGGTCGAGGGCCACCGAGCCGGAGCGCTGCGGCCACCGCTGACGGAGATGCTCGACCAGGGCGTCGGCGACCTCCGCGGATTCGCGTTCGACGCCGCCGTCGAGCACGGCGAACACCGTCTCGGGATGCGCCGCCATCAGCCTCGCCTTCGCCTCGACCGCGGCATCGGCGTCGGGCCCCAGCTCGATCCAGTCGTGGAGGTCGAGTGGTCGTACGCCGAGCCGCCAGCGGAACGCACCGGAGCCCGACGGCGCCGGGCCGTCCATGAACGGCAGGTACGGGATCGGGTCGACGGTCGTCCCGGCGATCGGCTCGACGCTCACACCCGAACGCTACCCAGTCCGTCCCTCCCCCACCGATAGAGCCCAAGCCAACCTGTCGGGCCCATCGCTCATCGATCGCAGCAACGCCGGTCGCTGGCACACTGGACGCCATGTCGGCGTCACGCTCGATCCCCTTGTCGCTCCTGGACCTCGCCATCATCGGACGCGGCCAGACCGCATCCGACGCCTTCGCCAGCAGTGTGGCGACGGCGCAGCGCGCCGAAGCCCTCGGCTACGCCCGCGTGTGGTACGCCGAGCACCACAACATGGCGTCGATCGCATCGTCGGCCACGAGCGTGCTGATCGCCCACGTCGCTGCGCACACCTCCACGATCCGCCTCGGCGCGGGCGGAGTGATGCTGCCCAACCATGCTCCCCTCACGATCGCCGAGCAGTTCGGCACGTTGGCCACCCTGCATCCGGGTCGGATCGACCTGGGCCTCGGCCGGGCGCCGGGCAGCGACCAGAACACGCTGCGCGCCCTGCGCCGCGACGCCCGGTCGTCCGACCGGTTCCCCGACGACGTGCTGGAGCTGCAGGCGTTCCTGCGCGGCGAGTCGCGCATCCCCGGCGTGGCCGCGGTACCGGGGGCGGGCACGAACGTGCCGCTGTACATCCTGGGATCGTCGCTGTTCGGCGCCCGGCTGGCGGCGATGCTCGGCCTGCCGTACGCCTTCGCGTCACACTTCGCGCCGGCGGCGCTGCTCGATGCGGTGGAGGTGTACCGGCGCGAGTTCGTGCCGTCGGAGCAGCTGCGCGAGCCCCACGTCATCGCCGGCGTGAACGTGATCGTGGCCGATGACGCCGACGACGCTGTCGAACAGTTCGAGTCGGTGGCCCGGTGGCGGGTCGCCCGCTTCGTGGCCCCGGGACGCGAACTCACCGACGACGAGGCCGAGGCGTTGCTGCAGTCGCCTCAGGGCCGCCAGATCGCCCAGATGATGCACTACACGGCTGCGGGCGATCCGACCGCCGTGCGGGCGTACCTCGACGAGTTCGTTGCGCGCGCCGGCGTCGACGAGCTGATGACCGTGCACCCGTCGCCGACGCTCGAGCAGCGGCTCCGGTCGATCGACCTCCTCGCCGACGCCTTCGACCCCGTCACCCTCTCGTCACCCTCCCTGTCCTGACGAGCTTCCCCGGCGTCGCTCACCACGTTTGCGTGACGGAATCTTCGGGACGCCCCGACGAAAGCGTCACGCAAACGATCGGGGCTCGTCCGAGCACCACGTCTGCGTGACGGAATCTTGGGGACGCCCCAACAAATCCGTCACGCAAACGGAAGGGAACGTCCGGGTCGGGATCGGGCGGATCGGGGCGCGACACTGGCGATCGGGGAGACCGGGGGTGACCGGTCCACAGATCGAAGGGGACAGCACATGACTGCACAGCCGGCAGAGGGGAACACGAGCCGACACGGGAGCGGAGCGACCGAGGTCGACGTGGTCGTGGTCGGCGCCGGCTTCGCCGGGATGTACCAGCTGTACCGGCTGCGTGAGGCCGGCTTCAGCACCGTGGTGCTGGAGGCCGCCGACGACGTGGGCGGCACGTGGTACTGGAACCGCTACCCGGGCGCCCGGTGCGACATCCTCACCGTCGACTACTCCTACAGCTGGGACCCCGAGCTGCAGCAGGAATGGACGTGGTCGGAGCGCTACGCCACTCAACCGGAGATCCTGCGCTACGCCCAGTTCGTCGCCGACAAGCACGACCTGCGTCGCGACATCCGGTTCGGCACCCGCGTCGAGGGAGCGGTGTGGAACGACGACCGCTGGACCATCCGCACCGACACCGGCGACGAGTTCCGCGCGCAGCACTACGTGATGGCCACCGGCTGTCTCTCGGTCCCCAAGGTGCCCGACATCGAGGGCACCGAACGCTTCGAGGGCGAGGTGTACTTCACCAGCAGCTGGCCGCACGACGGTGTCGACTTCACCGGCAAGCGCGTCGCCGTGATCGGTACCGGATCCTCCGGCATCCAGTCGATTCCGATCATCGCCGAGCAAGCCGACCAGCTCACCGTGTTCCAGCGCACCCCCAATTTCTCGTTCCCCGCCCACAACGGCACGATCGCCGACGAGCGCCTGGAGGAGTACCGGCGCGACCCGGTGGCCTACCGCCAGGCGGCCCGCGAGTCCTCGATCGGCGTCCCGGGGGAGCGTCCCGAGCTGAGCGCACTGCAGGTGTCCGACGACGAGCGTCGGTCGGCCTACGAGCAGGTGTGGCGGACGGGCGAATTGGCCGAGCTCGCCCCCTTCAACGACATCCAGACCAATCCGGAGGCCAACGACACCCTGCGTCGCTTCGTGCACGACAAGATCCGCGAGATCGTCGACGACCCCGAGGTCGCCGAACTGCTGTGCCCCACCGACCACTACGCCCTCACCAAGCGGCCGTGCCTCGACACGAACTACTTCCAGACCTACAACCTCCCGCACGTCCGTCTCGTCGACCTCCACGCACGACCGATCGGCACCATCACCGAGACCGGCATCGACCTCGGCGGCAGCTCGCCCGAGCACCTCGACGTCGACGCGATCGTGTTCGCCACCGGCTTCGATGCGATGACGGGCGCCATCGTCGGCGTCGACATCACGGGACGCGACGGCATCACCCTGCGCGACGCCTGGGCCGACGGCCCGATGACCTACCTCGGGCTGATGACCGTGGGCTTCCCCAACCTGCACATGATCACCGGGCCGGGCAGCCCCTCGGTGCTGTCGAACATGATGGTGTCGATCGAGCAGCACGTGGATCTCATCACCGACCTGCTCGAGCACCTGCGGGACAACGACCTCCGCACGATCGAGCCCACGCCGCTGGCGCAGGAGCGTTGGGTGCAGCACGTCAACGAGTTCGCCGACCTCACCCTCGCGCCCACCGCCGACAGCTGGTACATGGGCGCCAACGTGCCCGGCAAGCCGCGGGTGTTCCTGCCGTACATCGGCGGCGTGGGTCGCTACCGGAAGATCTGCGACGAGGTGGTCGAGCGCGGCCACCTCGGGTTCGTGCTCGACGGGCCCGACGGTCGCCAGGTCATCAACGACGGCGTGATCCATCCCCTGAAAGCCGACGTCGCCCTGGTGCTCGAGGTGATGGCCGAGATGGGCCTCCCACCGATCGAGACGCTCCCCGTCCCCGACGCCCGGGAGTTCATCACCGTCTCCAACGCGGTGCGCCCTCCCGGACCCGAGGTCGGCGAGATCGTCGACGGCACGCTGCCGGGCGCCGACGGCTCCGAGCTCACGTACCGGCTGTACCGGCCGACCACGCCCGGCCCGCACCCCGTGGTGGCGTACTTCCACGGCGGCGGATGGGTCCTCGGCGACCATGCGTCCGACGATCCCCTCTGCCGCGACCTGTGCGACCGGTCGGGTGCCGTGATCGTGTCGGTCGGCT
>Ga0102931_1000701_pt1 | contig 16421 bp, 12 predicted proteins | sample SalPonR1_C_D1_MG_FD_79282 | JGI IMG/M metagenome (GOLD analysis project Ga0102931, IMG submission 79282) | Salt pond soil microbial communities from South San Francisco under conditions of wetland restoration - Salt Pond MetaG R1_C_D1_MG | ecosystem: Environmental > Aquatic > Marine > Intertidal... | reverse complement strand
CACTCTATTTAGTAGCAACACCTATTGGTAATCTATCTGATTTTTCTCCGCGTGCTGTTGATACGCTACTGTCTGTAGATCAAATAGCTTGCGAGGATACCCGAACATCCGGTGTATTGTTGCAACACTTTCAAATTGATAAACCTACATTTTCGTTTCATCAGCACAACGAGCATCAAAAAGTTAAGCACTTAATGAATCTATTGGGCAGCGGACTTAACATCGCACTGATCAGCGATGCAGGAATGCCTGCCATATCCGATCCCGGATTTTTGGCAACACGTGAAGCACATCAAAATGGGCATCACGTGATTGCTATACCCGGGCCCGATGCTGTATCTACCGCATTGGCGGTGAGCGGCTTACCAAGTGATCGATTTATTTTTGAAGGATTCCTACCGCCTAAAAAAGGACGGCAAACCCGAATTCAGGAGATAGCAGACAGTGATATTACATCAGTGGTGTATGTAAGCCCTCATAAACTGGTTCGGTTTTTAGAAAAATTACACGAATATGCAGGAGACGACCGTTGGGTATGCATCGCCAGAGAATTAACCAAAAAATTTGAAGAAACAGACCGGGCTCAATTGGGGGATTTACTCAACCGATGGAAAGAAAAACAGTCCATCAAAGGTGAAATTGCCATTGTTATAGCCGGTAAAAGCTACAGTGAATGATGAATAAAAATCGTTTTTGGGATCGGCCATGGACTCTTTCAATAACTGCTTCAATATTACTCAGTCTTTCATTCCCCCCGTTTGATCTGTCCATACTTCAAATCCCTGCTTTCGTATTCTTATTTCGGATAGCAATAATCAGCCGTTCTGTTCGGGAAACTGTTTTATACACCTATCCTGCATTTGTTCTCTGGAATCTGTTTGTAACCTACTGGCTTATGATGGCAACGGTTGCCGGCGGATTAGCGGCCATTCTGGCTAACGCTGCAATTATGGTTATTCCTCTTCTTTTAATCAGGTCTTTATTTAAATCGGACATGAACCCAATATTGGCATCTTTTTTTGCCGCATCCGTTTGGGTCAGTTACGAATTTCTGCATCACAACTGGGATCTGGCATGGCCCTGGCTCACATTGGGAAATGGTTGGTCTAACCTGATTAACGTAATTCAGTATATCTCCGTAACCGGTGTGTTCGGCATCTCATTCTGGATTGTGTTTACCGCAGCCCTCATCTATAACTACATCGTAGAACCTGTAAAACCAATACTCTACTCAGCCATTATTATTTTCCTGGCTTTTCCTGTTTTTTCGATCTTCTCTATTATCATGCAAACACAGGAACAGGGAGATCCTGTTGAAGTCGCGATTATACAGCCAAACTCCGACTCCTACCAGGCTTATGGCGGACTGGGGTCACTCGATGCCTTGCTTGATAAACTTTTGCTTATGTCGGGTGAAACAGTGACTGAAAACACCGATGTACTCATCTGGCCGGAGAACGCCATCGATGCCGGACTACAATTCAATAATCGCTATTTCACGACCATACAGGATTCTCTGGATAACTGGAATACCTCACTTATTACCGGTGTCGGTTATGTAGAGCAATATAATGAAGAGAACAGGCCCACAGTAGTACGGAAGTCAGATATAGGCCGTATGTTCAATGTATTTAATGCTGCTATTTATTTTGATTCGGACCGGTCAAAACATGTTTACCGCAAGGGAAAGCTTGTACCTATTGTGGAACGATTCCCGTTTGTAGAGTTTTTTCAAACCATCGACATTTTTGACTGGGTAGACTGGGGCGAATTGGCTGGCTATGGCCTTGGCGTTGAAGCAAACAATTTTAATGTGAATGGTTCGCCTACTCCCGCTCTTATTTGCTACGATTCTGTATTCCCGGGATGGGTAAATCAGTTTGTACAAAACGGTGCCGGATTTTTGACAATCATCACAAATGACGGGTGGTGGGGCGACTCTAATGGCCACCTTCAGCATTTTGCATTTGCCCGTTTGCGTGCCATTGAGCAACGTAAATGGATTGCAAGGTCGGCTAATAATGGCATATCAGGTATCATTTCACCGGATGGTAAAGTGCAGGTAGTTACAGAGTACTGGACAGAAGATTCGTTTACCTTTACCATCTACGATAGAAATATCCCCACATTTTTTACCAAATATGGGGATTGGTTCAGTTACCTGATGCTTCTTGCAACATCGGCGGGTATTGGCATGATCTTTATAAAGAAGAGGAATGATTAAAAATCCAGCTCACTCTTAATTTGTTCGATTACTTTATCCAGCTCGCCTGCTCTCTTTAGATATTGAGACTTATCTGAAAGTTGCCCATTTACGCTAATATAGAACTTTATTTTCGGCTCCGTTCCGGATGGACGAGCTGAAATAATGTAGCCACCTTCTGTGATGAACTGCAGCACATTTGAAGCAGGAAAATCAATGCTGTTCACGCGACCGGTTTCAACATCCGTTTCTGTAAGGTGCATGTAATCTTTTACTGTTACCACCTTTTGCCCTGCGAATGATTCCGGTGCCTGATGACGAAGCCCATCCATAATTTTCTGTATCTCTTCTGCTCCTTTTTTCCCTGCTTTTTTTACAGAGATCAACTCCTCCTTGTAGAGTCCGTGCGATTCATATACATCAAGCAGTGCTTCGTATAGTGATTGTCCCTGCTCTTTATAATAGGCTGACATTTCAGCGATCATCGTGCAAGCTACAACGGCGTCTTTATCTCGCACATGATCACCAACCAGGTATCCATAGCTCTCTTCACCGCCGGCAATAAACTTTTCCTCGCCTTCGAGCTCGGTCATCAGCGCGCCAATGTATTTGAAACCGGTTAAGGTGTTGTAGCATGTAACGCCCTTCGATTTGGCGATCTCATCAATCAGGTACGTGGTTACAATTGTCTTAACTATATATTCGTTGCCACGAAACAGATCTTTCTTTTCCCAGGCACTCAGAACGTAATTAAAAAGAAGCACCCCGGTTTGATTACCATTTAACAGTTCAAACTCACCATCCGGATTTTTGATGGCTATTCCAACCCTGTCGGCATCCGGATCGGTTGCCATAACCAGGTCGGCATTGGTTTTCTTAGCCTTATTTAAAGCCATTGTGAGAGCTTCTTTCTCTTCAGGGTTCGGGTATACAACTGTGGGAAAATCACCGTCTACCGTACATTGTTCTTCTACAAGGTTTACATTGGTAAATCCAACCTCTTTTAGAGCACGCGGTACGATATCAACTGCGGTTCCGTGTATTGGAGAGAAAACAATATTGAGATCTTTTTGTGATTCAATTACTTCCGGATAAATGGACTCTGAAGCTACTCTCTCTATATAACTTTGATCCATCTCAGCCCCAATCTTTTCGACCAAGGTTTCATCCCTTTCAAAATTTATCTGATCTACAGATTCAATTTTATCTACCTCAGCGATGATATTTAAGTCGTGCGGTTTAATCACCTGGCATCCATCACTCCAATATGCTTTGTAGCCACTGTACTCTTTGGGATTGTGAGAAGCCGTAAGCATCACCCCGCTGTGGCAGCCGAGTTCACGGATTGCAAAAGATAGTTCGGGAGTTGGGCGAAGTGATTCAAAAAAGTAAACATGGATACCGTTAGCACTGAATACATCCGCCACAATTGACGCAAACCGTTCAGCGTTGTTCCGGTTATCGTGGGCAATAACAACTTTAATCTGTTCGTCCGTGTAAACTTTTTTCAGATAGTTACTCAGCCCTTGCGTTGCCATTCCGAGCGTGTATTTGTTCACCCGATTGGTTCCGATTCCCATGATACCCCGAAGGCCGCCTGTACCAAATTCCAGATCTTTGTAAAAAGCGTCGGTCAACTCTTCATTTTTTCCCTCGTCCAGCATTTTCTGAAGTTCGACTTTCGTCTCTTTATCATAATTTCCTTCAAGCCAATGATCTATTTTTTCCCGTACGTTTTTATCCAATTTCCCCATGCTTATTTGACCTTGTTATATCGTTAATTTATTAACACCCTGACTGCTAAAAATTGACCCTTGAAACCCGCAATTAATCTGAAGAAACTATCAGATTCTACTCTTCCGTGACTTCAATTTTCTTAATAACATCACCCTGGCGAATATCATCTATCACATCCAGCCCCTCAACTACTTTTCCAAATACGGTATGTTTGCGATCTAGATGAGCTGTGTTTTTTCGGCTGTGACAAATAAAGAATTGTGATCCGCCTGTATCTCGTCCGGCGTGTGCCATGGAGAGTACTCCGCGATCGTGATACTGATTTTCGCCATCCAGTTCGCAGTCTATAGTGTAACCCGGTCCTCCGGTGCCGTCTCCTTTAGGACATCCACCCTGTATAACAAAATCAGGGATAACACGATGGAATGTTAGCCCATCATAAAATCCATCTTTTGAAAGTTTCACAAAATTATCGACAGTTCCGGGGGCATCTTTTTCAAAAAATTCAACGGTCATGTTCCCTTTTTCTGTTTTTATAATCGCATTTGGCATATTTAACTCAATTTATAATTTAAAGAAAATATTGTTTTGTATACTCTTATGGTAGTTTTATCATACCAATTAAGTTACCATTTTAATAGCTAGAATGTCTAGAACTCAGCAGTTTCACTCAAAGCACCTGTTGGTCTTCTAAAGACGCTGATAGAGTGGGATTAGAAATAACTTCGGTAAGCATGTCAACAACCCTTTCTCTGGAAATCTCTGCTTTAGTGAACACGTGATGAAATCCATTCTCTGTTTGAATATCGTAATCAAGTTCTGTTTCAGAAAGGTCAAGGTTCTGTACTGCATTTCTCACGTTCATAATCAGCCGCTGTGAGCCAAAGGGATCATTGCCATTTTCCTCTTCCAACTCGGCACGAGCCGACTCTACGAAGCGATCAATCTCAAAGCGTAAATTCGACAAAGCCACACGTTCTGACTGTTCACGAGCTCGATCTTCACCTTCTGCAATTGCGTAAGAATAGCCTGAGAAAGAAAGGGAATCAGTCGCTGATTTTTCCTCCTCATTATACCATTCCGGGGCAAAACGATCTTTATCAACTTCCTCTTCTTCAACATCGTTATCCTGGTCAGTAGTAACGGTCTGTGTAGATGTGCAATTTGTAAATAATAGCCCTGATATGATAAGCAGAAATAGATATTTCATTCTTATTAGTTTATTTGAAAGTAGCCTGTAGCTCCTTCTTCTGTCAAAATTTTAAGAGTTAAAGATCGGTTGTTTTTTATAGAATCGGTAATAATTTGTTCCACAATTTGCAGATCACTCACAGGCTCGCCATCCATTTCGATAATTTCAAATCCTTCTCTTAATCCGCGATTCCACGCTTCTGAACCGGGTACAACTCGATGTATGTATATGTTGAAAAGATCCGAATCTTCCGGAGTAGACAGTGCCCTGAGGGTAAAACCCAATGATTCAAATCGCTGCTGTTCAATTCCTCTATCACGTCCTCCTTCAGGTATTTCTTCCCAATCTTCTAATTCCGGTTCACTTTCGGTATCCGGGTTAAACGTATTTTGAGGCGGTTCCGGCTGTTCAATTTCATCGAGCACAACAACTTTCTTAATTACTTCATTATCTCTCCATATAGTGAGCTCTACTTCATCATCAGGGCGGTACATGGCCACCTTCTCCTGAAGCTGGTTCGATTCATTTACGCTCTCACCATTAACTTCTAAAACAATATCACTTGAGCGTATCCCGCTGCGTTCTGCCGCACCATCTTCCAACACCCTCATAATCATTACGCCGGCAATGCCCTCCAGTCCTGCTCTTCTGGCCATTCTGTCATCTACAGACTGAATAGTTACGCCCAGCATTCCTCTTTTCACTTCACCAAACTCTATCAAATCTCTAGATACTTTTAGAGCAAGGTTGCTTGGTACTGCAAAGCCATACCCCTGATAATTTCCACTCTGAGTAGCTATGGCCGTATTTATACCAATTAATTCCCCGCTGGTATTAACTAAAGCTCCACCACTGTTCCCCCTATTGATGGCAGCATCCGTCTGTATAAAACTTTCTACCCGGCGTGCATCATTAATAATTTGAACATCGCGACTCAAGGCACTTACAATTCCGGCCGTAACGGTAGACCTTAGCCTGAACGGATTACCTACTGCAAGTACCCATTCTCCCACTTCAATAAGATCAGAATTACCTATCACTACCGATGGCAGGTTAATTTCATCAATTTTTATAACTGCTAAATCTGTACTCGGATCCCGCCCAACAACTCTGGCCTCAAGCGTTCTTTTATCCTCCAGTGTAACCGTAATTCCGTCATTTACGGCACCTTCAATAACATGATTGTTGGTAAGAATGTATCCATCTGATGAGATTAATACGCCGGATCCTACAGTTCGAACACGGGGCGGTAAGAATCTTTCCCAAAAACGATTGTCTTCCTCTTCTTCTGTTTGCGACTGACGATTTCTGGTCGTAACTGTAGTTTCAATATATACCACAGTGGGTGTCACTGATTTGGCAACAGATCTGAATAGAAAGCGGTCGTCAATTTTTTCCAGATCATCTGAACTCCAGAATGGCTCCGCACTTCTTTCGATATCTGTTACCCTTACCTCTGCCATGTCAAGTGAAATGGCTCCGTCCCGAAAAAATGTCAATATCATGCCAAGTAATACTCCTATGAGTACTAACAGTATTCCGGTAAGATATTTATCGCGGGTTTTCATTGGCTAAGATTCAAGTAGCTGGTCGAATATTGCATCAGATTTTCTGGGCCTTACTCCTTCAATATGATAACGAAAATATTTATCCAAATGAGCTATCAATGCATTCAATTCGCTTTTTTTAAAAGCTATATCAAAAATCGATGATTTCATAGACTGAAGAGATTCGCTCACAAACTGAAATTGAACCGGGGTCAACCGTAATGAATCACTGTCGATAGCTTCTGTTGATAACGTTCCGGACTTAACATTTATATAACCTGTTTGAGAGGTATCGTGTTCCTCAATTATATTTTGAATTCCAATTCCAAGAAGCTGTGCCAGTCTGATTTGTATATATGGAAACATGATTTTAGAAACAGAATCCTGTTCATTCAACCAGGGTAACATTGAAGAAAGAAATTGAAAGAGTGGTTCATTGACTTCATTTTCATGCAAAAGCTGATCGGTCAATTCCATCGTAATCGTTACCAATGCCATTTTTTGCACATCAAAGCGAAGACTGTCCAGCTTCTTGAGATAAGATGTATCAGAAAGAGTCTGAACCTGCCGGGTATGTTTCATATAATAAACTACTTCAAGCATCTGACCCGGCACCAAAAAAGCTGCAAATTTACTCTTTGGTTTACGAGCTCCTTTGGCAATAACCGCAATTTTTCCATGTTCCAGCGTAAACAGAGTGGCTATGATACTAGACTCCTGAAATTCTACAGTGCGTAAAACAATGGCTTCAGTTTTTGTAATTGTCGAGCTCATTTATTCTCTAAAATAAATTTAAATCGCAGGGAATGAAAAAAATGGAGCGTTTAATGCATCCAATCTTTGTCTTCCAAAAACTGAACCATTGCCGGCAGGAATGTAAGTGCCGTGAACAGCGTCATTCCTATTCCTACAACGGCCATTATTCCAATGGATTGCAATCCCGGGTGGTTGGTAAACAGAAGTCCCGCAAAACCCATCATGGTTGTAAATGACCCAATTGTAATGTGCTGCCCTGTACTGGAAAGTACATCCCACATGCTTTTCTGGCCTTCATCACGGTATCTATGAGCCAAATGAACTCCATTATCACAACCGATACCGAGTACAGCCGGCAGCACAACCAGATTGTAAAAATTAAATTTCAAGCCAAAAATTAACATCACACCAAACAGCCATAAAAGCCCGATTATAAGTGGAATGAGAGCAATGAGTGTCCACCGGAAATTTCTAAAGCTAAACCAGATAAAAAGAAATACGATGATAAAGGTTGCCGCAACCATGTACGGGCTTTCAGTTCTCATCAAATCCAGCATAGAAGCTGCTACAATAGAAGTACTGGCCGCATAGTACGTTTTACCATTGCTTATAGTTACCTCACCCACCTCATCCTTGAATGCGATAGATCGGAGACCGTCTGACAAACCTCCTGTCGGATAAATAATAACAAATTTGCCAATTTCACCATCCTGTGTCATAAACCGATTTTTCAGAAAATCAGGAAGCTCTTCTTCTTCCAGCGGTTCGCGTGTTTGAGAACCACGCCGTAGCAGTTCAAGATTTTCATCATCCTGATCCCTTATAAAACTATTTTGAAGTAATTGGCGAATTTCTGCAATGTGTTGCAGTTTTTCATTCGCCATCTCTTCATTGGGCGGAAACCGTTCTTGCAGGGCTTCTACATCCTGAATCATCGTATTCGGATTTCGATCCTGTCTTGCCCGCAGTGAATCCACAACTTCAAATACATCATCATCACTGTCTGCAATGATATAGGCCGGATTTCGACGCTCATTTTCATCTACTCCCTGTACAAATTCCCTGAACTCTTCATATTCCTCAAAAGTAGGCTCCAGGTTCCCAAACTGATATTCGAAACTTAAGTTACCTGAAAAAATTATGACCACAATAGAAACCAATAGTCCAACGGAGACTATTGGTCGAGCGTAAGGGTAGTTTTGAATCCCTTGGGATTGAACAAAATCATCTCCAATTTTATTGGTCAGTATCCAGTTCCATCGCTCAAAAATGACCAGCAAAGATGGAAGAACAAATAGCATGGCAATCAGAGCAAACAGAATTCCCATGCCGGCAATAAATCCAAATTCTGAGAAACCGCGAAAATCAGCAAACATCAGCACAAACAGTGCGGCTGCAGTGGTAAGCGCACTCACTATAATTGCAGAACCTGTTCTGTCATACGCCAGAACAATACTGTTCTCTACAGAGCGTCCAACCGATCGATATTCGATATACCTTGCGTAGTAATGAATCCCGTAATCGATCCCCAATCCGAACAGAATCACAAAAAGTACTGACGTCATGGTATTCAGAACTTCAATGTATAGATAGGTAATACCAAACGTCCACATTAAACTAATAAGCAGAGGAATACCGATGACCAAGACCGGAATTGGCATCCGGATAAAGTGAGACCAAAATCTGTGCCTTTGCCTGGTTTTTTCTCCTTTTCTGTAGTGGACATATTTTTTTATAAAAAAGTATAGCATCACCAGCAGTATCACGCTGCCTATACCCAGTGAAAAGCTGTTGAATACATCATTCATTATCGACTCAAACTCACTCAAATGCCGTTTCAAACGTCCCCCAAACTCTATCTCCATCTGGGGGTGATAGGATGCAACATCGATACCGTTAAGCATATCACTGTATGCCTCAAACATATCCTCCAGGTACTGAATATCACTCTTCGATCCGGTCGGATAGAGTTTCAGCATAACAACCGTACTGTCTTGATTGGTTGCGTACGTTGAAGGAATGAGATTGTCGTAGCTTTCGCGATATTTGCTGATATCCGTCTCTTCTTCTTCAACCTCCTCATCCTCAAAATCATCTGAAAAATCGACAAAAAATGGGTTCGCTTCCTCTCTTGCCTGATCTATTTCTTCTTGTAGAAACTCTTTAATTGCCTGCAGCTCGTCGATGGTAGCGATATATAGAGAGTTATCCTGCAATACCTCAGTATCTCTTCTGAACTCGGCGCTGCTGAAGAAATAATCGTCATACCGCGGATAGCGTAGGTCCAGACTCTTTTCAGCAAGATATTCGGCCATTGCAATATTCGCCTCGAAGTCGGGAGATTTAATTGCAACCTCCAAATCGGTTTCGCCTCCGGCTGTCTCTTGCAGTTTTTCAAGGGCTTGTACATTGGGGTTAGATTCCGGAAGAAGATTGGCTATATCAGTATCAACCGTAAGTTTTGATGCGAAATAAGCTGCAACAATTGCGAGAGAAATTGCAACGGCTAAAACTAAAAACGGCCGACGGCTATTTAGCTGTACAACCGGTATGAAAAGACGTATAAATTTAGACATCAGGATTATTTGCGGTCAGAAAATTTAAAAGACTGAAATTACATAAAATTTAAAACAATTGAATGCGATCGTTTGCACAGTCGGTGACGATGCTGAAGTAATCACTTGTTTCTAAACAAATGCTTTTGAATTTTATTCTTCGAAGTACGAAGTTTTACATTTTACTTTCAATCTTTCATCTTTCAATTCCCGCAATTGAAATCACAGTAACAAACCAATAAAGAAATAGCTGTGACAGTTTGGAACCGTCACAGCTACATGTGTTCTCCTCTCTTGACTCAATCGGTGCTTAGTTTTAGCAAGAATGAAGAGGTTCGTTCCCTTCATTACAATCAATCTAAAAATCGTCTGTGACAGCATATTGTCATGTATTTAAAATAAATCTGAATTAACTTATTAAAATGTGAAAATCGGCTGAAATTCAGAACGTTACAGATTTTCCATCTGTTGAGATTAAGAACGACTAACTAAAATAAATACAGAGATGAAATATCGATTTTTGGGACGATCAGGATTAAAAGTATCCGCGCTATCATTTGGCTCGTGGGTTACATTTGGTGATCAAATTGACGAAGATATCGCTTACAACTGCATGAAAGAGGCTTACGATGCAGGTGTCAACTTTTTTGATAATGCAGAGGCCTACTCCGAAGGTCAGTCAGAGAAAATGATGGGAAGTATTATTAAGAAAGCAGGTTGGAAACGATCCGACCTGGTGTTGTCTACCAAAATATTCTGGGGCGGCAATGGCCCCAATGATGCCGGCCTTTCCTACAAGCACATTATGGAAGGTACGAATTCAGCACTGCAGCGCATGCAAACAGATTATGTTGATCTGATCTTTTGCCACAGACCGGATAAATACACACCCATTGAAGAAACCGTTTGGGCGATGAATCAGGTGATACAACAGGGAAAAGCATTTTATTGGGGAACCAGTGAGTGGTCGGCTGAACAAATACGTGAAGCCTATCACATAGCGAAAGCCAATAATCTGCGTCCACCGTTAATGGAACAACCACAATACAACATGTTCCACCGGGATCGTGTAGAAAAAGAATACGCACGACTTTATGATGAAATCGGCCTTGGAACTACCATTTGGAGTCCGCTTGCGAGTGGGTTGTTAACCGGCAAGTATAATGATGGAGTACCGGATGACAGTCGGCTCTCACTTGATAAATATAAATGGCTGCGTGAAAACCTTCTCGAAACCGAGAGCGGTAAAAGAAAGCTTGAAAAAGTGGAGAAACTTGCCAAAGTATCCGATGAAGCAGGCCTCACAATGCCGGAACTTGCACTGGCCTGGTGCCTGAAAAATAAAAACGTAAGTACGGTAATAACCGGAGCATCTAAACCTGAGCAGGTTAAACAGAATATGAAGGCGATGGATAAGGTTGATTCAATTACCGGCGATATAATGGAAAAAATTGAAGAGATACTCGACAACAAACCGGAAGAAGAAGAAGGCTTTCGACCATAATTTTCTACGTATAAATACGTACGATTCTAAAGGTGCAGAATTTTACGTTCTGCACCTTTTGTTTTGCACTGCACAATTGTACTTTTATAGATAAATGTAATAATCACAGTTCTGTATGACAGAAAAAGAATCTAAACGTGGAATGAAAGTGATAGGTGTGGTACTTCTTGTTTTTGCAATTCTTGTAGCACCACACGAGGGAGAGTTTTGGCCATTCAGTATCTACCCGATGTTTTCACAGGCCGGTAATCCATGGACCCGTGCCATGATTCTGGATGTTACAGATTACGAAGATGAAGAAATTTGGAAACAGCGTACTATCGATGATTTCATTGGTGATCCTGTTGCAGTTCGTTCGTATGGAGTTGATGGAATAGACTTAGCCAACTTTGTCTCTAAAACCGACCGTTGGACTCAGGAGAGACGTGAAGCTCTGCGAAGCATGTTTGATCTGAAAGTATTTAATGAAAAAAAATGGCTTGTTGTGAAAGCCAAAGGTCATTTAGCCGGGCAAGACTCAGTTGCAGTTGATATTATACCCTGGGTATTATTGACTGATGAAGGGACAGAATTGAATCCTAATATCAACCGATCAGAGTATATGGAGGTTGATAAACCATGAAATGGGTTGAAAAAATTGGTCATCAACTTTTTGAGCCAAACCGGAATCAGAGTCCGGGCGAGCTGATCTTTTTTAAGATATTTGAGCTATTTATTCTCATCTACACCATCAAATATGCCTGGGAATGGGGCATTTATACACAGCTCAGGAATACGGAGGTGGTGCTCCCGCTTGGGATTGCCAATTATATTGACATCTCAATTCTGTTTCAATGGAATCTGGCGTTGATTAATGCTGCAGTTATCACACTGCTTTCGAGTATTGCGTTTACACGTATGGGATACAAGTGGTTTTACATGGTGGTGATGGTATTGCTTCATATCCAATACGTTGCAAGATTTTCACAAGGAGAAATACCTCACAGTATGAATCTCATTGGAATGTCGGTTCTCTGTTTTGCTGTCGGTGCCATTTGGTTTCCCGGTAAAAAACAGATGCCTCGTTTTGTATTGGGTTCAATTATATTTTTCATCGGACTTGGTTATACATCCGCATTTATCGCAAAACTGATCGGCACGGGTATTTATTGGTTCGACGGTCGGCATTTATGGTTGTGGATCAGTGAAAAAAGTATCGACGTCTACTCTTCACTTGGCTATTATGAACCCAATATTTTACAGGAACTGGCATTAACCTACCTCCCGGTTGCATCAATAATATTACTGATTGGTTGGTTCACTGAACTGATTGGATTTACCATGTGGTGGAAAAAACTCCGCCCCTTTACAACAACGCTTCTTATCGGCATGCACTTCGGTATAACGTTAACCATGAATATCCGCTTCGATTCATTTGTGATGCAGCTAATTTTGATAGGATTCCCATGGTACCTGTTAATCGATAAGTATGTAAAAACCACACCAAAGTGGGTAGAAAGGCTGATGTGATGTGATTTGAGATGTATTCCTACACAGTAAAACGAACTTCACTTTTTACATTACAATAACAACTCTAAAATGGCCATATGATTGGAATAAAGATGGTGGCCAGTATCCAGAAAATTAGATTTAAAAGCGTTCCTACCTTAAAAAAATCAGTCACTTCATATTGCCCCGGACCATAAATCATGGTATTGGTCTGATACCCAAATGGAGTAATAAGACTTAATGAGGCCGCAAAAGTAACCGCGTAGAGAAAAGGCTCATGAGCCACCCCAATCGCTGAAGACGCCTCAATTGCAATAGGAGCCAAAAGAGCTGCCGAGGCGTTGTTCGACATCACTGCGGTTATAATCAGAGTGAGAAGAAAAAATCCTGACATCAATGCTGTAGGACCAAAACCGGCCATGGAATCAATCATCGAGTTTGCCATAAGTTCTGCAGCACCGGTGCTATCCATCGCGGTTCCCAAAGGTAAAACTCCCGCCAGGAGCATGATTACTTTCCAATTTACGGCTTTGTATGCCTCTTCAGTACGCAGACAACCGGTTAAAATCATCAGTATAACACCAACAACTGCACTGATCACAATAGATGTCAGTCCCAACGCCGCAGTAAGTACAACACCTGCTAAAATGGCTAGTGCAACAGGCGTCTTTTTACTTCTTTGAGTAGAGGTTTCATATTTTGAAGCGATGAGAAAAGAATGGTCATTTTGCATTTCGTCAACCCGGTCTTTACTCATACTCAGTAAAATAGAATCTCCCCCGGACAGCTTAATTTCTTTAACATCCTCGTGTTTTAAATCTCCTTGATGCCGTACGGCAAGAGGCAACGCTCCGTGTTTCTCAAAAAATGAGTAGTTACCGAGCGTCGTTTGATCCAAAGACGATTCCGGAGCAATTATCGCTTCAATTATTACGTCCTGACCATGCTCCAAATCTCTGTCTACCCAGGTTTTTGATGGCATAATGGAAAGATCTTCTCTCTCCAGCAGTTTTCCAATCTCTTTGGGATTTCCTCTTATCCGCAGATAATCACCCGATTCAATTTCCACCTTGTTCCGTTGAGCTGAAGAATCGGATCCTTCCTTAAAAACACGAATCACATCGATGTCTAGCTCTTCAGTAAGTTTTTCTTGATCTAAGACTTTGCCAATCAGATCGGAGCCCGGATTGATGGAGATGTCGGTCAGATAGCTTTGCATGTCATACTGTTCCGTCAAATCAGCTTCTTTTCTCCTCTTCGGGATCATTCTGATTCCAAATGTGAACAAGAATAGAAATCCTGCAACAACAAATATGAGCCCCATCGGGGTAAGGTCGAACATGGAAATGGCATCCAGTCCCCGCTCTACTGCAATTGAGCTGACCAAAATGTTGGTCGAGGTACCAATGAGTGTTGTTACGCCACCAATCATACCGGCAAATGAGAGCGGCATCAGCATTTTTGAAGGACTCACGCCCACTTTTGATGCAATTCCCATTATAACAGGGATAAAGATAGCTACAGCTGCCGTGTTGTTTATAAATGCAGAAATTACCGCGACAAACAACAGCAGAGCGAAAAACCAAACTTTAAAGTTCGATTGCATTTTTTTTGAGAAGAAATCTCCCGCACTTGATAAAATCCCGGTGCGCCTCACCCCTTCACTCAGTATAAACATAGCTGCTACTGTAACTGTGGCGGGGTTACTGAAACCGGAGAGTCCTTCTCTTGGACTGAGAATTCCGGACAGCATAAGGCTGGCCATAATAATTATTGCAGCCACATCAAATGTGACATAGTCTGTCACAAATAGAAATACAGCGACAAACAGCAATACAAAGACAAAAATGATTTCAAAAGTCATTTGGCACAGACAGTTTTACTTTGCAGCAATCTTTTTCAAGTACTCTAAAAGAATAAACAAGCTAGACTGATAACAAAATACATTTTTTCAGAACTTGAAAAAGAGCCTGCACGAAAGTAGAGCTGAGAAAAGGCTTGTAGCCAGTGCTATCATAAAAATTGAGGTGAGAGTATAACCGCTGTCAAGCATCCATCCCATCAAAAATGGGCTAAGTGCAGTACTAAATACCATTATGGAAGCAAATAAACTTTGTACGGTTCCAATCATTTTTGTGCCATAAAGTTCTGCCCAAAGAGACGATTTTAAGGTAGAGCTTAATCCAAGTGTCATACCAATCAGTCCCATATAAGCATATGCCGTCCAATGACCGGAAAAGAAAATCGCAACAGAAAGTCCCAGCATCATTGGAACCAGCAGTATCGGGAAAAGTGATTGTGCTGAAAAGCGATCAATTAAGGGACCTGAGAATAGACCTGATGCGATTCTCGCAGCAGCAAAAGCAATGAAAGCAGAAGCAACAATTGCGGCCGTCCATCCCATATCCCCTGCGGCAGAAACCTGATATAAAAATAAACCTGTCACCCAAAAAGGTGGGATCAGTATTGCGGGAATTGTGTAGTACGTTCTTGGGTCGCTAAAAATAATCGAATAATTCTCTCGAGTTGACGCTACTTCTTCGTCATCATCTTTTACGACTTTGGTCCGTTCACTCTTAATAAGAGACCAAAGTACAGGAATAAAAATGAATGCGATAAGTCCGGCGATCACCCCCCAGGTTGTTCTCCATTGCAAATAAACAAGAGCAAACGCAATGATGGATGGCAGAATGGCTTCCCCAATCGGATATCCAAGTGCAGAAATACTGAGAGCCTTTCCACGATCCCTGTCATACAAACGCGCCATGGTCGCCTGAGCGGTGTGGCCACTAAGCCCCTGCCCTGCCAATCGCAAAAAGATTAAAGCAATAAAAAGCATAGCTACATGCCAGGAAATTGACATCAGGACTGCGGCTATCAATAATCCTGTAGCAACATACATACTGTAAATCCGAAGCGGTATTCGATCAATCCACTGTCCTAAATAAGGTAATGCAAGGGCGCTTGTAAGCGTTGCCAGCGAGTATAAAGTCCCAAACGTGGTATTGTTTAAATCAAATGAAACCAGAAAGTAGGGTACGAAAAGTGAGAGAAGGAATGTCTGCCCAAAACTGGAGAAAAACGTAAATGATATTGCGAATGAAAGTAGTCGTCTCTCCTTCCGGACGAACGCCAAATAGGTCATCAGGGATTGTCTGTTTCTATGATCTTTATGCAGATCGATGAGTTTTTTAGATTTTCTTCAATTAAACAAAATACAGCTTTTCAGCCTGAAGCTACAGTGATTTATGATAGAAAGAATTGATGATGGTGAAAGGGGAAGTAAAACGAGAACAGTGAAAAGGCAAGCTTGGTTGATGCCTGAAGCCCGAGGCAAAAAAGATGATCGCAAAACAGATGGATCGGCTAGGAATATTGAGTAGAGCAGGAGAGTTTTCTAAATGTATGAGACTATCAAAACAACATTGTGAGAGTCATT